>RRZT010256371.1_pt1 | contig 19910 bp, 17 predicted proteins | sample 2165551 | NCBI WGS metagenome assembly RRZT01 (sample SAMN10456910, study PRJNA506462) | wastewater metagenome | biome: wastewater; feature: sludge; material: wastewater sludge; isolation source: wastewater sludge with Escherichia coli K12::gfp cells carrying plasmid... | place: USA: Moscow, Idaho... | reverse complement strand
GACCTGGCGAGGGCACGGGGGACGATCGCACTCCTCGGCACCTACTGGGAGGACCTCACGGCCCCAGGCATCCCCCTCACCATCAAGGAGCTCGACGTCGTCGCCTGCTACGGCTACGGCCACCACAGCGGCCGACGCGAGGTCGAGGACGCCGCCGCGCTCCTCGCCGCGGTTCCCGGTCTGGCGCCTGCGCTGGTCACCCACCGCTTCGGCATCGACGAGGCCCCCGAGGCCTTCCGCGTTGCCGCCGACCGAGCCAGCGGCGCCATCAAGGTCGTCCTCCAGCCGTAGCGGACGCTGGTTCAGGCCGTCGACGAGGATGACCTCGGGTCGGGTCGCGACCGAAGGGCAGCGGCGCCACCGCAGTGTCATCCGGGCAGAGCGAGTTGCCCCTGGCAGGATGGGACGATGAGTGTGCCCGTCGACCTCGCCGCGCTGCGCGACCGCCTCGCCGAGTTCGGCCCCCACCCCTACCTCGCAACCGTGAACGAGGACGGCACGCCCCACGTGACCTCGGTGACCGTGCGCCTCGACGGCGACGTGCTCGTCGCGGGTGCAGGGCGCCGCACCCGCAGGAACGTGGACGATCGCCCGGCGGTCGCGCTGCTCTGGCCGCCCGCCGCCGATCCCGCGTACAGCCTCATCGTGGACGCCCTCGCCACCGGCCAAGACGGCTCGGAGGAGCTGCACCTGACCCCCCACGCGGCCATCCTCCACCGGGTCGCCGGGGCCGAGGGCGACGGCCCGAACTGCGTGGGGGTCGACGGAGGCCCGCCATCCTGAAGGCGTCGACCGCTCGCTGCGCCGGTGGCGCGGTCCTGGGAGCCCTCCTCCTGGTCAGCGCCATCGCCGGCTGCTCGGCGGAGCACGCCCGTCGACTCGAGGCGAGCCCCGACGGTCGGGTCGACTCGCAGAACGGCGATTGCGGCTGGACCGTCCGTCTGGGCGACGGCAAGGTGCTCTGGGTCGTGTGCGACCCGACCGCGCTGCCCGGCGGCTTGACCAACTCCATCGCGGTCGCCGAGCCCGACGACCGGCGCCCCGCGTTCCAGTTGTCGAACTTCGTCGCCCCCGCACCACAGGACATCGGCCGCTGCTCGGACCGGGGTGGCGCGGCCTCGTGGATCGACGGGGTGACCGCGGCACCGGGGCCGACGGCAGGGACCACCCTCGTGACCGCCTTCTTCGTGCACGGGTGTCGCGCGTCCCTGCTCGACCGGGCCGACGCCGGCGACTTCGGCGTCGCCACGTACGTCTACCGGCACGGATCGACGGACCCCTGGACCGCGCAGGTGCACCGATGGGACCTGTTCCCCGGCGCCTGGTCGTCGGGCGAGCGCAACGTCGCCTTCGGCGCCGGCGCCGTGTACTCCGACGGCTACCAGTACGCCTACGGCTGCCATCCCGACGAGACCCCCGACTGGGTCGGCGAGCAGCAGTGTGCCGTGGTGCGAGCGGCCGTCGGCCAGCCCGTCGGCGTGCGCGCGTCGTGGGCGGTGTGGCGCGGGCCCGGGGACGGGTGGCAGGCGTGCACCGTCGACGAGCCCGGCGCCTCGGACTGCAGCGAAGCGTCGTTCCGCCGTGCCGTGGAAGCCGCTGCGCCGATGGACATGCCGCTCCCGGGCGGCGAGGGCACGGACGGGTTCACCCCGCAGCAGTTCTCCGTCTCGTGGAGCGAGCGGCTGGACGCGTTCGTGTCCGCCGCGCCCCGCGCCTTCGGCGACCCGACCCTGCGCATCCGGGTGGCCGAGGCCCCCGAGGGGCCGTGGTCCGAGCCCGGTGACGTGCCCGTCGAGTGCGACCCCGAGGCCGTGGACGGCGGGTTCAACTGCTACCACTTCGCCCCGCACCCATCGCTCGGGGACGCCACCTCGATGCCGTTCGGCTTCCACGACGCCGGTCACGAGGGTCCCGCCGACGTGGCACTGGTGTCGGTCCCATGGTGCGAGCTCGGCGACCTCGCCGGGCGCCCCTGCGGGTGACCGGGCCCCACGTTCACTCAGGCGGGATGCAGCACCACCCTCGGTTGACCAGCTCGGTGGCCATGAGATCGGCGTCGAGACGGACCACCAGTTCTTCGTCGCGCGCCCGTTGGCGGCGATCCACGGCGACCGATGTCTTCGCCGGCGGGGCCGCCGCCCCGGGCGCCTCGCTGCCGTCGGCCTCCGCTTCGAGGCGGGCCAGCAGCTCGTCGACCTCGGCGTTGGTGAACTTCCCGGCCGCCTGGCGCTGGGTCAGGCCGATGGGGTGCCGCGCCTCTCGGAAGCTGTCGAAGCCGCGGGCCTCGAGCGCCTCTGCCAGCTCGGCCACCCGCTTGGGGGAGGCCGGCGGCCCTGCTGCCTGTCCGAACGCCATGGGGCCAACCTACGCAGGCGCGCTGACACCCACCGGGGATGGCGTCCGGGCGGTGGCGTTCAGATGTTCCGGCCGCTGCCCTCCCAGTAGGGCTGGCGGAGCTCGCGCTTGAGCAGCTTGCCGGCCGCCGAGCGGGGCAGGGCCTCCGACCAGTCGATGCTCTTCGGTCGCTTGTAGCCCGCCAGCTTCTCCCGGCACAGGGCCACGAGCTCGCCGGCCAGCGCATCGGAGCCTTCGACGCCGTCAACGGTCTGGACCACCGCCTTCACCTGCTCGCCGTACTCGTCGTCGGGGACGCCGATGACGGCGACGTCGGCCACCGCCGGGTGCTCGGCGAGGACGGTCTCGATCTCGGCCGGATAGATGTTCACCCCGCCGGAGATGATCATGTCGATCCTGCGGTCGGACAGCCACAGGTACCCCTCGTCGTCGAGGTAGCCCACGTCACCCGTGGTGAACACGCCCGGCGCCAGGTGCGCGGCAGCGGTCTTGGCGGGGTCGTTGTGGTACACGAAGTCGCTCCCGAGGGCACTGCGGAAGTAGAGGGTGCCCGACTCGCCCTGGGGCACCGGCTCGTCGTCGGGGCCGATGACCAGCACCTCCATGATGGGCAGCGGCGGACCGACGCTTCCGCCCTTGCGGACCCAGTCCTCGGCCCGGATGGTCGAGATGAAGGCGCCTTCGGTGGAGCCGTAGTACTCGTGCACCTTCGGGCCCAGCCAGTCGATCATCGCCTGCTTCCAGGGCGCCGGGCAGGGGGCGGCGCCGTGCCAGACCGCCTCGAGGCTCGACCCGTCGAGGCCGTTGCGGACGTCGTCGGGCAGGTCGAGCAGGCGCTTGAACTGCACCGGGACGAGGTGGACGTTGGTGACGGCCCACTCATCGAAGAGGCGCACGGTCTCGGCGGGGTCGAACTTGTGGCGCATGACCACCGCGGAGCCGGCGACCATGGGCAGGAAGCTGAAGGCCCACTGGGCCGAGTGGTACACGGGTCCGGCGAGCAGCGTGCGTCCGGGGGTGGGCACGAACTCGGACACCGCGCCGGCCACCAGCGGGAGCAGGTCGCTGGGCACGTCCGCCCCGCCCGCGAGCATGCCGCGCACGCCCTTGGGCCGACCCGTGGTGCCCGACGTGTAGAACATCGGCCCGCCGAACAGCGCCGTCTCGGGCTCGTCCGTGGGCGCCGCGGCGAGTGCAGACTCGTAGCTCGACAAGCGGCCCCGGTCCGCGGAACCGGTGACGAGAGCGAGCCCTACCGTGGCCGACCGGGCGTCGGCGAGGGCCACTTCGGCGACGTCCGCGAAGAGCTCGTCCACCACGAGGGCCCTGCAACCGGCGTCGTCGAGCACGTACGCCAGCTCGTCGGCGGTCCAGTGCCAGTTCACCGGCACGTAGGTGGTCCCGAGGTGGGCTGCGGCCCAGAACGCCTCGAAGGCCTCCCGCCGGTTGCCCACCATGAGCGCGAAGGTGTCACCGGGCTCGAGGCCGGCGCCCGTGAGCACGTGCATGAGGCGCACGACCCGCTCGGCCAGCTCGTCCCAGCTCGACTCCCCCCGCTCGTCGGCGAGGGCGAGGTCACCCCCTCGATCAGCGACGAACGCGTCCAACAGCTTCGGCATGGTCCCCCCACGGTCGAGGCGGCCACGACGACCGCTGCGGGGCACGGTAGACGAGCCGCGGCCGGGCACCCGCGTCAACCGGCGCCGCCGCGGCCACCACGGCCGGTGTCAACAGGTCGCCCGGTCAGGTCGCCAGCAGGACGACCCGGAGGACGAGGGCCACCGGGATGCACACCAGGAGCACGAGGGTCAGCAGCAGGGCCACGCCGCTGGTGATCAGGGCGAAGGGGCGGAACGGGACGGTGATGCCGAGCGCGTCGGAGACATGGCCTTGGAGCGGCGAGATGGTCCCCCGGTAGAAGCGCCACGCCCGACGCATCCGGCCCCCACCAGCCGCGTCGGAGCCAGCGCCTCGGGATCTGCTCGACGCCGATGTCCGCGCCTTGGCGTAGGTCTCGAGCGCGGTCGTCGTCGCCGCCGGGGCCAGCTCGGTGGCCCGCACGAAGGCCCGGTCCAGCCATCGACGGTGGAACACCAACCAGGCCCCGGGGGCACACAGCACGATGAGCGACACCAAGCTCGACCACCACGGGGGCCGGTCCGGCCACACCGGCGCGGGAAGGAGCAACCAGACCGCGGCGCCGGCGACGAGGCCGATGCGGCCGGCGATCCCGATCGGCCGGGAGAGGCGGCGGGCGAGGACGCTGACCCGGCCGACCAGCTCCTCGACCCGGGCCCCCGGCGAGACACGCGGGGCGTCGGGTGGCGGTGTCTCGCTCATCGCGATCTCGCTGCCCTGCGGCCCACCGGGACCACCGACGCGGCGTCGGCGCCAGGAAGCTCGGCGGGAGGACACGACGGCATCCCCGCATCCTTCCCCACCGGCGACCCCTCGCGCCGCGGCCTAGGCGTCGCGTGGCTGCAGCCGGCCGTCCCGCAGGTCGAGCACCCGGTCGGCCGCCGCGATGGCCAGCTCGTCGTGGGTGGCGAGGAGGCAGGCCGTCCCCTCCACCGCGAGGTCCTGGATCAGACCCACCATCGCGGTGGCCCACTCCCGGTTCTGGTGCGAGATGGGCTCGTCGGCCACGAGCAACCGCGGCCGCACCACCACCGCCCGGGCGAGGGCCGCCCGCTGCTGCTCACCCAGGGAGACCTCGTTCGCGTAGCGGCCGGCCAGGTCGGCGACGCCGAGCCGCTCCAGGAGCGGCTCGACGTCCTCGCCGGCTCGTGGCGGTCCACCACCAAGACGGAGCGGCAGGGTGACGTTCTCGACGATGGTCAGCTCGTCGAGCAGGCCGAGCGACTGCGGCAACAGTGCCACCTCGCCCCAAGCCCGCTCGGGTCCCACCGGCTCGCCACACAGCTCGACCGCGCCCACCTCGGGGACGACCCAGCCGCTCGCGATGCTGAGCAGCGTTGTCTTGCCCGAGCCGGACCGGCCCGCCACCGCCACCACCTCGCCCTGCCCGACCGCGAGGTCGACGCCTTCGAGCACGCGCATCGGACCCCCGGGCGCCGAGTACGACCACCCCACCGCCCGCAGGGCGAGGACGGGTGCACCCGGCACCGAGGCGCCCGGCACCGAGGCGCCCGGCACCGGTGCGCCGGCCACCCCGGCGTCCACGGGCGTCACGACACCACCCGGCCGTCGCGGATGGCGACCACGTCGTCGGCTGCCGCGACCACGGCACCGTCGTGGGAAGCGACGACGAGGGTGGCGCCTCGATCCACCAGCGTGCGCATGACCTCGACCAGCGCCGCGCCAGCGGCGCCATCGAGCTCGGCCGTCGGCTCGTCCGCAAGCAGCACGCTCGGGCTGCCGACCGCACCCGCCGCGAAGGCGACGCGCTGCTGCTCGCCGCCAGAGAGCGCCGCCGGGAGGCGATCGTGCTGATCCCCCAGGCCCACCGCCGCGAGCAGGGCCTCGGCTTCGCCCGGATCGGTCCCCCGGAGTCGGGCCGCGAGCTCGATCTGCTCATGGGCCCGGAGGTACGGCACGAGGTTGTCCGCCGGGTCCTGGAGGACGACGCCGATCCGGCGCCGCCGCACCCAGCGTCGCCGGCGGGCCCGCAGCGCGGTGAGGTCGAGTCCGTCGACCTCGACCACGCCGGCGCTGGGCCGTTGACTCCCCGCGAGGGCGCGCAGCAGCGAGGACTTGCCTGAGCCGGACGGACCGGTGACCACCGTCAGCCGGCCCCGGGCGAAGGTGGCGTCGACCGCTCGCAGGGCCGGGACTGGCCCCGAGGCGAGGTGGTAGTCCACGTCGAGGGCCACGCAGCGGGCCGCCACCTCGTCACGTCCCTCCACGGAGCACCTCCACCGGATCGTCGCGATCCGTGGCCCGCTGGGCGAGGGCGGCCGCCGCGAGTGCGATCGTCACCGATGCGACGACGACGGCCGCCGATGCGACGATCGCCGGACGCAGGAGCGGGTCGGGCCGGGCCAGGGGCAACGGGTCGATGCCGCCGATGACGAGCGCGGCGGCGCCGAGGGCGGCCAGCACCCCGAGCCAGCACCCGGTGCCGATGCCCGCCAGCACCTCGATCGACAACGCCTTGCGGTGGGCAGCCGACGTCAGCCCCATGCGCCGGGCGAAGGCGTAGGCCAGGACGCGGCTCCGGCGGCGGGCGTCGAGGTACACAGCCACCCCGCCCACGACGAGGAGCGCCGAGCCGAGGGCCATCGAGCGCAGGAAGCCGAAGGTCTGGGCCACCGTGAGGAACGAGATGGCGTCGACGACGTGCTCGGCCGTGGTGATCTCCTGGTAGCTGGTGCCGGAGCGGTCGAGGGTCCGCAGGATCTCCGCCCGGTCGCCACGGATGCGGACCTCGCGGACCCGGGTGCTCAGGCCCAGGTCGTCAAGCGCCGACGCGGCAACGAACATCGCCGGGCTGCCGCGCCGCATCCCGGGGAAGGCCGTCACGTCGCCGACCTCGCTGACCTCGAGCTCGGTCGTGCCGCTGGTCACGATCCCCGCTCGGGCAACCGTGGGAAGGTCCACCCCGACCGCCACCACCGGCACCCGGCCGGCGGTCGGCGGTGCGGCGAGGCCGTCCACGATCTCGTCGAGGGAGGCCGACGCCAGGCTGGGGTCCCAGAACGAGGCGTCTTCGAACGTGGCGGGGTCGATGGCGAACACGTTCACGGGAGTGCGACGGGGGGTCTCCACCCACGCCTGCTGGTAGAGGTCGACCGAGGTGGCGCGGCCCGCCAGCTCGGTGGGGATGGGCTCGTCCTGGGGCACGCGCACGACGACGTCGCTCCCGAGGTACACGAGCGCCTTGGCCTCGAGGGTGGCGTCCATCGAGCGCTGGACAGTCGCGGCGTAGGCGAAGACGCCGGCGGCGAGGGCCGAGGCCGCCACCATCCCGATCACCGCCGTCCGGTAACGGGAGACGCGGGCGACCGCCAGGAAGAGCGGTGCCGACCAGGCACGACTGCTCACCCGGACCGGGCCGAGTGCGACCCCGAGGGCGCGCGCCGCGACGGCGACCACGGTCGTCAGGAAGAGCACCGGGAACAGCAGGCCCACGGCGTCGATGCGGGTCACGGAGGCACCGGTGCTGACGGGGGCGCCCCAGGCGTCCAGGCGGCGGAACGACACGAGGGTGGCCACGGCGAGCGCCAGCTCCCACGGCACGATCCGCAGCCAGGGTCGGGGCCGCCGCCCGCCGGATCGCGAGGACGTGCGCGCCGCGACGACCACGAGCACCAGCACTGCCGACACCACGAGAGCGAGCGCGGCCAGCCACCCGGCACGGACCACGGCGTCCGCCTCGACGTGGGGCGACGGACCCACCGCGACCACCACGACGTAGGCCAGGGCCGTCCCCGCCACGGTGCCGGCGACGAGTGCGAGCGCGAGCTCGAGCACCGCTTTGACCCCCAGGGCCACGGGTCCGATGCCCCTGGCGGCCAGGAGCTCCAGCTCACGCCGTCGGCGGTCGCACCACAGCAGCGCCGTCGCCCCGACCAGTCCGGCACCGGCGAGGGCGGCGAGCACCGCGACCGGCCAGACCCCACCGCCGACCGCGACCTGGATGGCTCGCGCCCGGTCGACCACGAAGGGCAGCGAGGACTCGAACGCATCCTTGACGAAGGCGTCGACCTCCGCCTCGCTGGCACCGGCGGTCGGGTCGGCCGCGCACCACGTCAGCTCCCCGGCCTGGCCACCGCGACACGCGAGGTCGTCCACCAGCGCCCGCGCGTCGCCCACGGTGACCCCGGGGCGCAGCGGCGCCTCCCACGCCGCCGACACGGCGGTGACGTCGCCGGTGCGCTCGAGGTCCTTCCAGGTCACCCGGTCGACGAGCACGACGGGCCGGGGTGGGATGAGGTCCGCGCCGCGCAGGAGCAGGTCGGTGCGGTGGGCGCACCAGTACGGGTCGGCGATCGTGCCGGCCGCGAGGTCCCGGTAGACGCCGGCGACGGGCAGGCCCACGCCACCCAGCTCGACGGAGCCGCCCGGGGCGGCCCGGACCATCCCGGCCGCCCGATCGCTCAGCCAGACGCCGCCCGGTTCTGTGGCCCCGTCCTCCACGTCGAGGTGGGCCTCGGCGCCCACGCGGAACAGCACCACCACGGGCGTGCGCGAGGAGGGCTCGGCACCCTCCAGCCAGGTCTCCATCCGCCCCCACTGCAGCGAGGGGCCGAGGCGGGCGGCCAACGGCGCGAACGGATCCGGGGTGTCGAGCGCGGACCCGGTGGGCGCGGCGACGAGGGAGGTCGCGCCGGTGTCCTTCGGACACCGCTCACCTGCCTGCAAGGCCACGGCTTCGGTCCCCGCCGACGACAGGAACAGCGGCACCGACGCCCCTGCCACCGCCAGCACGGCCGCGGCACCCGCGGTCGCCACCAGCACCCCCGGCCGGCGCAGGAGCAGCACCGGGGCCCGGCGCCACGGCGCGGTGCGCAGCGTGTCGAGCGCGGCGCGGGCCCTCGCTCGCCGCGAGGCGACCGGTGCTCGCACCTACGGAGAGGACCGGCGAGCGGGTCGGCGGGGCAAGACCCCATCCTGCCAGCGGGCATCGCCCCGGTGTCGCGACGGTGCGATGGGCTTCTGGGGCACCGTGGGGCTCCTGGCGTCGTCGGGTCTGCCGCGCGCCCCGGCCGGGACCGGCTGATCGCTACCGGGTCAGGTCGGTCAGCACCGCTCGGCCGAGGTAGGCGCCGGCCTCGAGCTCCTCGAAGATCTGGGGCACCTCGGAGAGGCTGCCGGTGCGCGACACGTGGGTCTTGACCTTGCCGGCGGCGGCAAGGTCCACCAGCTCGCGCATCTCCTGGACGGTGCCGACCGCGGAGAAGATGAGGGTGGGGTCCCGCCAGAAGAACTCGAACGGGCTGATCTCGAAGTTCCCGTCCTCGGTGGGCGGCAGCCCCACCCCGATGAAGAGCCCCTGCTGGCGCAGCATCGAGAGCCCCAGCTGGAAGCCGGCGACCCGCGCCGCGAAGACGAGGACGGCGTCGATGCCGCCGTGGGCCATCGCCGCCCCGGCCGCCTCGTCGATGCCCACCGCCTCCTCGGCACCGAGCGACCGGACGAAGTCGAGCCGGTCCTCGCCGATGTCCACGCCGAGGACCCGGTAGCCGAAGGCTTGCAGGATCTGGACGGCGTAGTGCCCCAGGCCTCCGGCGGCGCCGATGACGCCCACCGTGCGCCCGGGTGGGATGCCGTGGGCCATGAGCTTGCGCACCGCGCTGTAGGCGGTGAGACCACCACAGGCGAGCGGCGCCTCCTCGTCGCCGATGCTGTCGGGCAGCGGCACGAGCGCCTTGGCCCAGATGGCGTAGTGCTCGGCGAAGGTGCCCATCACCGTGCCGGCCTGGGCGCAGTGCCGCGGCCGACCGCCGAGGCAGTACTCACAGGCGCCGCACCAGAAGGCACCGCCGGCACCACCGAGGCCGAGGATGACGCGCTGGCCCACGGCCACGTCGGCCTCGGCGCCCGGGCCGAGCGCCTCGACGACACCGATGGCCTCGTGGCCGAGCTGCGGGGTCGACACCCCCATCCAGTCGCCCTTGGCCAGGTGGAGGTCGGAGTGGCACACCCCGGCGGTGGTGATGCGGACCAGGGCCTGGCCCGCGGTCGGCTCGGGCACGTCGAGGTCACCGACCCGCACCACGCCGTCCTCGACCACGATCGCCTTCATCTGCTCGCTCATGCCACGACGCTAGATCGCCGAGCCACCGCGCCGCGCCCGGCCGCGGCCACACCGACCCGGACGGCATCAATCGGCGGTCTGGGCGGCAGGCTCTCGCATCGAGGTGGCATGGGTGAAGAAGATGCCGGCTACACGGTCGACCATCGCCACGTCGAGGATGCGGTCCATGTCCTCGTAGTCGCTGATCGACGACACCAACTCGCAGACCACGGCGGGCAGGTACGGCCGAAGGTCCCCGTCCCCCTGCTCCCGGCTGACCTCGCGAAGGTGCTCGGCGGCGCCGGGTGCGACGGTGACACCCGACGATGCCGCCACCGCGAGGAGGATCTGGTCGAACTCCTGGTCCTCGATGGCCGGGATGAGGACCTTGCTGCGGATGCGACGGAAGAAGGCCTCGTCGGCGAGGTGCGAAGGCTCCATGTTCGTCGAGAAGACGATCTTGGTGAGGCAGGGCAACTCGAACTTGAGGCCGCTCTCGAGGGTCAAGTAGTCGACCCCCCGGTCCAGGGGGACGATCCAGCGGTTCAGGAGCTCGTCGGGGGTCATCGACTGACGGCCGAAGTCGTCGATCACGAGGATCCCGTTGTTGGCCTGCATCTGGAGCGGGGCGGCGTAGAAGCCGGCGTTGGCGTCGTAGCTGAGGTCGAGCTGTGACGCCCGGAGCTCGCCGCCGACGATCACACTCGGGCGCGCGCACAGCACCCATCGGGGGTCGAGGCCTTTCGGCTGCGGCTCGACCGGGCGGTGGAGCACGGGGTCGAACACGGTGATCACCTGACCGTCCACCTCGACTGCCCGGGGCACGACCACCGCGTCCTCGTGGACCCGTATCAGCCGCTCGGCGATGGATGACTTGCCCGTTCCCGGCGGCCCGTACAAGAAGATGGCGCCTTTGGCCAGGATGGCTGGGCCCAACTCGTCGAGGAGACGGTCACCGATGACCAGGTCGGTGAAGGCCCGGCGGATGGTGTCGTGGTGGATCTTCGGCTGGCGGTGCTGGCCCCGGACCGCCTGCATGTAGTCGCCGAGGCTCACCGGCACCGGCCCGGCGTACCTGCTCAGACGCATCCGGTCGGCGGCGGTCGTGCGTCCGGTCTCGCTGAGCATGAGCTTGTGGTTCCGCCCCTCGAGCCCGGTGACCTCGAGCATGCCCTGCCGCCGGAGGTGCTCGACCGCGGACTCCATCAAGTACGGGGTGACGGCCAGGGCGGTCGCCAGCTGCATCGTGGAGGTGTGCCCCTCCAGCAACGCCCGGCGCAGGACGATGTCGAGGGTCATCGACTCGGGGACGCCGAGGTCGGAGATGTGCCGTGGAGCCTGGAGATCGATGGTCGCCATGTTCCGGAGAGGGTCGGCGTACGCTCGGCCCGACTTCAGCCGAGGCCTCGAAATGAGTCGGGAGACCCAGTCATCGAACCCGGTCCGAGCCGGCGCCGGCGGCGTAGGCGGCGAGGACGGTGATCACGTGGTCGACATCGGAAGCCGCAAGTGCGTTGCCCGACGGCAGCACCAACCCGTTGGGGGCGAAGGTCTCGCACACGCGCAACGGCGCCGCGAACCTCGATCGCTCGGTTGCGCCTGGGTGGAGATGCAGCGGCTGGTAGAAGCCGCGTGTCTCCACGCCGTAGGCCCGCAGTGCATCCCCGAGGCCCCGGGCCCCACCGGCGACGAGCTCGGGGTCGACGAGGATGGCGTAGGCCCAGTGCGCATGGCGGTCGGCCGCGCCAACGGGTGCGGGTGGCCGTATCCCGGCCACTGAGGACAGCGCTTCGGTGTAACGCCGCGCATTGGCCGCCTTCCGCTCGAGGAACTCGTCGAGCCGGTCGAGCTGGGCGATGCCCACGGCGGCCGCGAACGCCGACATCCGGTCGTTGAACCCGACGGCGGTGTGCACGTAGGCGCCGCCGACGTCGGGAATCTGGGCGTGGCGTTGCAGCCAGCGGATGCGTCCGGCGAGGTCGGCGTCGTCGGTCGTCACCATGCCGCCCTCACCGGTGGTGATCACCTTGTTGGCATAGAACGAATAGCAGGCGGCGGCGCCCACCGATCCGACGGGTCGGTACGCGTGGCGGGCGCCGAGGCCCTGGGCGCAGTCCTCGATCAACAACAGGTGCTCGGCCGCGCACACCTCGGCCAATCCCGTCAGGTCGCACGCATGCCCGTAGAGGTGCACGGCGAGCACCGCGCGTGTGTGGGTCGTCACCGCCTCGAGCACCGACCGTGGGGTGAGGTTGAACGAGGCCGGGTCGACGTCCACCAGTACCGGTGTGGCACCGACGAGGTTCACCATGTCGGCACAGGGCGCGAAGGTGAAGGAGGGGACGATGACCTCGTCCCCCGGCCCGATGCCCAATCCCGCGAACGCCAGGTGCAGCGCCGCCGTACCGCTCGCGGCGGCGACACCGTGCTGCGAGCCGACTCGAGCCGCGAAGGCGCCCTCGAACGCACGCACCGTCGGGCTGTGTCCACCGGCGTCGCCGGCGGTCACGCAGCGCTGAAGGGCCTCGGCCTCGGCTCGTCCGAGGACGGGCTCGTGGACCGGGATCACCGCAGGATTGACCCCCGGGACCCTGTAGTAGACATGACCAGGTGGCCACCCCATCCGGCGACCTCGAGGACGACCTGACGTACTGGCGCAGCCTCGCCGAGCAACGGGGACGGGTGATCCAGGCGCTGCACGAGTTCAACTACTGGCACGCGTCGACCGTAGCCCGAGGCGAGGTGATCACGGGCCTGGAGCGCTCCGTCGAGCTGTGGCGCGAACGCTGCCTCGCCGCCGAGGCGAACCCCGAGGTGTTCGCCACGGTCGAGGCGCCGCGGGACGCGAAGCCACCCCTGACGCCCAAGCGCATCGTGCTCATCGCCGCGCTCCGGGTGCTGAATCCCCTGCAGCACGGCGTCGTGCGTCGGCTCGACGCGAAGTGAGCGCTCGGATCCTCTGACCCGATGCGACGGGTACCCCTGGTGGTCCTTGCACCGTCGAGTCCGACCGCGCTCGCGTTCTGTGCCCTCGTCGAGTCGCTCGGCGGCGACCTCGCCGGCCGCGAGGGCTTCTCCCTCGGCACTTCGTCCGAGCTCGGCCCCGAGCCCTCGATCGTCGTCGACGCCACGACGACGCCGGCCCCTGGCACCGTCGTGGCTCGCCGTCGCGCCGCCATGACCGCAATTCGTGAGGGACACGCGGCGGTCACCGCCGACCTCAGCTACTTCACCGAGGATCCGGTCGACCTCGCGGTGGCGATCGCCGACCGACGCGTCGGGCTTGGCGCCGCCCTCCTGCCCGGAACGGCCTTGGTGCCCACGCTGGCAAGGCTCCGCGACGCCGGCGATCAGGTCGAAGAGGTCGTCCTCACCGGCGCCGGACGAGCGCAGCTCGCTCGCGAGGCCGCGGTCGTGTCGGGCCTCATCGGCATCGAGCTCGGCCTGGGAGACGTGCGGATCGAGGACCCCGGAGCGGACGGCGAAACCCTCGAGTGGTCGGCGACGATCGCCAACGGCGCCTTCCCGGTGGTCGAGCCCATGACCACGGGCACGTCGTCCCCCCGGTCGGCTCACCCGAGATCTCGCGCCGCGCGCATCCGGACGGCACGTCTCGGGTCGGCGATGACGCTCGAGGGCCCACCCGGTGATCCCGACGTGGTCGCCGCGGCGCTGTTCGCCGATGTCGTCGGGCTCGCCCGCCAGGTCGACCCCCCGTGGCGGATGCATCGCCGGAGGGTCGCGTCGTTCCGATGAGGTCGCTCATCTACAACCAGTGGGTGGCCACGCTCGGCGGGGGCGAGCAGACCCTCGGGGCGTTCGCGCTCACCCTCGCAGCGTTCGGACCAGTCGACGTGATCACCCACGAGCCGCCCGACTGGGACCGATTCCGCGAGATCCTCGGCTTCGATCTCGCCGAGGTCGGCTGTCGGGTCGTGCCGGAGGACCCCATGCACTACCGCGGGGTGTCCGAGGCGACCCGCGACTACGACCTCTTCGTCAACTGCTCCTACCTGGATCACGTCCGCGCCTACGCCCGATTCAACGTGATGCAGGTCTTCTTCCCGCCCGAACCGCCCGCCAGCGCCGGTGTCGTGCGGCCGGTCCCCCGTCGCCTCGATGCCCCCGGACCGGTGATCGAGGCGATCGGCGGGCTGTACCGGCTCGAGTCCGACTACCACGGCCCCTTCGCCTGGACCGACGGGTGCGGTCGCTTCGCCCTGTCGGGCGCGCGCCCCGCGCCCGTCGAGCTGACCCTTTGCCTCGCCAGCATCCGCCACCGCGACGAGCCGCCTGCCGACGTCGTGGTCCGTGCGGACGGGGTCGCTCTCGGCCCGGCCGTGACCCTCCCCGACCACGGGTACGTGACCCTCGACCTGGTCATCCCGACCGCGGTCACCGCGCCTGGCCGACCCGTGCTCGTCGATGTGACCAGCTCGACGTTCGCACCGAGTCGCAACCGAACCGATGACCGTGCCCGCCTCGGTGTGCGCATCGCCTCGATCGCAGCGAGCCAAGGCGGGTGCCGACCCGTCGTCACGGGGCCCGGGGGCCTCGACCGCTGGACGGACCACTGCCGGTTCTACGACGCCGTCGACACCTACGACCTGCTGCTCGCCAACTCGCACTTCACCCAGCGCTGGATCGCCCGGCGGCTGGGGCGGGCGAGCGAGCTGCTCTATCCACCGGTGCAGGTCGGCCAGTTCGCCCCGGCAGCGAAGAAGCAACAGATCATCAGCGTCGGCCGGTTCTTCGTCGAGGGCCACAGCAAGAAGCAGCTGCGCATGATCGAGCTCTTCAAGCGACTGTGCGACGACGGCCTCGAGGGTTGGGAGTACCACCTCGTCGGCGGCACCCGCCACGACGCCGCCGCCGCGAGCTACCTCGAGCGATGCCGCGAGGCGGCGATCGGCTATCCCATCGTGTTCCACCCCGATGCACCGCTCGCCACCCTCGCCCGTCTCTACGGCGAGAGCCGCCTGTACTGGAACGCCACGGGCTACGGCGAGGACCCCGATGTCGAGCCCGACCGCTTCGAGCACTTCGGAATGACGACCGTCGAGGCCATGGCCGCAGGGTGCGTCCCGCTCTCCTATGCGAGGGCCGGTCAGCCCGAGGTGATCGAGCAGTGGCATTCGGGGGTGCTGTTCGAGACGCTCGACGAGTTGGGAGCGGCCACCCTGCGCCTCATCGGCGAACCGCACCGATTGGCGATGATGGCGGACGCCGCGATCCTGCGCAGCAGCACCTTCTCCTACGAGAACTTCCGCGCCTCGCTCGTTCGCATCCTGGCCGATGCCGACCTGCCGGCCGGCACCGGGCCGGCATCGTGAGCGCCGTGCGCCGGGCGCTGGTCACCGGCGCCTCGGGCTTCATCGGTCGCCACCTCGTGCCGGCCCTCGCCGAGCGCTATGACGTGGTCGACACCGTCGACCTCCTCCCCTCTCCCCTCACGGTCGCCGGCACCGAGCACACCGGCGATGCGTGCGTCCTGCTCCCCCACCTCGACCGTTACGACGCCGTCTTCCATCTCGCGGCCAGCGTCGGCGGCCGTCAACGCATCGAGGACGACCCGATGGGCGTCGTCGGCAACCTCGCCCTCGACAGCGCCTTCTTCCGGTTCGTCGCCCGCACGCGGCCCCGGGCCGCCGTCTACCTGTCGTCGTCGGCCGTGTACCCGTTCACGGGCGACCCCGCCCCGGGTGGGCTCGAGGAATCGGTGGTCGACTTGTCCACCGCGCGTGTCGGTGTGCCCGACGGCGTCTACGGCTGGGTGAAGCTCACCGGCGAGCGGATCGCCCTCGCCGTCAGCGAGCAGTTCGACGTGCCGATCGGGCTCTACCGCCCCTTCACGGTGTACGGCCCGAGTCAGACGGCGGACTACCCGGTGCCGGCGATCGTCTCCCGAGCCGTCGACCGCCTCGATCCGCTCGTCGTGTGGGGCGGCGGTGGGCAGACCCGCGACTTCATCCACGTCGATGACGCGGTCGCCACCATCGTCGAGTCCCACGAACACCTCGAGGGCGCGGCCCCCCTCAACGTCTGCACAGGGGTCGGCACCACGTTCGCCCAGATCGCCGGCCTCGCTGCCGAGGCGATGGGGTACGCCCCGACCATCTGTGGTGACACCGCAAAGCCGGGTGGGGTCGCGCATCGCGTCGGTTCACCGACGAGGATGTCCCGCTGGCACGTCCCCGTGCGCTCGGTCGCAGAAGGGATCACCGCCCTGGCCGATGACGCCCGCCAGCCCGGGAGTTGACGGCGCTCGAGCACGGAGCCCATTCCGCTCATACTTCTTCCTGAGTGAACGCGTCGCTGCCCGCGAGCAGGTCTCTGACCTCACGGTGGGGTGTTCCAGCGGGGCTGACTGACCGACGCCACGGCAGTGGTGGGTTCCGGGCGTCAGCCCGGCGGGTTGATGAGCTCGAGGATGCCGGCCGGCAGGAAGGTCTCGACCGGGGTCTCGTCCGCCTCGGTGAGGTCGGCCATGGCCTGCACCACCTCGTCGGGGTCGAGTTGGCCGGTGAGGACGATGGCGCGCACGAACGCCTCGGCCTCGGCCGCCGGCGCGTCGCCCTCGTCGATGTAGGCGGCGATGCCGTTCACCATGGCGTCGTTGAAGCCGGTGTCGTAGGGCCCGGGGTTCAGCTTCGTCACGTCGATGCCGTAGGGGGCGAGCTCGTCGCGGAGCGCCTTCGTGAAGGCCTCGACGGCATGCTTGGTCATGGCGTAGGGCGCCGTCATCGGGCCCGAAAGGACGCCGGCGATCGAGGACATGTTGATGATGCGGCCGGCACCCTTGGCCTTCATCCCGGGGATCACCGCCTGGCACATGGCCACCATGCCGAACACGTTGACCTCGAACCCCGCCTTCATCCGGTCGAGGGGCACGCTCGTCAATGGCGCCATCACGCCCAGTCCGGCGTTGTTGATGAGCACATCGGGGTCGAGCCCGGCCACGCCGCGCACGTCGTCGGCGTCGGTCACGTCCAGCTTCCGCACGGTCAGCTCGGGGTGCTCGGCGGCGAGCGTCTCGGCCTGCTCGACGGTCTCGGTGGTGGCGATCACCCGGTGACCGCGGGCGGCGAGCTCCACCGCGGCGCCCTTCCCGAACCCCGAACCTGCCCCGGTGATGACGACGGTCTTGGCCATTTCGGCACCGTAGTGGGCCGCCCTCCGGCCGGTGCGCGGTGGCAGCAGGGAGACCTGGACGGCCTGGTGCGAACCCGACCACCAGGATCACGGGTGATGGCGGAGCGCCTCGGTCAGGCGGGGCAGGACGTCGGCCACCTCGCCGACGATCCCGAAGTGGGCCACGCGGAACAGGTAGGCGTCGGGATCGCGGTTGATGGCGACGACGGTCCGGGCCGCGCGCATGCCGACCAGGTGCTGCAGGGCCCCCGAGACGCCACAGCCGATGTAGAGGCGCGGGTGGACGGTGCGACCGGTTTGGCCCACCTGCCGCGACCGTGGGGCCAGGCCGGCCTCGACCGCGGCGCGGGTGGCGGCGACCTCCCCGCCCACCGCGGCGGCGAGATCCTCCACGAGCGACCAGGACCCCGCGTCGCAACCTGCGCCCCCGGCGATGATCACGTCCGCATCGGCGAGGTGGGTGTCGCCGAGCTGCACCTGGCGGTCCAGGACCTCGACAAGCAGGTCAGCCGGATCGAGGCGGACGTCGAGCTCCACCTGGCGGCTGCGACACGGCCGCAGGCGGGGGCGGAAGACGCCGGGCCGCACGGTTGCCGCCTGGGGCCGTGCTTCGGGGGCCAGGCAGGTGGCCAACACACCACCGCCCATCGCGGGGCGGATCTGGTGGAGCAGCGCGTCGTAGTGGACTTCGCGTCGGTCCCACGGTGCGACCGCGAGATCGGTGCAGTCTGCGGCCAGACCGGCGTCGAGTGCACCCGCCACCCGGGGCGCGAGGTCTCGCCCGGTGGTGGTGGCGCCGAAGAGCACGGCGGCCGGCCGGTGGCACCGGATCGCGTCCACGACCACCCGGGCATGGGGCAGGCACCGATACGGGGCGAGGCGGGGATCGGCGGCCCGGTACACCACGTCGGCGCCGTAGCCGGCGGCCTCCTCGGCGGCCGGATCGGGATCGTCGGCCGCCACCACGACCCCCACCCCACCGCCGAGGCCGGGCGCCAGGTCCACCGACTGGGAGATCAACTCGGCGGAGACCTCGGCGAGGTGCCCGTCGGTGAGCTCGGCCACCACCCAAAGGGCCGGATCGTCGGGGAACGGGTCGCGCGGCGGGGACGGCACCGCCACCTCGGCCACGGGCCGAGCGCTCGCGGCGAGGGCCCCCAGCGCCGCCAACTCGGCGACGAGGTCGTCGAGGTCGAACGAGGCGTCGACCATGCGGCAGTGGCGATCAGGCAGCGGCGCCGGGGCCATGTGGGCGACCTTCGTCGGCGAGGCGTCGAGCCCGACCCGGTCGCGGCCCAGCCCGAGATCGGCCGCGGTCAACACGTCGATGCCGGCCCGTTCGGCCCGCCGCCGACCGGGAAGGGTCGGGTACCGCGGGAGGAACCCCGTCTCGGCCACCGTGCACAGCGCGGGCAGCGGCAGGCGGAGCCGCTCGTAGCCGCCCTCGACGATGCGCCGGGCGATCACACCATCACCCTCGAGGCACAGGTCCTCGCACGCCGTCGCCTGGGGCAGTCCCAGGCGCTGGGCCACCTCCGGGCCCACCTGACCGGTCTCGCCGTCGATGGCGGTGAGACCCGTCAGGACGAGGTCGGCGCCACCCAGGAAGGTGACGGCGGCCGCCAGTGCGTTCGCGGTCGCCCAGGTGTCGGAACCGGCGAAGGCCCGGTCGCAGAGCAGGACGCCACGGTCGGCGCCGCGGGCGACCGCGTCGCGCAGGACCTCCTCGGCGCGAGCCGGGCCCATGCTGATCGCCCACACCTCGTCGGCCAGCAGCAGGGCGGCCTCGAGGGCATGGAGGTCCGAGGGGTTGGTGATGGCCGGCGCGTGCTCTCGCACGATGGTGCCGTCGGCCGCCACACCGACGGCCGCCGAGCGCAGGTCCGGGACCTGCTTGACCAAGACGACCGCTCGCACGGGTCCATCCTCACCCGTTGGCGCCCGTGGGGCCAGGGTCCAACGACGGGATCGCCCTCGGGCAACCTGTGACAGACCCTGCGTCACTAGCACTTAGGTTTCTTGAGTGTTAGACGCTAGACTTGTCCGTGATGGATCGATTCACCGTCCCGACCCGCCACTGGCACACCCTCGATGACGGCCGGGCGCAGTGCGACGTGTGCCCACGTGCCTGCAAGCTGCGCGACGGCCAACAGGGCGTGTGCTTCGTACGAGGCCGTGAGGGCGACGAGGTGGTCCTCACCACCTACGGCCGCTCGAGCGGGTTCTGCGTCGACCCGGTCGAGAAGAAGCCCCTCAACCACTTCCTGCCGGGGACGCCGATCTTCAGCTTCGGCACCGCGGGCTGCAACCTGGCGTGCCGCTTCTGCCAGAACTGGGACATCTCCAAGTCAAAGGAGATCCACACCCTGGCCGACGAGGCGTCCCCCGAGGCCATCGCCCGCACCGCCCGAGAGCTCGGCTGTCGCAGCGTCGCCTTCACCTACAACGACCCCACGATCTTCCTGGAGTACGCGATCGACGTGGCCGACGCCTGCCACGAGGTGGGGGTCGCCACCGTCGCCGTGACCGCCGGCTACATCAACCCCGCTCCCCGGGCCGAGCTGTACGGCCGACTCGACGCCGCCAACATCGACCTGAAGGGCTTCTCCGAGCCGTTCTACCGCCACACGTGCGGCGCCGAGCTGGGGGCGGTCCTCGACAGCATCGAGTACCTCCAGCACGAGACCGATGCATGGCTCGAGCT
>RRZT011244118.1_pt1 | contig 19912 bp, 15 predicted proteins | sample 2165551 | NCBI WGS metagenome assembly RRZT01 (sample SAMN10456910, study PRJNA506462) | wastewater metagenome | biome: wastewater; feature: sludge; material: wastewater sludge; isolation source: wastewater sludge with Escherichia coli K12::gfp cells carrying plasmid... | place: USA: Moscow, Idaho... | reverse complement strand
TTGTTTTATAGTGTATCAGTAGTATATCGTAATTATAAAAATGGAGATTTTTGGGATTTATTATTTGCTAAGTTAAAAATTGAAGAATATGATAGAGAAAAATATAAAAATTATTTAGAAAAAGAGATTGGGAAAGCAATAAATGATAATAATTTCCTATCTTTAGAAGTTAATGGGCAAACAGACATAGGAAAAACAATTTTAATGCTTGCAATGGTTCCAGTTTCAAAATTAAATGAATATTTGAGAATGGTGAAAGATATTTATAATTTTGACTTGAAAAAAACATTAGATAAACCTTTATTTGTAAAATTACTAAAAGCAAAAATACAAGCAGAAAAAGGAACAGCAGTTCATAGTTTGTTTAATATATTTGAAAAAGCCAACGCAGTAGAAGTTTTCTATGACTATTCTTTTAGAATACTAGAATTAGGAGATGCTAAAATTAGTGGAAAAAATATAAATAGAAGTAGATTTGAAAAAACTTTATTGGAAAAAGCAGATAGAATTATATAATTAGATAGAGAGCTTTAGCTCTCTATTTATTTATAATTATAAGAAACTATAAGTTTAAAGAAATAAGTATTCTAAAGGTAAGATACTCTTTTCTTGTTGAAAAATAATACTTTGAAAAAAATTAATGCATATGCTATAATTTTAGGTAAATTTATAGATTATTAAAGGGGAAATAATGGATATTTTAGAAATAAAAAGAGAAATTGAAGATATAAATAAGAATGTTCAAGAAAACAGGGGGCATCTTTGACTTAGAATATAAAAGTGAGAGAGTAAAAGAATTAGAGGCAAAAACTTTTGAAGAAAATTTTTGGAATGACAAAAAAAATAGTGAGCAAATAATTAAAGAAATGAATTCTTTAAAAGATGCTATGAAGAAATTTTTTGATTTAGAGGAAAAAGTAGAAGAGGTTAGAGTTTTAATAGAATTTTATGAAAATGGTGATGAAAGTTTCCAAGAAGAATTAGAGGAAACTTTTAGCAAATTAAAAAGAGATTTAGAAATTTTTAATACGCAACAGCTTTTAGATGGAGAATATGACAATTTAAATGCAATAATAACAATTCATTCTGGAGCAGGAGGAACAGAAGCCTGTGACTGGGCAGAAATGCTTTATAGAATGTATAGTAGATGGATTAATAAATCAGGGTATAAGATGAGTGTTTTGGATTTTTTAGATGGTGATGGAGCAGGTTATAAATCAATAACTTTTTTAGTTGAAGGTGTTAATGCTTATGGATATTTAAAAGGTGAAAAAGGTGTTCATAGACTAGTTAGAATATCTCCATTTGATGCAAATAAAAAGCGTCATACTTCCTTTGCTTCGATAGATGTAATGCCGGAAGTTGATGATAATATAGAAGTAGAGATTAATCAAGGTGATTTGAGAATAGATACATATAGAGCCAGTGGTGCAGGAGGTCAGCATGTTAACATGACAGATTCTGCAGTTAGAATAACTCATTTACCAACTAATATTGTAGTTACCTGCCAAAATGAAAGATCTCAACTTAAAAACCGTGATTCAGCTATGAAGGTTTTAAAATCAAAATTATTTGAGTTGGAATTGAAAAAGAAGGAAGAAGAATTGAAAAAAATCCAAGGGGAGCAAAGTGATATATCTTGGGGAAATCAAATTAGATCATATGTATTCCAACCTTATACTTTAGTGAAAGACCATAGAATGAACTTTGAAATAGGAAATGTTCAAGGTGTAATGGATGGAGATATAGATAGTTTCATAGGCGCTTATTTAAAATGGAATAAAATGAAGGGGTAGATTATGAAAAAAATAATTCTCTTAATGTTGTGGGTATCAATGTTAGTATTTTCTCAAGAAACAAATTTTTCGATAATTTCTGTGGGAAATTTGAAAGGCGATTATAAGGATATTGATTCTATAAAAATTGCTTTAGATGCTAAAGTAAAAGATAAAACTTTAAAATATGACAATGTAATTAAGATAAATATTGGAAATAATATGTCTGAATACATGGTAAAAAACGAGCTTATGGAAACATTTATAAAAAGAGCTGGATTTAATTTTAACTTTTTCGGTAAAGATGAATATCTTTGGAGAGATAGAGTAGAAGTTGAAAAAATGAATTTTTCAACGTTAAATATAGTTTCAAAGGCTATATTACCTTATCAACTAATGAAAATGGATGATAAAATAGTCTGTGTTGCAGGAATTACAGATATTTATGATGATGATATAAAAGGGAAAATATCATATAAAAGAGAATTACAAAATTTAATGTATATGGTAGAAGATAATGTAGATTTTTTCTTTTTAGTAACAGATTTAGATAGAGAAGAAAATCTTAAAATCATAAAAGAATTTCCTCAAGTTAATGCTATATTGGAAAGCAGAACTACTCTTTATGATTTTGGAGTAGTAAATGTAGATACAAATTTAGGATTATCATATATAATTCCTAATTATGGAATAAATATTTTAGATTTTTCTTATGAGAAAAAAAATAATGAAAAAAAGGTAAAGAAAGCAATCTTAAAATCAAGAGAGAATGTAATAGAACCAAGAAAATATGGTTTTGATAAAGATTTAAGTTCTTATATTGAGTGGGCAAATGAAAGAGTAAGGAATGAAGATAATTCTATTGTTGGTTATAATGGGGAGTCTTACACGCCTTATGAAATATTTTTAAAAGATAAGGTAAGTTTTTTAGATGACTTAGCTGATAAAGTAATAAAGGATTTTGAATGTGATTTAGTAATATATCCTAAAAAATCTTTATTAAAAGGTCTAAAAAAAGGTCTATATTCTTCTTTAGAAGTACAAGAAATGTTTGCAAAAGAAAAAATGATTAGCTTTAAAATATCAGCTACAGATTTAAAGAGAATGGTAGATAGAAATGCTTTGATGAGAGGAAAAGAAGGATATTTTTACCTTAGTGGTTTGGATAAACATCCTCTTCAGAAAGAATATAAAATTATAAGTTTTGGAAATTTATTGGAAGATTATAGTGATATAATTGGTAAAAATTATGAAGTAGAAAAAATAGGGTTAAAAGAATATTTGATTAAAAAGTAATTGATATATAGGAGGAAAAATGGAAAAGAAAATTAGAACGAGAATTGCACCGTCTCCAACAGGAGATCCACATGTAGGAACAGCTTATATAGCTTTGTTTAACTTAGCTTTTGCTAAAAAAAATGGTGGAGATTTTTTATTAAGAATAGAGGATACAGATCAAAATAGATCAACAAAAGAATCAGAAGATCAAATTTTCGATGCATTAAAATGGTTAGGATTAAACTATGATGAAGGACCAGATGTTGGTGGTGACTGTGGACCATATAGACAATCAGAAAGATTTCATATATACGGAGAATATGCTCAAAAATTAGTTGATAATGGTACAGCTTACCATTGTTTTTGCACTCAAGAAAGATTGGAAAATTTGAGAGATAGACAAAAAGCTATGAAAAAAGCTCCGGGATATGATGGTCATTGTAGAGCTTTAACAAAAGAAGAGGTAGAAGAAAAATTAGCAAAAGGTGAGTCAAGTGTTATAAGACTTAAAATGCCATATGAAGGTGAAACAATTATAAATGATGTTTTAAGAGGAGATGTAAAATTTGAAAATAATTTAATAGATGATCAAGTTTTATTAAAAGCAGATGGATTTCCTACTTATCATTTAGCGAATGTAGTTGATGATCATTTAATGGGAATAACAACAGTTATAAGGGCAGAAGAATGGATTGCTTCAACTCCAAAACATATTCAACTTTATAAAGCATTTGGTTGGGATGCTCCTCAATTTATTCATATGCCACTTTTAAGAAATGCAGATAGAACAAAAATTTCAAAGAGGAAAAATCCAACATCTTTAATATATTATAGAGAAAATGGTTACTTGAAAGAAGCTATGGTAAATTTCTTAGGACTTATGGGATATAATATAGGAGAAAATGAAATTATAGGATTATCTGAATTTATAGAAAACTTTGATATTAAAAAAGTTAGTTTAGGAGGACCTGTTTTTGATTTAGTTAAATTAGGGTGGGTTAATAATCAACACATGAGAATGAAAAATATTGATGAATTAACAGAATTGGCTAAACCATTTTTTGAAGCAAAAGGTTATGTAGCAAAAGATTTAAATGAAAAAGAATTAAGTGCTTTAACAAAAGTTGTTGAGATTCTTAGAGAGGGGGCTACGACGTTAAAAGAAATAGCAGAATTAGCTGATATATATTATGTAGATTCCTTTGAATTACAAACAGTTACAGAAGAAATGAATAAAAATGAAAGAAAATCTGTTGAAAGATTATATTCTGCTATAGAAGATGAAGTAGGAAAAAAATCTATTAAAACATTTATAGAAAAATTGAATGGACTTTCTGAAGAAATTTCTGATGAAGAAGCAAAAAAAATATTACATGAAACATTGGAAGAAATAGGAGAAGGACCAGGGAAAGTATTAATGCCTTTAAGAGTTGTAATAACAGGAAGAGGAAAAGGCGCAGAATTATACAATGTTATTTCAATTATAGGAAAAACAAGAACTTTAAATAGAATAAATGAAATGATAAAAAAATATAATATATTTTAAAATGCAGAAAAATAACTACTCAAGTTCGATAAATAAAGATTTTTACGGGAAATGATTAAGAAAGAATTTTTATTTGTAGGTAAATCTAAAAACTTGAGTAGTTCTTAAATTTTATCAAAATAAAAAAGATGACCTCTAGTAGAGAGTCATCTTTTTAAATTGTTTTTAAACCATTCCAACATAGCCAAAAACTATTCTCAATAGTTTCTTGTTTTGCTTTTTCAGAAGGTTCATTCATTAGGAAACGAATGACTTGAAGAGTGATGTTTTCTAGAAGTGAAAAAATTAATTGACTATCCAAATTTCTAATAATACCTTTTTCTTTAGCTTCATCAAAAACACTATAAAATCTTTCTAAAAATTTAGTAGATTTTTCTTGATTGTTTTCATCTAAATACTTTGAATGAATAAAAATATTCTTAAAATGCATTGCTTTATAATGATTTAAAGCAAACAAAATGTGATTTTTCCAAATTGAACGAAAGTGATCTTCTAAATCTGGAGAATCTACTGATAATTTGATATTATCAATCCATAAGTCTGTAACATGGTCGAAAAGCTCATTTAGTAAAATTTCTTTATTCTCAAAATAAATATAAAGAGTTCCACTGGCAACCTTTGCAGATTTTGCAATTTTGGAAATGTTAATAGCATCTAATCCTTCATGAAATACTAAAGAAAGAGTAGCATCAAAAATTTTCTGAACCTTTTTTGGATCTTTTTCTCGCATAAATTAATAACCCCCTTGCTGTTATTATAAAATAATGTACGGATTATGTCAAATAGTTTTATTTTTAAAATCAAATTCAGTTTTAAAACAAAATAATAACTATTTAATTAAAAAAATATTAAAACTTTCACTAATTAAAAGTTTATTTTCTAAATTATTGTTTAATTTTTAATCTATATGTTTTTTTTAAAAACAAAATAAACAAAAAACAATTATTAAATTGACTTTTTTGAATAAAAAAAGATATACTTATAAAAGAAAAAATAATAGTATATTTGCAGATAAATACAAAGAAAAAATAGAGATAAGGAGTTATTTATGAAAAAATTTAGAATAATTATTTTAATTATGAGTTTAAGTTTCTTAATTTCATGTGGAGGATCTAAAAAAGATAATAAGAAAGAAGAACAAGGTTATAAAGTAGGGGTAATAATTTCAGATGGTCAAGATAAATTTCTGAAGACTTTAAAAGAAAAATTTTGGGAAAATAATAAACGTGTAGGATTAAATTTGGAAGTATTGGATTCTGGTAATAATAAAGAACAACAATTAAGTCAAATAGATATGTTGCTAGAGGGGGATATGGATGCATATGCAGTAAATTTGGTAGATGTTTCTATGGCAAAAGATGTAATTGAGAAATTCAAAAGTAAAGATAAAATAGTTATATTTTTTAATAAAGAACCAAGTAAAGAAATTTTGGAGTCATATTCTAAAGCTTATTATGTTGGAACAGAATCCAAAGAGGCAGGAATAATACAAGGACAATTAATATCAAGTGAATGGTCTGAGAATCCTAACTGGGATTTAAATAAAGATGGTATTATTCAATATGTTATTTTAAAAGGAGAACCGGGGCATCCAGATGCTGAAGCAAGAACTGAATGGGTTGTAAAAGTATTGGAAGAAAATGGATTTAAGGTAGAAGAATTGGGGAAAGATACAGCAATGTGGGATAAAATGAAAGCAAAAAAAGTAGTCGATCAATGGATAAAAGAATCTGGAAATAAGATTGAACTTGTAATTTCAAATAATGATGCTATGGCATTAGGAGCATTAGAATCATTAAATGAAAATGGGAAAATAGGTATTCCAGTATTTGGAGTAGATGCTTTATCAGAAGCTATTCAAAAAGTTAAATCAGGAGAAATGGCTGGAACAGTCTTAAATGATGCAAAAAATCAAGCAGATGCTATATTAAAAATGGCTAGTAATCTTTCACAAGGAAAAGGACCAGTTGAAGGGACTAGATGGAGAATAGAAGGGAATAAAGTTGTTAGGATTCCATATGTAGCAGTTAATAAAGTTAATGTTTTAGATTTTTAATAGAAAATGGGTTGTTAATTGAAACAACCCATTTTTTTAAATGAAAAGAGTAAAATTTTTTAAAATTAATTCTTTATATTTTTTAGCAAACTCTATTTAATAAGAAATTATTAATGTTATTTGTATATATCGTTAAAAATCATTGAAACGGCTCCTAGAGAAGCGCTGGAATCTCCTAACTTTGAAGGTTTTATTTTTATTTTTATAATAGAATTATTATTTAATTTTAAAGTTAATTTTTTATAAAAATCTTTTCCTAGAGAATTAATATTTCCGTTTATTAAAATAATGTTTGGATTTAAAAGATTAATTGTAGGCAAAATTACAGAAGATAATTTATTAATAAGTTCATCAACTAAAAGTTCGCATTGGGGATTTTTATTGTTAAACTCGTTTTTTAAATCATTAAAATCCTTTATATTTAGAGAATACTTATTGTTTGCTAAATTTATAATATTTTCATTAGATAAAAAAGATTCTAAACATCCTGTTTTTCCACAAGAACAAGGAGCATTTTCTTCACTTACTCTAATATGACCAATTTCTCCTGCAAAATGTTGAGAACCACTATATATTTTTTTATCTATTATTATTCCAGCACCGATTCCGTCATTTATATTTATTAGAATGAAATTATTTTCTCCTTTAGCTGCCCCGTGTTCTAGTTCTCCTAAAGCCATTAAACGAACATCATTATCTAAAGAGAAAGGGTAATGGTATTTTTCTGTTAAAATTTTTTTTAAACCAAAATTTTTCCAATTATAGTGAGGAGAAAAAATGGAAATTCCTTTATCTGAATCGACAACACCGTTTAAAGCAATGCCAACACCGAGAATATTAGGGTTCATTTTTTTAAAACTCTCTATATGTATGTCAATTATATTAAGGATAGAATTTTTAGAGAAATCTAATATTTTAGTTTCTAAAGTTGAGATGACTTCTCCGATATAATTTGTAAAAAATGAAATTATATGTTTTGGAGTAAGGTAGAAGCCTATAAAATAACCAGCTTCCTTATTTATTTTTAAAGAAATAGAAGGACGTCCTAGGGTGTTTTCTGAAAGTTCTCCTTCAAATAAAATACCTTTTTCGATTAATTCTTTAGTGATTTTAGTTATGCTTGCAGGAGTTAATTTGGTAATTTTTGAAATATCAGCTCTAGAAACACCGGGATTATTTTTTAGTATTTTTATAATATTATATATGTTAATTTTTTTTATTAAATTGGTATTTCCTTTAACCATAATCTAATCTCCTTTTTTAGATATTGTATCATATAAAGACATAATGTTCAAATATATTTTAGAAAATAATTAACGAAGTTAATTAAAAAAATAAGAGGAAATTTAAGTTAAGTTTTGAAAATATATTTAAAGTTCTTTTGAAAAATTAAAAATAATTTTTTTAGTGCGTTATAAAAATTATCAAAAGCCAACAAAAAGTATTTATTTTATACAAAAGTAACTTAAAAAAAACAAAAAATGAAAAGATAAGTTGACAAAGTTTTAAATTAGAGATATACTTGATTAGTTAACAGCGTTAACAATAAAAACATGTAGCGGAGGGAAAGATGACAAAAATTTCAAAAAATTTAATGTTAGGAATGGTATTGGTATCTTTAGTAGCATGTGGTGGTAAAAAAGAAGCTGCAAGTGGAGGAGCAGATTCTTCAGCAAAAGCTAGTGAAGAGGCAAAATCAGCAAAAATTGGAGTAACAATTTACAAATATGATGATAACTTCATGGCAATTGTTAGAAAAAATATGGAAGAAATTGGTCAAAGTATGGGATTAGAATTGAATTTAGCAGATTCTCAAAATACTCAAGCAACACAAAATGACCAAGTTGATGTATTTTTATCTAAAAACATGGATGCTTATGCAATTAACTTAGTTGACCCAGCAGCAGCAAAAACAATTATAGAAAAAGTAAAAGCTCAAGGGAAACCTGTAGTATTCTTTAATAAAGAGCCAGATGCAGCAACTATGGCTAGTTATGATAAAGCTTATTATGTTGGAACTGACTCAAAAGAATCAGGAGTTATTCAAGGGCAATTAATAGCAGATGAATGGGGAGCAAATAAAGGTTGGGACTTAAATGGAGATGGTAAAATCCAATATGTTCTATTAAAAGGAGAACCTGGACATCCAGATGCTGAAGCAAGAACTGAATGGGTTGTAAAAACTTTAAATGAAAAAGGAATTCAAACTCAAGAGTTACAAAAAGATACAGCAATGTGGGATACTGCTCAAGCAAAAGATAAAATGGATGCATGGGTATCAGGACCAAATAAAGATAAAATAGAAGTTGTAATTTGTAATAATGATGGAATGGCATTTGGAGCTATTGAATCATTAAAAGCAGCAGGAAAAGCAAAAATACCAGTATTTGGAATAGACGCTTTACCAGAAGCTTTAGCAAAAGTTAAATCAGGAGAAATGGCTGGAACAGTATTAAATGACGCTAAAAACCAAGCGAAAGCAACAGTTGAATTAGCAGCTAATCTAGCTAAAGGAAAAGATCCAGTTGAAGGAACTACTTGGAAATTAGACGCAACAAAAGCAGTAAGAGTTCCATATGTTGGAGTAAACAAAGCAAATGTAGCAGATTTCTAAAATTATAGTAAGAAATTTACAGGGGTGCTATAGCACCCCATTTATATGATAAGCGTATGGTAAGGAGGGAGATGTATGGATAATAAAAATAATTTGAATAATGATATATTACTTCAAATGACAAATATTTCAAAAGAATTTCCAGGGGTAAAAGCCTTAGATAATGTAAGTTTAACAGTAAGAAGAGGAACAGTACATGCTCTTATGGGGGAAAATGGAGCTGGGAAATCTACTTTGATGAAATGTCTTTTTGGTATCTACAAAAGAGATAGTGGTGAAATATTATTAGAAGGAAAGCCAATAGAATTTACAAATGCAAAAGAAGCTTTAGAAAATGGAGTTTCTATGGTGCATCAAGAGCTTAATCAAGTTTTACAAAGAAATGTAATGGATAATATTTGGTTGGGGAGATACCCCCAAAAAGGTCTTTTTGTAGATGAAGAAAGAATGTATGTTGATACCAAAAATATATTTGATGATTTAGAGATTTCAACAGATCCAAAAGAAAAAGTAGCAAAATTATCAGTTTCAGAAATGCAAATGTTAGAAATAGCGAAAGCAGTTTCTTACAATTCTAAAATTATTGTTATGGATGAGCCCACTTCATCTCTTACAGAAAGAGAAGTTGCTCATTTATTTAGAATTTTAAATAAACTAAGAGATAGTGGATGTGGAATAATATATATTTCACATAAAATGGAAGAAATTTTAGAGATTTCTGATGATGTAACAATAATGAGAGATGGGCAATGGATAGCGACTGAATCTGCAAAGAATTTAACAACTGATAAAATCATTAATATGATGGTTGGAAGGGATTTAACAAATAGATTCCCACCAAAAACTAATGTTCCTAAAGAACCTATTTTAAAAGTGTCAAATTTAACTGCAAAAGTAAAAAATTCTTTTAAAGATATTTCTTTTGAATTAAGAGAAGGTGAAATATTAGGAGTAGCAGGATTAGTAGGAGCTAAAAGAACAGAAGTGGTAGAAGCACTTTTTGGATTAAGAGAGATTGAAGCTGGAGAAGTACAATTGCACGGTAGACATATAAAAGTAAATAATCCGATAGAGGCTATAAAGCATGGATTTGCACTTATTACTGAAGAAAGAAGGGTTACAGGTATCTTTGGTAAATTAAATATAAGTTTTAACTCAGTTATTTCTAATATTGAAAAATATGCGAATAAGTTAGGATTATTAGATGATAAAAAAATGAAAACAGATACTCAATGGGTAATTGATTCTATGAGTGTAAAGACTCCGGGGCAAAAGACTTTAATAGGAAATCTATCTGGTGGAAATCAGCAAAAAGTTATAATAGGAAGAGCACTTTTAACAGAACCAGAAATTTTAATGTTAGATGAACCTACAAGGGGAATAGATGTAGGAGCAAAATATGAAATTTATCAATTGATGAATGATCTTGCAAGTAAAGATAAAGGAATTATAATAATTTCTTCTGAAATGCCAGAATTGATAGGAACTACAGATAGAATAATGGTTATGAGTAATGGAAGACTGGCAGGTATAGTAAATACTAAAGAAACTACACAAGAAGAAATAATGGCTTTATCAGCTAAATATGTATAATGGAGGATAAGTAATGGAAAAAAAAGTTATGGAAACTAAGAAAAATAATATGTCTACGTTTAATATAAAAGAATTTTTAATACAAAATGCAATATATTTTGTATTAGCAGCTTTATTGGTTGTAATAATAATTAAAGAACCATCATTTTTGTCGATAGTTAATTTCACAAATATTTTAGCACAATCATCAGTAAGGGTTATAATAGCATTAGGAATAGCAGGGCTAATTGTAACTCAAGGAACAGATCTATCAGGTGGAAGACAAGTAGGGTTAGCAGCATTAATATCAGCAACATTGTTACAAGCACAAGATGCAGCAACTAAAGTTTATCCAAAATTGGGAGAAATATCAATTATTTGGGTATTATTATTAGTAGTAGTAATTGGTGCATTAATAGGAGCAATAAATGGATTTGTAATATCAAAATTACATGTAACTCCTTTTATAGCAACTATGGGTACAATGATTGTTGTTTATGGAGCAAACTCGATTTATTTTGATAAAGTAGGAGCATCACCAGTATCATCTTTTAACACAACATTTTCTCATGTAGCTCAAGGTGCTATACAATTGGGAGAATATAGAATACCTTATTTAATATTTTATGCAATAATAGCAATTATTATTATGTGGGTTCTTTGGAATAAAACTGTATTTGGAAAAAACGTATTTGCAGTTGGAGGAAATCCTGAAGCGGCAGCAGTATCAGGAGTAAACGTAGCAGCAACATTAATAAAAATATACGCTATTGCCAGTGCATTTTATGCAGTAGGAGGATTATTAGAAGCAGGAAGGGTAGGGTCAGCAACAAATAACTTGGGAAATATGTATGAGTTTGATGCTATTGCGGCTTGCGTTGTTGGAGGAGTTTCATTCTCAGGAGGAATTGGAACTATTAAAGGAGTAGTAACTGGGGTAATTATATTTACAGTTATAAACTATGGACTTACATATATAGGAGTAAACCCATATTGGCAATATATTATTAAAGGTTTAATAATTGTATCAGCAGTTGCTTTAGATACAAGAAAATATTTAAGAAAAAAATAAAATTTAGATTTGCGTCATCAAATCTTATTTGCTTATATGTAAGGGGTATCTTTTCTGAAAAGAAAGATGCCTTTTATAGTTTTTGAATAAAGAGATTGGTTAAATAGGGGCTACTGAAAAATGCAAAACCACTGATTTTAAAAGGATTTAGCACTATTTTCAATAGAAAAATAACCGTTTTTAACAAAAAACTTTAAAAATCAAACATTCAAACCTTGGACTCCGCGTCCAAACCTCGTAAACGTAGGACGTTTAATCCCTTATAATTATAATATAAAAATATTTATATTGAATTATAAGGTGTCCAGCAACCCTTGCTGGTCGGGTTTGGGCAGAAGCCCAAGGTTTTTAAAAAATATTTCTAATTCATTAGACCCTAAATACATTCTAAAAATATTGAAGGTGTTTATTTGATTAAAATTAATTTGATTTATCAATTAATAAATTTAAAAATCAATAAAATCAGAATATAAGAAGTCTGTAATAAATTAATAAGAATAACTTTATATGAAAAAATAATAAAAGCATTCAAAAATAAAGATTTTTTTGAAAGAGTGTATTATTTATAAATTAATTGAATAGAAAACATGCAAAAAAACTATTGAAATTATGGTGGAAGAATTTGACAAATTAAAAATAAAGTGGTATCCTTGTAATGGAATTTTAATAAGTGAGTTAGTTAATTTTTAGTTTGTACCTTTTAGAGTATTTTCAAAATTAGCAACACAATTATTAAATTTTGAATATTTTAGGAGGTATAGTAATGAACGGAATAGTAAAATGGTTTAACCAAGAAAAAGGGTACGGATTTGTAACTGGAGAAGATGGAAAAGATTTATTTGTACATTTCTCTCAAATCAATAAACCAGGATATAAAACATTAGCAGAAGGTGAAGAAGTTACTTTTGAAATTTCTGAAGGACAAAAAGGACCTCAAGCTTCTAATGTAACACCTAGATAATTTAAACCTGCTTTGGCAGGTTTTTTTATACTTATTAGGAAGTGTAATTTTAATGTAATAATTATCAATCGAAATTGGAAGAGCCAAATGTCTTTTATGTAATAGATTAGGAATTAATAAAATATAAATAATAAGTTTTAAGAAACTACATATAATTTGGAGGAAATAATGGAAAGAATTGCACTAGTTGCTCATGATAGGAAAAAAGATGATTTAGTAGATTTTGTAAAAAGACACAAAGATTTTTTTGAAAAATTTGAATTAGTAGCAACAGGTACTACTGGAGGAAGAATTAATCAAGCAACAGATTTGACAATTCACAGATATTTATCAGGACCTTTAGGAGGAGATCAACAAATTGGTTCTGACATAGCAACAGAAAAAATAAAGGCTGTATTTTTCTTTAGAGATCCTTTACAAGCACAGCCACATGAACCAGATATTCAAGCGTTAGTAAGATTATGTGATGTACATCAAATTCCAGTTGCAACTAATGTTGGAACAGCAGAATTATTGATAAAAGCGTTGAAAGATTAGTGCAAAATAAACACCGAACTTTGGTGTTTATTTTTTTGATTATAAATTATAATTGAAAAAATTGGTTCTCTTTCTTGTTTAAAAAAAATATGGAATATGCTAAAATAAACATAGTTTAAAATTTTGGAGGGAAAATGGAAAAAATATTTGAAGGAATTGATTATGAAGTATTAAATCAAGGAAATACTAGTAAGTTCAATGAAATATTTTATGATTCAAGAAAAATAAAAGAAGGAGATATCTTTGTAGCTTTAAAGGGAGCAACAGTAGATGGTCATAACTATATAGAAAAAGCTATTTCTTTAGGTGCAAAATTGGTAATAGTATCTGAGAATGTTGAAGTTATAGATAGTAGTGTAACTTATGTAAAAGTTGAAGATACGAGACAAACATTAGGGTTTATTGCTTCTAATTTTTATGGATATCCTCAAAAAGATTTAAAAATAATAGGAGTAACAGGAACTAACGGTAAAACCACTTCAACTTATTTATTAGAAAAATTAATAGGGACATGCTCAAGAATAGGAACTGTAGAATATAAAATAGGCGATGAAATAATAGAAGCACCAAATACAACTCCCGAGTCCTTGGACCTTATAAAAATGATGAAGAAAACAGTTGAAAAAGGGATAAAGCATTTTATTATGGAGGTAAGCTCACATGCTTTAGAAATGGGTAGAGTAGAAATGCTTGATTTTGAAACAGCAATTTTTACAAATATTAGTCAAGATCATTTGGATTATCATAAAAATATGGATAACTACTTTGAAGCAAAGAAAAAATTATTTGTAAAGCTTAAAGATAAATCAAAAGGTGTTTATAATGCAGATGATAGTTATGGAGAAAAATTATATAAAGAGTTTGGAGGGTTATCTTATTCTATAAATTCTGGAGACATAAAAGGAAAAATACTAGAATCTAAGTTAAAATCATCTGTTATTGAGTTAGAATATAAAGGAATAAAAAGGGTAGAAGAGATAAAAATATTGGGACTTTTTAATCTTTATAATTTAATGGGCGTTTTAGGTGGAATGTTACATTTAGGTTATGATTTTAATGAATTATGTGATAAAATATCTTCAATAGAGGGAGTTCCGGGAAGATTTCAAATGGTAGAAGCTGGACAAGATTTTATTGTTATTGTAGACTATGCACATACTCCTGATGGACTTACAAATGTATTAAAAGCAGCTAATGAAATTAAGAAAAACAAGATTATTACTATTTTTGGAGCAGGTGGAGATAGAGATAAAACTAAAAGACCATTAATGGCTATAGAGGCAGCTAAATATAGTGACATTGTTATAGCAACTTCAGATAATCCAAGGACAGAAAATCCTGAAGATATACTTGAAGATGTAAAAAAAGGATTTGAAGGATTTAATAATGTACAAGTTGAAATTATTGTAGATAGAGAAGAGGCAATAAAAAGAGGAGTAGAGTTAGCAGGAGCTAATGATATATTAATGCTTGCAGGAAAAGGACACGAAACTTATCAGATAATTGGAAAAGAAAAGATACATTTTGATGATAGAGAAATGGCTATTAAGTATATAAAAGGAGAAAAATGTTAATAATTCAAAAATTAATAAGTAATTTCTTTCTTTCACCTATGTTTTTTATAGCGTTTTTAATATTTTTAGCTATATTTTTTTATGAATTTAAGAAATCTACTATTAGAAAAATTGTATTATTTTTAGCAATAATCACTTATTTTTTATCTATAGAACCAGTGAAGGATTTGTTTGTAAAAAGGTTAGAAAATAAATATTCTCCAATTAGTGAAAGTAATTTAAGAAATGGAGATTTTTATATACTTTTAGGTGCAGGCATATATGATAATGCCCCAAGTAGTTTGGGTAGAAAAGGTATTCCTAGCGAGATAGCAACAGGGAGATTGGTAGAAGTAGCAAGACTTTATCATAAGTATCCTAAAAAAATAATAGTTTCTGGTGGGATAGTAATATCTGGAAATATTAGTGAAAGTAAGGTTTATAAGAATTATTTGGAAGATTTAGGTGTTAAATCTGAAGATATAATTGAAGAAAGTAGAAGTAGAACAACAGAAGAAAATGCAAAGTATTCTATGGAAATTGCAAAAAATATGAATTTTAAAAAGGGAATATTAGTAACTTCGGCAACACATATGCCAAGAGCTAAAAGAACTTTTGACAAATTTGGCTTAGAGATAGTTGCAGCACCAACAGCATATTTATCGGGATATAAAGACTATGATTTTATGTCTTTTATGCCAAGATATAGTAATTTAGAAATTATTTATAGAACAATTTGGGAATATATTGGCGCCTTATATTATAAAATGAGAGGAGTATAACATGTTAGTAAATGAAGTAAAAAAGGTTAAAATAGGAAATAAGTTTGACATAGGAGGGACTGAAAGATTTACATTTATTGGAGGTCCTTGCGTAATAGAGTCAGAAGAATTAGTTATGGAAGTTGCAGGGAAATTAAAAGAAATTACAGATAAATTAGGAATAAATTTTGTTTTTAAATCATCTTTTGATAAGGCAAATCGTTCATCAATAAATGGTTATAGAGGGCCGGGAATTGAAGAGGGGCTTAGAATATTGAAAAAAGTTAAAGATACTTACAATGTACCAGTTGTAACAGATATTCATGAAGCATGGCAATGTAAAAAAGCTGCAGAGGTTGTAGATATTCTTCAAATACCAGCGTTTTTATGTAGACAAACAGATTTATTAATTGCAGCAGCAGAAACAGGATTGCCTGTAAATGTAAAAAAAGGTCAATTTTTAGCGCCTTGGGACATGAAAAATGTTGTAACAAAAATGGAAGAAAGTGGAAATACAAATGTAATGTTATGTGAAAGAGGTTCAACTTTTGGATATAATAACATGGTTGTTGATATGAGAAGCTTCTTAGAAATGAGAGAATTTGGATATCCAGTTGTATTTGATGTTACTCATGCTGTTCAAAAACCAGGTGGAAATGGAACGTCAACTGGTGGAGATAGTAAATATGTATATCCATTAATGAGAGCGGGGCTAGCAATAGGGGTAGACGCTATTTTTGCAGAAGTACATCCAAATCCAGAATGTGCAAAATCTGATGGACCAAATATGTTAAGATTAGAAGATGTAGAAGAAATATTAAAAATGGCAGTAACTATTGATGATTTAGTAAAAGGTAGAAAATAACTGTACTTAAAAATATTGATTTTTGTATTAATTTTTTGTACAATAAGAACTGTATAATGAAATTTTAAAATTAATTAAAATATAAAAAATTAAGTGTGGGAGTGATAGGTATGAATAAAGTTCTTTATACGCCAGGGCCAACAAATGTACCTGAGGATATAAGAAAAGAATTAGCAAAGGATATGATTCATCATAGAACTGCTGATTTTGAAGAAATATTTGTGGGATTAGGGGAAAAATTAAAAAAAATATTTAAAACAGAAGAAGAAGTATTATCTTTAGGGTGTTCTGGAACAGGAGTTATGGAAACTTCAGTTGTAAATTTATTTTCTAAAGGGGAAAAAGTTTTAGCTATAAATGCAGGATATTTTGGAGAAAGATATGGAGATATTGCAAGGGTATTTGGGTTAGAGGTTATTGAGCTAAAATATGCATGGGGAAAAAGCTACGATATAGAAGAAATAAAAGAAGTAATTAAAAACAATCCTGACTTAAAAGGAATATTGGTACAATATAGTGAAACATCAACAGGGGTATTACATAATGTAAAAGCTTTAGGGGAATTAACAAAAAATACAGATATACTTTTAGTAGTTGATAATATATCTGCATTAGTAGTAAATCCTTTTGAATTTGATCAATGGGGAATAGATTGTACAATTGCAGGAAGTCAAAAAGGATTCTTTATGCCTCCAGGATTATCGTTTATAGCTTTGTCAAAAAAAGCAAAAAAAGCCATGGAAGTTTCAGATTTACCAAAATTTTATTTTGACTTAAAGAAATATTATAAAGCTTTAGAAGGAAGACAAAGCCCATGGACTCCACCAATTGGATTAATTATGGCTGCTGATTATTCGTGTAAAAAAATATTAACTAGAGGTTTAGAAAATATTCAAGCACATCATAAAGATTTGAGAGAGTATGTAGAAAAAGAATTGACTGCTTTAGGATTTGGTTTGTTTGTTGAAAAAGATGAAAATAGAGGAAATACTTTAGTTTCATTATTGGGAAATGATAAAATTGATACAAAAGTGGTTATAAAAAGATTAAATTCTGAATATGATTACTCTGTTGCAGGTGGACAAGGTGAGTTTACTGGAAAACTTATGAGAGTAGGTTGTATAGGAGAACTGACTAAAGAAGATATAGTTAAGTTAGTAGATGCAATAAAAGAAATAGTAAGAACAATGTAATTATTATAAGGAGATAGAAAAATCTGTCTCCTTTTGATTTTACTTATAGGAAATTATAAATTTTATTTTAATAAGTACGTATCAAAATGTGTTAGAGCCATATTTTTACTAGGGGGAAAAATGAAAAAAATATTGTTATTATTTTTATTATTAAATTGCTTTACATATTCAGATGTAAAAGATGATTTCTTTTTAGCAGTAGAAAGAAATGATGTGGGTGAGGCAAAGGAAATTATAAAAAAAGGTGTTAATATTGAATGGAAAGAACCTTTCTTGGAAAAAACACCTTTGATGGTAGCAGCAACAGAAGATAACTATGAAATGGCTGAGTTTCTTATAAGTAGAGGAGCAAATATTGAGGCTAAAAATAAGGATGGTTTTACACCACTTATGTGGGCTACTTGGAATAATTCTTATAAGACATTAGAACTTTTACTAAATAAAGGAGCAAAGTTAAATGTAAAAAGTAAAAGTGGCGATACTTTGATGATATTAGCAGCAGTTCAAGGAAGTACAGAAGTAATGAAAATTTTACTTAAAGCTGGAATGAGTTTAGAAGAAAAAGATAGAATGGGGAAAAATTTACTTAGTTTAGCTGTAGAAAATAATAAATTGGATACAGTTAAATTTTTAATAGATAACGGAGCTAAAATTAAAGGTATAGATAATAAAAATGAGAACCCAATATTTATTGCTACAAAAAATCAAAATTTAGAAATGATTGATACTTTGATTGAATTAGGAATTTCAATTGATGAATTAAATGAAAATAAAGAATCTCCAATTTTTATTGCTATAAAACTTGAAGACTTAGAAATGATAAATTATTTAATTAAAAATGGGGCAAATTTAAATCTTTTAGATAAAGAAAATAATAGTTTACTACATTTAGCTTCTTCTAAAGGGAATGATGACTTAGTATTATTGCTTTTAAAGAAAAATCTTAATATAAATGAGAAAAATGTTGATGGAAATACAGCTTTAATATTGAGTGCAATAGATAATAAAGAAGAAACTGTAAAAATATTATTAAGAAATGGCGCAAAAATTCAAATAAAAAATAACAAGGGAAAAAGAGCATTAGAAGAGGCATATGAAAATAATTCACACGATGTTATAGTTTTGCTAAAAAATTGGGAAGAAAATCTTAGAAATGAAATGATTAGAGCTATTAGGAAAAATGATGTTGTAACATTTAATAAATTGGTAGAAGGTGATTTAGAGTTAAATGATAAAAATGAAAATGGAGAACCTTTAATTGTTGACATTATTAAGAGTGGAAATGTTGATTTTCTTAATAAATTTATAGAAAAGAAGGTAAGTTTATCTAATAAAAATTTACTTTTTTATGCAGATGATATAAAAATACTAGAAGTGTTAATTTCAAATAATGTTAATATTGAAGAAAAAAATACTAATGGTGAGACAGTAATATTTGATGCAGTAAAGAAAAATCAAATTGATAAAGTAAGGTACTTAATTGAAAAGGGTATAAATTTAAATACTTTGAGTGATAATAAAAATTTATTAGATATTGCTGTAGAAAATTCAAGTTCAGAAACAATAAAATATTTGTTAGAAAAAGGGCTAGTTCCTAAAGAGAAAACAAAAGATTTAGTAATTTGGTCTGTTAAAAAAGATGAATTAGATATTTTTAAGAAATTTGGTATTTTGAAGGAAAGCATAAATTATAAGACTAATGAAAATAAAAATCTATTAATGATTGCTATAGAAAATAATTCAAAATATATAGGGAACTACCTGATTGAAAATAAAATTAATGTTAAAGAAAAAGATAACTATGGATTAAATAGTTTAATGTACACAGCTAAAAATAATTCAGTAGAGATAGCAAGACTTATTTTAAAAGAAAGTGAAGAAGGGCTTGAAGAAGCTGGGAAGATAGCATTAAAGAATGATTCGATAGATGTATTTAAATTATTAAATAAAAAAGGATTAAAAATTAATAGTTTAGACGATGATGGAACAAATTATTTAATGGTGGCTTCAAAAAATAATTCAGTAGAGATAGCAAAATATTTGTTATCTGAAGGAATTAATAAAAATGATAAAGATAAAAGAGGTTATAATGCTTTAGTTTATGCCGTAAATAATGATTCTTATGAAGT
>RRZT010694722.1_pt1 | contig 19926 bp, 16 predicted proteins | sample 2165551 | NCBI WGS metagenome assembly RRZT01 (sample SAMN10456910, study PRJNA506462) | wastewater metagenome | biome: wastewater; feature: sludge; material: wastewater sludge; isolation source: wastewater sludge with Escherichia coli K12::gfp cells carrying plasmid... | place: USA: Moscow, Idaho... | reverse complement strand
GATCGATACACCGCCCGCCATGTCCACCTCGATGCGCCACGACGAAACTCAGTGCGCCACGTCGGACCGTTCGGTGCGCCACGTCGGACCGTTCGGTGCGCCACGACAAACTCGGCGCCACGACGTCCGGTTCGGTGCGCCTCGTGCCGGCCGCCCACACCACCGCCCCAAACGGGCTTCAGAAGTGCCCCGAAGGGCTTCAGCGACGCCCCCTGGTGTGACGACACCGACCTCGACTCGACCCGCAAACGGCGAACAGATCACGGTTGTCGGCGGTGCTACGAGACCCACGGCTCCACGGGACGGCGGCTCGCACGTGGCGCCGCGAGCGACGTCAGGAAGCAATATGCGACCAATTTCAACTTCTGACCTGAAGAACAGCGTTCACCCTTGCCGTGGCAACAATTGGCAACAACTGACGGGGTGTCAGTCGAAGTGTTGGCGCGAAGCGAATGATAATGAGGACGCACCAGCACTCGTCGCGAAAGGCCACCACCATGAAGAAGTCCCTCGCCATTGCCACTGTCGCCCTTGGAATCCTTGCGGTGGGAGCGCCCGCCGCCAGCGCCGCCACCGAGCTGCCTGCCCGCTCGACCGCCGCTGACGGTTGGGTGGCCTGGAGCAAGCCCGTCGCCACCCGCTGGGTCGCCTGGGAGGCTCCCGTCTCGTCCGACGGCTGGGTCGCCTGGGAGGCTCCCGTCTCGTCTGACGGCTGGGTCGCCTGGGAGGCGCCGGTCCGCGCCGACCGCTGGGTGGCCTGGGAGGCCCCGAGCAACTGACGCGAAGCCCGCGTCGAGACACACAGGGGCAGCGGCCGACCATTGGTCGGCCGCTGCCCCTGTGTCCTGACTGTGCTTGTCCTGGCCGTGGGAGTCGGCGTCCCTCGGACGCCGTGCCGGCTCAGGCGCCGGCGACCCGGAGCGCGTCGGGAAGGCTGAAGTTGCCCACGTAGAGCGCCGTGCCGATGATGGCGCCCGTCACTCCGGTCGGGACCAGCTCGCGCAACACCCGCAGGTCGTCGAGCTGCGCGATGCCGCCCGAGGCGATGACCTCGGCATCGGTCAGCGCGCACACCTGCTTCAGGAGCTCGACGTTCGGCCCGGTCAACATGCCGTCGGACTTCACATCGGTCACGACGAACGTCCGACAACCCGCCTCCGACAGGCGCTCCACCGCCTCGGCCCAGTCGCCGCCCTCGCGCACCCAGCCCCGGGCTGCCAGCCGGGTGCCCTTGACGTCGATCGCGATGCCGATCCGGTCACCGTGCTCGGCGATGACCCTCTCGCACCACTCGGGATTCTCCAGCGCCGCAGTGCCGATGTTCACGCGCCGACATCCCGTGGCGAGGGCACGCTCCAGCGACGCGTCGTCGCGAATGCCTCCGGACAGTTCGACGTTGAGGTCCATCGCGGCCGTGATCGAGGCGATCACGTCGGCGTTCGAACCGCGTCCGAACGCGGCGTCCAGGTCGACCAGATGCAGCCATTCGGCGCCGGCGTCCTGCCAGCGCTGAGCTGCGGTGAGCGGGTCACCGAACTTCTTCTCGGAGCCGGCCACCCCTTGGGCGAGCTGGACGGCCTGGCCGTCCTGGACGTCGACGGCGGGCAGCAGGTAGAGCTTCTCGTTCACGCCCGACACCCTAGCCCGACTCGCTCACCGGGCAGCACCACCTCAGAGCGTCGCGACCCAGTTGCGCAGGAGCCGGGCGCCGGCGTCCCCGGACTTCTCCGGATGGAACTGCGTGGACGCCAGCGAGCCGTACTCGACGGCCGCCACGAAACGGTCGCCGCCGTGCTCGGCCCACGTGAGCCGTGCCCCCGCCGGGAAGGCGCCCGCACGCACGCCGTAGCTGTGCACGAAGTAGAACCGTTCGCCCTCGACGCCGGCGAACAGCGCCGACCCCGCCACCGCGTCAACCGTGTTCCAACCCATGTGCGGCAGCGGACGCGCCTGCAACTGCTCCACCACCCCAGGCAGGACGCCAATCCCTGCGGTCTGGCGTCCGTGCTCCACTCCCCCGGCGAACATCACCTGGTGGCCGACGCAGATGCCCAGGACCGGCCGTCCGGACGCCAGACGTCGGGTCACCAGGCCCGCGCCGTCGACCCCCAGCAATCCCTCCATGCAGGCGGCGTAGGCGCCCACCCCGGGCACCACCAGCCCGTCGGCCGACAGGCAGGCGGCGGCGTCCGACGTGAGCAGCACCTCGCAGCCGGCCGCCTCGACGGCCCGGGTGGCCGAGTGGAGGTTGCCGGAGCCGTAGTCGAGCAACGCGACGACGGGTCGTCGGCTCACAGGGCACCCTTCGTGGAGGGGATGAGTCCCTCGATGCGCGGGTCGTAGGCGACGGCGTCGCGCAGCGCCCGGGCCAGCGCCTTGAACTGGGCCTCGACGATGTGGTGCGGGTCGCGTCCGGCGAGCAGCCGCAGGTGAACGCAGATGCCTGCGTTCAGGGCGAGCGACTCGACCAGGTGGTAGGTCATCGAACCCGCGTACGGGACGCCGGTGCCGCCGATGCGGGCGTACACCTGGCCCTCCGGCTCGCCGGTGCAGACCGCGTAGGGGCGTCCGGCGACGTCGACGACGCAGTGGGCGAGGGCCTCGTCGAGCGGCACGCTGGCGTCAGCGAACCGGCGGATGCCGGCCTTGTCGCCCAGCGCCTCCCGCAGCGCCTGGCCGATCACGATGGCGGTGTCCTCGATGACGTGGTGGCCGTCGATGTGGACGTCGCCGGTCGCCTCGACCGTCAGGTCGATCAGCGAGTGCTTCGACAGTGCGGTGAGCATGTGGTCGTAGAAGCCGACCCCCGTGCTGATCTCGGAACGGCCTGTGCCGTCGAGGTCGAGCTCTACGACGATGGTCGATTCGCTGGTGGTCCGCTCGACGCGTGCGCGGCGCCCCATGTCACTCCTTGATCGCGGCCACTGCCGCGTAGAAAGCTTCCATCTCGTCGGGGGTTCCCGCCGAGACCCGCAGGAATCCCACGGGCCCAGTCTCCCGCACGAGGACACCGTGGTCCAACAGCTGCTGCCACGCCGAATGCCGGTCGGCGAATGGGCCGAACAGCACGAAGTTGGCGTCCGAATCGATCACCTCGTGGCCGAGTTCGGGCAGCCGCACCAACATGTCGTCGCGGGCCGCGCGCAGGTCGTCGACCCGGGCCAACATCTCGTCGGCGTGGCGCAGCGCCACCGACGCGATGGCCTGGCTCTGCGCCGATAGGTGATACGGCAGCCGGACGATGCGCAGTGCATCGACCACGGCCGGCGCCGCCGCGAGATAGCCGAGCCGGCCGCCGGCAAACGCGAACGCCTTGCTCATCGTCCGGCTGACGACGAGGTTGCCGAACCCCGGCAGCAGGGTCAGGGCCGTCGCCTCCGGCTTCCGCGAGAACTCCTGGTAGGCCTCGTCTACCACCACGATCGCGTCGGTGCCCTCCAGCACCTCGGCGATGACCTCCACTGGCGTCGATGTGCCGGTCGGGTTGTTGGGCGTGGTGATGATCACCACCGACGGGTCGTGCTCGCGCACGGCGTCCAGAATCAGGGCGGCGTCGAGCGTGAAGTCCGGACGCCGCGGCACGACGGCGTAGCCGGAGTGCGTGTTGCGCGCGTACTCGGGGTACATGGAGTAGGTCGGGCCGAAGCTGAGCACGGTGCGTCCGGGGCCGGCGAAGGCGCCCAACACGTGGGTCATCACCTCGTTCGAGCCGTTGGCCGCCCACACGTGGTCGGCTGTCAGCCCGTGCCCCAGGTAGGACGCCAACGCCCCGCGCAGCTCGCGGAACTCCCGGTCGGGATAGCGGTTCACCCCGGACGCCAGCGCGACGACGGCGTCCGCCATCTCGCGGATGGTCGCCTCGGTCGGCGGGTACGGGTTCTCGTTGACGTTGAGACACACGGGCACGTCGAGCTGCGGGGCGCCGTAGGGCTCCTCCCCCACCAGCTCGGGACGCAGCGGAAGGTCGTCCAGCGTCGGGTTCGGCTTCACAGGTCGACTCCCTTGCGGATGGTGATCGCGTTGCGGTGGGCGTCCAGGTCTTCGGCAGACGCGAAGGTCTCGACCGTCTCGGCGACGTCGGCCAGGGCGTCCTCGTTGTAGTGGATGACGTGCACCTGGCGGCAGAAACTCTTCACGTTGAGCCCGGAGCTGAACCGCGCCGCGCCGGCGGTCGGCAGCACGTGCGTGGAGCCTGCCGAGTAGTCGCCGAGCGGCACCGGCGACCAGGTGCCGACGAAGATCGCGCCGGCGTTGCGGACGCGGCCCGCCACCTCGTAGGCGTCGCGCGTGTGGATCTCGAGGTGTTCGGCGGCGTACGCGTTCACCACGTCGAGGCCCTGCTCAAGATCGTCGACCAGCACGATCGCCGACTGCGTCCCCGACAGGGCGGTGCGTATGCGGTCGGCGTGGGTGAGCTGCGCGATCTGCGGCGCCAGCTGGGCGAGCACCTGTTCGGCCAGCTCGGGGCTGTCTGTCACGAGCACCGAGCCGGCCATCGGGTCGTGCTCGGCCTGCGAGATCAGGTCGGCGGCGACGTGCGCCGGGATGGCCGACGAGTCAGCGAGCACGGCGATCTCGGTCGGGCCGGCCTCCGAGTCGATGCCCACCACGCCGCGCAGCAGCCGCTTCGCGGCCACGACGTAGATGTTGCCCGGCCCTGTCACGAGGTCGACCCGCTCACACAGCCCCTCGACGCCGTGGGCGAACATCGCGATCGCCTGCGCCCCGCCGACCGCGTACACCTCGTCGACGCCGAGCATCGAGCACAGCGCCAGGATGGTGGGATGCGGCAGGCCGCCGAACTCCGCCTGCGGCGGCGAGGCCACCGCGAGCGAGGCGACCCCGGCCTCCTGGGCCGGCACCACGTTCATCAGCACCGAGGACGCCAACGGCGCCAGCCCGCCGGGCACGTACAGCCCGACGCGTCCGACCGGAACGCTGCGCTGCTCGACGATGGCGCCCGGGGCCACCGCGACGGACACCACTTCGGGGTCGCGCTCCATGAAGGCGACCAACCGGCGGCGCCGGATCGACTCGGTCAGCGCCGCACGCACCCGCGGGTCGAGTTCCGCCTCGGCCCGGGCGAGCTCGGACGCCGGCACGCGCAGCGACTCGGGCACCACGTGGTCGAACTGCTCGGCGAACTCGCGCAGGGCGTCCTCGCCGCGGGCCGCGACCGCTTCGCAGATCGGACGCACGAGGTCAACCGCGGCGTCGACGTCGAAGTCGGCGCGCGGGATGACAGTGCGGTAGTCGGGTCGCCGGCCGCGCAGATCGATGGTTCTCAGCACGGCCATGATTGTATGGGAGCCGTGTTCATCGGGTTCGGCACGGTCGTCAACGTGGTCGCGGTCGTGATCGGTTCGCTGATCGGGCTGGGTCTCGGCGACCGCATCCCGGCTCGCACCCGCACCACCGTCACCGACGTCCTGGGCCTGTTCACTCTCGTCGTGGGCGGGTTCGCGGCCGCGGCCATGGCATCCTCGGCGCTCGCCACCGAGGTCGGGCCGGGCGTGGGCACGCTGGTCGTGCTCGGCTCGCTGCTGATCGGGGCGCTGGTCGGTTCGTGGCTGCACGTGGAGGACCGGCTGGAGGCGCTCGCCGAGCGGGTGCGCCGGCGCTTCGCCGGCGGCGAGTCGTCGGCGCGGTTCGTCGACGGGGTCGTCACCTCGACGCTGGTGTGGTGCGTGGGGCCCCTGACGATCCTCGGCGCGATCAATGACGGGCTGGGACGCGGGTCGGAGCAGTTGCTGGTCAAGTCGCTGCTCGACGGGTTCGCGGCGATCGCGTTCGCGTCGAGCCTGGGCGTCGGCGTCCTGTTCGCGGCGGTGCCGCTGGCGCTGATCCAGGGGCTGCTGACGCTCGGCGGCTTCCTGCTCGGCGACGTGCTGCCGCTGGCCCACATCGACGCGCTGACCGCCACGGGCGGGGTGATCCTCCTCGGGCTGGGCCTGCGGCTGCTCGACCTGAAGCAGATCGCGGTGGGCGACCTGTTGCCGGCGCTTCTCATCGCACCGCTCGGCGTCCAACTCGTCTCGGTCTTCGTGTAGGAAAGAGGCTGGAGGAGACACCATGGCAAAGAAATCGGCTTCCGGCGGCACCCCTGCCACCCAGGCCCTCACGAAGGCCGGCATCAGCTTCGAGCTGCTCACCTACACCCCACACGACGACCACCGGGGTTTCGGCGAGGTGGCAGCCGAGGAACTCGGCGTCGAACCGACCCGCATCTTCAAGACGCTGCTGGTCGACGTCGGCGCGGGGCGTCCCGAGCTCGCGGTCGGGATCGTGCCGGTCGCCGGCCAGCTCGACCTGAAAGAGATCGCGCACGCCCTCGGCGTCAAGAAGGCGGCCATGGCCGACCCGAAGGCGGCCGAGCGGTCGTCGGGCTACGTGGTGGGCGGCATCTCGCCGATCGGCCAACGGACGCCTCTGCGCACCGTCATCGACGCGTCCGCCCAGGGGTTTGCCACCGTCGTCGTCTCGGCGGGACGCCGGGGGCTGCAGGTCGAACTGGCCCCGGCCGACCTCGCGGCCGTGACAGGGGCGTCCTTCGCGCCGATCGGGCGCTGACCCGGACGCCGCTGCGGCTCAGCCGTCGGCGCGCCGCCTCGGCCCGGCCGGGCTGACCGTCCACGCCAGCGACTCCGGCGACCGGGCCCGCTCGAACGCGCGGACGCCGTCGGCCAGCACCCGGTCGTGGTCGGTCGCCTCGGCCAGAATCAGCGCCTCGTAGGGTCCGGGCGGCAGCCCGCGTTCGAGCCCCTCGGCTTCCAGCCGGGCCAGCGTTTCGCGGGCGACCTCGCCGTCCTGCAGTTCGCCGAATGCCTCGGTGACGTCGGCCCACTCCTGCGACGACGTGGCGGCCTGTTCGCCGAAGCTATCGCGCACCGCGTCGATCGCGTAGCGCACGGCCTTGGCGGACTTGCGCAGGTCGTGCCAGCGTTCCGCGACCTGCGGACGCCGCCGCGCCTTGTCGTGGCGCCGGTCGGCGTGGGCGAGGGCGTCCCAGACGTGCCGGAGCAGCAGCGCCCTACCGGTCGGACCCGCCGGGTCGGGTTCGAGCAGCGGCGGATCGGCCACGAACGCGGCGAGGTCGCGGCGCAGCCGCGCCCAGCGTGGCTCGTCCATCGCCGCGAGCAGCGCGTCGTGGACGCGGACGTGGTCGGCGGCCAGCGTCGCCTCGATGTGGAGGCGGGCGGCGTCCACGTCGGCGCTCGGGTCGAGCGCATCGAGCCGGGACGCCAGGTGCTCGCGCATCACCTCGGCGTCGCGCGGCCCGCCGAGCAGTTCGGCGGCCCACCGCAGCTCGGACGCCAACGCGCGCGCCGCATCCGAGTCGAACAGGTCGTCGAAGACGCGCAGCGCGCTGCGCAGCCGTCGGGTGGCGACCCGGGTCTTGTGCACGGCGTCCGGCTCGTCGGTGCGCACCGCCTGCTGCAGGTCGGCGAACACGTCGGCCTGCTTGCGCAGGTAGGCCAGCACCACATCCGAGGCCACCACATCGTCGGTCGGCGGCCTCAGCGCCGCCAGCGCCCTCTCGACCTTGGCGCCGTGTCCGGCCGGTCGCAACCCGGACGCCAGCAGGGCGGCCGACCACTCGTCGAGCAGCCGCCGATCGGCGCCGGGCAGTAGCTCAACCTCCACCTCGTGCCAGGCATCGGCGCCGCCGGGCACGGTCGCGGTCACGGCGTCCACGCACAGCACACCGGCAGGAGCGCCGTCGGCGAGCAGGTCGATCTCGCGACGGGCGGTGTCGAGCCGTGCGATGCCGACCAGTGGCGCGTCGCCGATCACCTCGGCCACCTCGAAGCGCAGCGCGGCGGGCAGATGCTCCCCGAGCGGCCAGTGCACCTCGACCCGCTCGTCGGCCGACACCGGCCGCTTCAGGTGCCAGCCGGCGTCGTGGCCGCCGGTGCGTCGGCGCAGCGTCCAGCCCCGGGCCGCCAGGTCGTAGGCGGGGCTGTCGATGTACAACGCCGACAAGGCGTGACGCTGTTCGCGGCCGGTCGGCAGGTCGGCCAGCCAGCCCTCACGAACGTCACCTTCGAACTTTCGCTCCACCTCGCTGTGGGCACCGGCGCTCTGCATGGCCTCAGGCTACCCAAGGGTTGCGGACGCCGACGCTGCGGCCTCCTCGCTGTCGGGTCCCTCGACGCGACGGCGGCGACGGGGACGCTCCTCGTCGCTGCGGAACACCTCGGGCCCCAGCGCGGAGGCGAACAGCGCGGGCGCGACGGCCCCGAACGGCCAGGTGACCATGGCGGGCCACGAGGTCAGCTTCAGGTCGACCGGCACGAGGTCGCCCGGCTGGGCGGCGGCGATGCGGACGTCGAGCGAACCCGGGCCGAGCAACTGGCCGATGAACAGGGCGGCGACCCCGGCCAGGATGCCGGCGCCGCACGCCACGAACGCGACTGGCCAGCCGAGCCGCTTGAACCACAGCCAGGCCACGACGCCGACCGCCGCCCCGGTGATGACTCCGATCGCAGCAAACCAGGCGTCGGCGGCGACGAACTCCGACAGACCCTTACCCGTGACCACGGCCGACCCGTCGGCCTGGATCGAATAGGCGGGCAGGTGCACCAGGCGCGACCAGAACACGCCCGCCACGGCGCCGACGGCCGCCGAGAGCACGGCCAGCAGGCCGAGCCAGCTCAGGATTCGCTTCTGGTCCACGGCTGCACTCTAAGCGGTCGCAGGTGCCATGTCAGACCGTGACGCTCGCGGGACCGAGCAGCGCCTTCAGGTCGGCCATCAGGGCGATCGACCGTTCGACCCGCAGGTCGTCGCCGAGCTTCCACACCGTCGCCCGCTGCGGGCTGACGAGCCGCAGCCGCACCTCGGACATGCCCGGGTGGGTGCTGAGCACGTACTTGAGCTGGTCGACCATCGCCGGCGTGCAGCGGGCGGTCGGCACCGAGATGGTGACGGGGCCATTGTCGCGCTCGCTGACGTCGGGGAAGGACAGCTCGGACGCCGAGAGCTCGACCGTCTCCTCCTTCTCGCGCACCCGTCCGCGCACCCGGACCACGGTGTCGGTGGCCAGCGACAACGCCACCGGCTGGTAGGCCTTGCTGTAGACCATGACGTTCACCGACGCCTCTAGGTCCTCCACCGACACGATGGCCCAGATGTTGCCGTCCTTGGTCTGCTTACGCTGGACCTGGGTGATCATGCCGCACACCGTGACCATGCCGTCGCGCGGGCCGTCCTCGCCGATGAGCTGGGCGATGCCGAGGTCACGGTTCGCCGACAGGATGTGCTCGAGGCCCTGCAGCGGATGGTCGCTGACGTACAGGCCGAGCATCTCGCGCTCGAACGCCAGCTTGACCCGCTTCTCCCACTCGTCCAGCGCGGGCACCGGCGTCGTGGTGAGCACCGCGGCGCCGCCGCTCGGATCGCCGAACAGGTCGTCCTGGCCGTTGGCGGCGTTGCGTTTCAGGTCGATCACTTCGTCGACCTTCTGCTCGAAGCACTCCATCAGGCCCCGGCGGGTGTGGCCGAGCGAGTCGAAGGCGCCCGCCTTGATCAGCGACTCGATGACCCGCTTGTTGCACACCACCAGCGGCACGTGGTCGAGGAACTCGTTGAAGTCGGACGCCGACCCGTTCTCGTCGCGGCCCTCGATGATGCCGCGCACCACGTTGTTGCCGACGTTGCGGATGGCGCCCAGCCCGAACCGGATGTCGGTGCCGACCGGGGTGAACCGCCCCTCGGAGGAGTTGACGTCGGGCGGCAGCACCTTGATGCCCATGCGGCGGCACTCCCCCAGGTAGACCGCCATCTTGTCCTTGTCATCGCGCACCGACTCCAGCAGCGCCGCCATGTACTCGGCCGGATAGTTCGCTTTCAGGTAGGCCGTCCAGTACGACACCAGACCGTAGGCGGCGGCATGGCTCTTGTTGAAGCCGTACGCCGAGAAGGGCACCATCGTCTCCCACAGCGCCGCGATCGCGGCGTCGCTGTAGCCGTTGGCCTTCATGCCCGCCTCGAAGTTCACGAACTCCTGGTCGAGCACCTCCTTCTTCTTCTTGCCCATGGCGCGGCGCAGCAGATCGGCGCTGCCGAGCGAGTAGCCCGCCAACTCGCGGGCGATCTCCATCACCTGCTCCTGGTAGACCAGCAGGCCGTAGGTCTCGCCGAGGAGCTTGGTGAGCGGCTCGGTCAGCTCGGGGTGCACGTGCGTGACCGGCTGCTGGCCGTTCTTGCGCAGCGCGTAGTTGATGTGGGTGTTGGTGCCCATCGGGCCCGGGCGGTACAACGCACCGAGGGCGGTGATGTCGGCGAACTTGTCGGGACGCATCACCTTGCACAGCGACTGGTAGCCGCTGCCGTCGAACTGGAACACCCCCAGCGTGTCGCCGCGGGCCAGCAGGTCGTAGGTGGCCTGGTCGTCGGGCTGACGGGCCAGGGCGTCCAGGTCGAGCTCGACGTCGCGGTTCAGCCGCACGTTGGTGAGGGCGTCGTCGAGGATCGTCAGGTTGCGCAGACCCAGGAAGTCCATCTTGACCAGGCCGAGCGCCTCGCAGCCCGGGTAGTCGAACTGGGTGATGATGGCGCCGTCGGCCTCGCGCTTCATCACCGGAATGATGTCCATCAGCGGTTCGCTCGACATGATCACGCCGGCGGCGTGGACGCCCCACTGGCGCTTGAGGTTCTCGATGCCGCGGGCGGCGTCCACGATCTCTTGCACCGACGGGTCGGCCTCGTAGAGCTGCCGGAACTCGGTGCCCTCGCCGTAGCGCGGGTGCTGCGGGTTGAACACGTCGGCGATCGACACGTCCGAGCCCTGCTGCGGCGGTGTGTAGGCCTTCGTGATGCGCTCGCCGTCGGCGAACGGCTTGCCGAGGACGCGGCCGGCGTCCTTGATGGCCTGCTTGGCCTTGATCGTGCCGTACGTGACGATCTGACAGACCCGGTCGTCGCCGTACTTGTCGCTGACGTAGCGGATCACTTCGCCGCGACGCCGCTCGTCGAAGTCGATGTCGAAGTCGGGCATCGAGGGACGTTCGGGGTTCAGGAAGCGCTCGAAGATCAGGCCGTGCGGCACCGGGTCGAGGTCGGTGATGCGCATCGCGTACGCGCACATGGAGCCGGCGCCCGAGCCACGGCCCGGACCGACCCGGATGCCGTTGTTCTTGGCCCAGTTGATGAAGTCGGCCACCACCAGGAAGTAGCCGGCATAACCCTTGTCGATGATGACCTTCTCTTCGAAGGCCGCCTGGTCGCGCGCGTAGTCGGGTACGCCGTCGGGGAACCGGGCGTCGAGGCCGCGGTCGACCTCCTTGACGAACCAGGACGCCTCGGTCTCGCCCGGCGGGCACTCGAACCGGGGCATGTAGGTGCCGGTGCCTTCGTCGAAGTGGGTCTCGCAGCGCTCGGCGATGGCGAGGGTGTTGTCGCAGGCCTCGGGCAGGTCGCGGAACAGGTGGCGCATCTCGGTCGGAGATTTCAAGTAGTAGCCGTTGCCGTCGAACATGAACCGGCCGGGCGTGTCCTTGTTGGAGCCCGACGACACGCACAGCAGGGTGTCGTGGGCCTCGGCGTCCTCAGCGTGCACGTAGTGCAGGTCGTTGGTGGCGACCAGCGGCAGCTTCAGCTCGCGCGCCAGCTTGAGCAGGTCGTCGCGGATGCGGGTCTCGATGTCGAGGCCGTGGTCCATCAGTTCGACGTAGAAGTTGTCGCGGCCGAAGATGTCGCGAAACTCGGCGGCCGACTCGATCGCGTCCTTGTACTGGCCGAGCCGCAGGTACGTCTGCACCTCGCCCGAGGGGCAGCCGGTGGTGGCGATCAGCCCACCGGAGTAGCGGTGCAGCAGCTCACGGTCGGCGCGCGGCTTGTAGAAGAAGCCCTCCAGCGAACTGTAGGAGCTGAGCTTGAAGAGGTTGTGCATGCCTTCGCCGCCGGTCGCCCACATGGTCATGTGGGTGTAGGCGCCCTTGGCGGCCACGTCGTCGCCCGTGCCGTCGCCGAACTGCACCCGACGCCGCTCGCTGCGATGGGTCTTCGGGGTGAGGTACGCCTCCAGTCCGATGATCGGCTTGACCGAGAACCCCTTCGACGCCTTGTAGAACTCGTAGGCGCCGAACAGGTTGCCGTGGTCGGTGACGGCCAGCGCGGGCATGCCCATGCGCTCGGCTCCCGCCAGCAGGGGCTTCAGGCGCGCGGCGCCGTCGAGCATCGAGAACTCCGAATGGCAGTGCAGGTGGACGAATTCGTCAGCCATGGTGTGTGGTCAACCTCCCAGGAGGAACACCCTAACCCGACCCGCCGACAGTTCCGGAACCCGACTCGCTCGGGCCCCGAGCAGCTCCCGGACGCCGTGCCAGCACCGCGGTGAGGGCGTCCCAGGTCTCGATCTTGCTGGCGTCGCGGCCCTGGCTGCGGCCCAGGTCGAACTCGGCGGCCTCGATGCGGCGCCAGTCGTCGAAGCTGGACGCCTCCACGCCCCGCGCGGCGAGCACCGGCCCGATGTCGGCGAGTGGACGCCCCAGGTCGGGGGCGTGCGCAGGGTCGGCGATGTCGGCGAGCAGGTGCTCGACGGTCTCGGCGGCGTCCGATTTGTTCGTACCGATCACACCGACGGGTCCGCGCTTGATCCAGCCCACCGCGTACTCGTGCGGCTGCCGGGCGCCGTCGGCGTCGACCACGCGTCCCTCGACGTTCGGGATGGTGCCGCGCACCGAGTCGAACGGGACGTCGGGCAGCGGCTTGCCGCGATAGCCGACCGCGCTCAGCACGAGGTCGGTGGGCAGCTCGACCAGCTCGCCGGTGCCGACGACGGCACCCGCGGCGTCCGACGTGGTCACCTCGAGCACCAGCGACTCGACCCGCTCGTCGCCGCACAGTTCGACCGGGCGCAGCCAGAAAGCCAGGTGCAGGTAGGCGCGCGGGTTCGGCACCTCGCGGGTCGCGGCGTCCCGGAGCGCCTGCAGGTTCGCGACCACCCTCCGGTCGGGGCGGCCGGCCACGAGCGGCACGGACGCCGGGTCGGGGATGGCGGCGGCGTCCAGATGGACGGCGACGCCGTCGAGGGTGAGCAGTTCACGCAACTCGGTCGTCGAGAAGGACGCCGACTCGGGCCCGCGGCGTCCGATCAGCCACACATGCTCGACGGGGCTGTCGCGCAGCTCGGCCAGCACGGCGGCCGGCATGTCGGTAGCGGCGAGCGCCACCTCGTCGTGCAGCAGGATGCGGGCGACGTCGACCGCCACGTTGCCGACTCCCAGCGTGATCGCGGTGCGCACGTCGGCCAGCGAGGCGCCCTTGGCGTCCGGATGGCCGGAGTACCACTCGACGAACGACCGCGCCGGCCACGAGCCGGGCATGCACTCGCCGGGAATGCCGAGGCGGCGGTCCTCCGCCGTCCCGACGGCGTAGATCACGGCGTCGTAGGACGCCAACAGCTCGGCCCGCAACACATCGCGTCCGAACTCGACCAGCCCGAAGTAGCGCACCCGCGGGTCCTCGAACACCGTCGCCAGTCGGCTGGCGACCGACTTGATGCCCACGTGGTCGGGGGCGACGCCGTAGCGCAGCAGCCCGTACGGGGTCGGGAGCCGGTCGTACACGTCGATGCGTCCGATCGGCGGCTCGGCGCGCAGCAGCGCCTGGCAGGCGAACAGCCCCGACGGGCCGGCGCCGACGACAGCGATGGCGGGCCGGTCGGTGTGCGACATACGGGCATCCTGCCAAGCCGCCGCCCGGGACGCCAGCGGGCGCCCGGGCCGGGCGCCGATCAGTCGTCGACGAGCTCGGACGCCGCCACCAGCGCCGGGTCGGGTCCGGTGATGTAGCTGGTGGGGATGAGCTGGTCGCCGCGGGCGATGTTGGTGTCGGCCGACAGGGCGACGTCGGTGTTCTGGCAGTGGACGCCGATCCAGGTCCCGTCATCGAGACGCACCACGGTCGCCGAGAGGATGCCCTGGCGCGGGTCGGTCGGCTTGCCGTCGGGATCGACCTGGCCGGTGAGCGACCAGCGCGTGGTGACGACCGCGACCGAGTCGCCGAGGTTGCGCTGCCGGATCTCGGACAGCGTCAGGGCCGCGTCGGCGAACATGTGACGGAAGCCGTAACGGTGGGCCTTCACGATGGCGTGGCGGGACGTCCACCAGAGGCCGACGACGTTGATGAAGTCGGCGTCCTCGACGAACAGGTCGCCGATCACGTCGGCGTCGTTGTCGTCCCACGCCTCGGCGAATGCCACGACCAGGTCGAGAGGATCGTTGAGCGGTTGGCGTCCGGAGGAGGGCAGGGGCAGGTACTGAGCTTTGGCTGCCCGTTTGAGCAGCTTCTTCAGCTTGGGGGACATGCCCGCAGTCTGCCAGTGAGTGCGGCTTGCCGGGCGCCGGGCGCGCGTGGTTGCATGCGGCCATGGACGTTTCGCTGATCGGTGTGCCCATGGACGTCGGTGCGAGCCGGGTCGGTTGCCGGCTCGGACCCCAGGCGCTGCGCGTCGCAGGCCTGGCCGAGGCGCTGGCCGCGTACGGCTGCACGGTGCACGACGCGGGTGACCTGACCGGGCCGACGAATCCCGAACAGCCGCCGGTCGACGGATACCGGCACCTTCCCGAGGTCACCCAGTGGAGCGTGTCGCTGCGCGACGCGGTGCGGGCGGAGTTGGCGTCCGGACGGATGCCGATCGTGCTGGGCGGCGACCACAGCCTCGCCGTGGGCTCGATCAGCGCCGTCGCCGAACACTGCCGGGCCACCGGCAAGAAGCTGCGGGTGCTGTGGGTGGACGCGCACGCCGACATCAACACCTCTGAGCTGACGCCGTCGGGGAACATCCACGGGATGCCGGTGGCGTGCCTGCTGGGGTACGGGCCCGACGAGTTGACCGGACTGTCGGACCGGGTGCCGGCGATGGATCCGGACGAGGTGCGCCAGATCGGGCTGCGCAGCGTGGACGCCGGCGAGAAGGGTTTCCTGCAGGAGCAGGGTATTCAGGTCTTCGACATGCGCTCGATCGACGAGGTGGGCATGCGGCGTGCGGTGCGCAAGGCGCTGGCCGGTGTCGACGAGAACACCCACCTGCACCTGTCGCTGGACCTCGACTTCGTCGATCCCGACGTCGCGCCGGGGGTCGGCACGCCGGTACAGGGTGGTCCGACGTACCGGGAGGCCCATCTGGTGATGGAGATGATCGCCGACACCGGACGCCTCGCGTCGATGGATCTGGTGGAGCTCAACCCGGCGTTGGATGTGCGCAACGCCACCGCCGAACTGGCCGTGGATCTCGTGGAGTCGCTGTTCGGCAAGAGCACCCTGTTGAGGATGAACCCGAGCTCGACCGGGTTGCCGGCGGAGTCGTAGGCCTGGCGTCGGAGCCGTAGCGCCTGGCGTCTCCCCACGTGGCGCACCGAAACGTCCGTCTTGGCGCACTGAAAGTCGTCTTGGCACACCGAACCGGACGTGGCGAGCGGTACACCGCCCGCCACGTCGCGTTCAACGCGCCACGTCACATCTCAGTGTGCGCCGCGTCACATCTCAGTGCGCCGCGCCGTCCATCGTGAACGACAGCAGAGCCCACCGCCGTCGGTGGAGTCACACCAGACGCAACCCTGCTCGCGCTCCTGAGCGCTGCGGACGCCCCGAACCCCCGTCTGTTGTGGATCCGCCGGCAATGCGAACGCAGTGATGGAGACGCCGCTACCCAATCTCCCCCACCAACTCCCCCGGATCGTCGGGCACGTCCACGGCATACCGTCGCAGCAACCCCAGCGGCACGACGTCAAGTGTCCGTTCGTGGGTCGACGCGAGCACCACCGGCGCGGCGGAGCCGTCGAGTTGAGCGTCCAACCACCGCACCGCCACGACGCACCACCGGTCGCCCGGCTGCAGCCCCGGAAAGCGCCACGCCGGACGCGGCGTCATCAGGTCGTTGCCCGTCGCCAACTGGTGCGCCAGGAACTCCGGTGTCATCACGGCGCAGATCGTGTGCAGTCCGACGTCGTCGGTTCCGGTCGAGCAGCAGCCGTCACGGTAGAAGCCGGTGACGGGGTCGGTGCTGCACTCCTCCAGCGGCCCGCCGAGCACGTTCCGAGCAGTCAGGTCCATGCCTCATCGTCGCACGGTCCGAGCGGCGCGCGTCCCCTCCACAAGGAGGAGAAACGCACTACCCGGACGCCGTGATCAGACCAGCATCTGCCGTTCCGTCGGCGGAATCGGCTTGGGCAGCGGGGACGCCGCGCCCTGGAGGAAGGCGTCCACACCGTTGGCACAGGACCGGCCCTCGGCGATGGCCCAGACGATCAGGGACTGGCCGCGTCCGGCATCGCCGCAGGCGAAGACGCCCGGCACGGACGTCTGGTAGTCGTCGTCACGCTCGACATTTCCGCGCGCGTCGAAATCCACCCCGAGCTGCTCGAGGAAGCCGGCCTGCTCCGGTCCGACGAAGCCCATCGCCAGCAGCACCAGGTCGGCGGGGATCTCGCGCTGCGGCCCCGCCACTGGCTGGAAGCGGCGGTCGACGAACGACACCTCCGACAGCACCAGCGACGTCACCCGACCGTCGACGCCCCGGAACTGTGACGTCGACACCGAGTAGACCCTGTCGCCGCCCTCCTCGTGCGCGGAGCTGACACGGAACGTCATCGGGTAGGTCGGCCACGGCTGGTTCACCGGGCGCGCCTGCGGCGGCGTTGGCATGATCTCGAGCTGCGTGATGGACGCCGCCTCCTGCCGGATGCTCGTCCCCAGGCAGTCGGCGCCGGTGTCGCCGCCACCGATGATGATGACGTGCTTGCCGGTGGCCGTGATCTGGCCGGGCACCTCCTGGCCGAGGGCGACCCGGTTGGCCTGCGGGAGGAACTCCATCGCCTGATGGATGCCGTCGAGCTCGCGTCCGGGGATGGGCAGGTCACGGGCGACCGTCGAGCCGGTGGCGATCACGACCGCGTCGAACCTCTCGCGCAGTTGTTCGCCGGTGATGTCGGTGCCGATGTTCACCGAGTTCTTGAACACGGTGCCCTCCTGCAGCATCTGCCGCAGGCGGCGGTCGAGGACCGACTTCTCCATCTTGAACTCGGGGATGCCGTAGCGCATCAGGCCGCCCGGGGCGTCCGCCCGTTCGTGCACGACCACGGTGTGGCCGGCCCGGGTGAGCTGCTGGGCGACAGCCAGGCCGGCGGGGCCCGAGCCGACGACGGCCACCGTCTTGCCGGTGTGCCACTCCGGCACCACGGGCACGACGCGGCGGTCGTCCCAGGCGCGGTCGGCGATGGCGACCTCGACGTTCTTGATGGTCACCGGGTCGCGGTTGATGCCCACGACGCAGGCCGTCTCGCATGGGGCCGGGCAGAGGCGTCCGGTGAACTCGGGGAAGTTGTTGGTCGCGTGCAACCGGTCGGTCGCGGCCCGCCACTTGTCGCGGTAGACGAGGTCGTTCCACTCGGGGATCAGGTTGCCCAGGGGGCAGCCCTTGTGGCAGAACGGGATGCCGCAGTCCATGCAGCGGCCCGCCTGCTTGCTGATGATCGGCAGCACGGCGCGGCCCGGGGTGCCCGGGTACACCTCCTGCCAGTCGTGGACGCGCTCGGCGACCGGACGCCGCGTGGCGACCTCTCGCGGCGTGGTCATGAAGCCCTTCGGATCAGCCATGAGCGGCCTCCATCATCTTCCGCACGGTCGTCTCCTCATCGCAGCCTTCGAGTTCGGCCTCGGCCCGGGCCGCCAGCACCCGCGCGTAGTCGCGGGGCAGCACCTTGGTGAACCGGCCGGCGATGTCGCCTTCGGCGAGCAGCCTGGACGCCACGGCCGACCCGGTCTCCGCCTCGTGCTTGCGCAACAGCTCGGTGACGCGGTCGACGTCGAGGTCGCTCATCTCGGTGGCGTCCACCAGCTCGATGTTGAGCAAGGTCGGGTCCAGGTCAAGCACCCACGCCACACCACCCGACATGCCCGCAGCCAGGTTGCGGCCGGTTGCGCCGAGGATCAGCGCCTCGCCGCCGGTCATGTACTCGCAGGCGTGGTCGCCGACACCCTCGACCACCGCGGTGGCGCCGGAGTTGCGGACGCAGAATCGCTCCCCCACCTTGCCGCGGATGAACAGCTCACCTGAGGTGGCGCCGTAGCCGATGACGTTGCCGGCGATGATCTGCTCCTCGGCCACGAACGGCACGTTGTCCGGCGGGCGCACGGTGAGGCGTCCACCCGAAAGGCCCTTGCCCAGGTAGTCGTTGGTGTCTCCGACGAGCCGCAGCGTGACGCCGCGCGGCACGAAGGCCCCCAGGCTCTGGCCGCCAGTGCCCTCGAGCGTGATGTCGATCGTGTCGTCGTCGAAGCCGGCACCCCGGGTCGCCTTGGTCACGTGGTGGCCGAGAATCGTGCCGACCGTCCGGTCGACATTCCGGACGCCAACCGTGAAGGCCACGCGCTCACCGTTGGTGAGCGCCGGCTCGGGGAGCCGGATCAGCTCGGTGTCGAGCTTGGCGGCCAGGCCGTGATCCTGGACGGTGACGCTGTGGAGCGGCCCGTCGACGTCGACCTTGTGGAGGACCGGCGCCAGGTCGAGGCCCTGAGCCTTCCAGTGGTCGATGGCCGCCTTGGTGCGCAGCACCTCGACATGACCGACCGCCTCCTGGATGGACCGGAACCCCAGCGACGCCAGATGCTCGCGCACCTCTTCGGCGATGAACTCCATGAAGTTCACGACGAAGTCGGCGTGGCCGGAGTACTTGGCCCGCAGGTCGGGGTTCTGGGTGGCGACGCCGACCGGGCAGGTGTCGAGGTGACAGACGCGCATCATGATGCAGCCGCTCACCACCAGCGGGGCGGTGGCGAAGCCGAACTCCTCGGCGCCGAGCAGCGCGCCGATCACGACGTCGCGTCCGGTCTTGAGTTGCCCGTCGACCTGCACGACGATCCGGTCGCGCAGCCCGTTGATCAGCAGCGTCTGCTGGGTCTCGGCGAGGCCGAGCTCCCAGGGTCCGCCGGCGTGCTTGAGCGACGTGAGCGGCGCCGCGCCGGTGCCGCCGTCGTGGCCGGAGATCAGCACCACGTCGGCCTTGGCCTTCGAGACGCCGGCTGCGACCGTTCCGACGCCGACCTCGGCGACCAGCTTCACGTGGATGCGGGCCACCGGGTTGGCGCACTTGAGGTCGTGGATGAGCTGCTTGAGGTCTTCGATCGAGTAGATGTCGTGGTGCGGCGGCGGCGAGATCAGGCCGACGCCCGGCGTCGAGTGCCGCGTCTTGGCCACCCACGGGTACACCTTCTGCCCCGGGAGCTGGCCGCCCTCGCCGGGCTTGGCGCCCTGCGCCATCTTGATCTGGATGTCGTCGGCGTTCGTCAGGTAGTCCGACGTGACGCCGAAGCGTCCGGACGCCACCTGCTTGATCGCCGAGCGCCGCTCCGGGTCGTAGAGGCGCCGCGCGTCCTCGCCACCTTCGCCGGTGTTCGACTTGCCGCCGATGCGGTTCATCGCGATGGCCAGCGTCTCGTGCGCCTCGAGGCTGATCGAGCCGTACGACATGGCGCCGGTCGAGAACCGCTTGACGATCTCGCTGACCGGCTCGACCTCCTCGATCGGCACCGGGGTGCGCGACTCGAGGTCGAACTCCAGCAGGCCGCGCAGCGTCATCAGCCGCTTGGCCTGGTCGTCGACGCGGTTGGTGTACTGCTTGAAGATGTCGTAGCGCTTCTGCCGCGTCGCATGCTGCAGCCGGAACACCGTGTCGGGATCGAACAGGTGCGGCGGCCCTTCGCGGCGCCAGCGGTACTCGCCGCCGACTTCCAGGGTGCGGTGGGGCAGGGTCCGGCGATCGACCGGGTAGCCGGCGTTGTGGCGGGCCCGGATCTCGCGGGCGATCTCGTCGAGCCCCACGCCCTCGATGCGGCTGGTGGTGCCGGTGAAGTAGCGGTCGACGAACGCGCTCGACAGGCCGAGCGCCTCGAAGATCTGCGCGCCGGTGTAGGACGCGATGG
>RRZT012833779.1_pt1 | contig 19934 bp, 17 predicted proteins | sample 2165551 | NCBI WGS metagenome assembly RRZT01 (sample SAMN10456910, study PRJNA506462) | wastewater metagenome | biome: wastewater; feature: sludge; material: wastewater sludge; isolation source: wastewater sludge with Escherichia coli K12::gfp cells carrying plasmid... | place: USA: Moscow, Idaho... | reverse complement strand
GACCGGGTTGGCGAACTCGCCCGAGAGCCGGCCGATCTCGGGGTGCAGGTCCATGCAGTGGTAGACGAACCGGGACCGGCGCGCACGGGCCGCGAGCGAGACGAAGGTCCCGAGTGTCACCTGCGGCGCGGTCGAGCACATGACGACGTCGGCGCGCGGGCCGGTCAGCACCCGCGCTGCGACGACGGCGGGGAAGACGATGAGGTTGACCGCTTGACGTAGGCCGCGCCCGGACACCTGTGGGAGCCGTTCGACCGCCACCCCGTCGACGACCGCCCGACGCGGGGCGCTGGTCGACGGTGGGCGGCCGGCGAGGACCCGCACGTCGTGACCCCGACGGCCCAGGTCAGCAGCCATTGAGCGGAGCATCGAGGCATAGGGCGGGGGGTCGGGCCAGAAGTACTGATGGATGAGGACGAGGCGCACTCGCATCCCATCCTTCCTCCGCGCGGGGCCGTTCGCAGGGCCTTCGCCGAGCATACCGAGGTGATGGCTCAACCCCCGGGCCGACCCGCCTCGGTGCGGTGTCCCTCAGGGCGATGCCGCTGGGCGCACGGCCACTCAGTGCAGGGCGGCGTCGGCGGCCTCGTGCCGGTCCTGTTCGGCGGCGTCCTCCGGCGGCAGGTCGCGTCGCAGCTCGTGCGGCAGGGCGAAGAGCAGGGACTCCTGCGCGGCGACCACGGTCTCGACCTCGGCATACCCCCGCTCGGCGAGCCAGGCGAGCACGTCCCGGACGAGGATCTCCGGAACCGAGGCACCCGAGGTGACCCCGACCGTGGCGACCGACTCCAGCCAGGCCGGGTCGATCTCGGCGGCATAGTCGACGAGGTGCCCGGCCCCGGCCCCGTGCTCGAGAGCGACCTCGACGAGCCGCACCGAGTTGGACGAGTTCCGCGACCCGACGACGATCATGAGGTCACACCGCGGCGCCATCTGCTTGACGGCGAGCTGGCGGTTCTGGGTGGCATAGCAGATGTCGTCGCTGGGCGGGTCCTGGAGCAGTGGGAACTTCTCCCGCAGCCGGGCGACTGTCGCGAGGGTCTCATCAACCGACAGGGTGGTCTGCGAGAGCCAGACGACCTTCTCCGGGTCGCGCACGGCCACGCTGTCGACGTCGGTCGGGCCGTCGACGAGGACGATGTGCTCGGGTGCCTCGCCGGAGGTCCCGACAACCTCCTCGTGGCCCTCATGCCCGATGAGGAGGATGTCGTAGTCCTCGGCAGCGAACCGGACCGCCTCGCGGTGCACCTTGGTCACCAGCGGGCAGGTGGCGTCGATGGTCCTCAGTCGGCGGGCGGCCGCCTCCTCGTGGACGATCGGCGCGACGCCGTGCGCGGAGAAGATCACCGTCGCACCCTCGGGCACCTCGTCGGTCTCGTCGACGAAGACGGCGCCACGCTGCTCCAATGTCGTGACGACATGCCGGTTGTGGACGATCTGCTTGCGGACATAGACCGGCGGTCCGTAGACCTCCAGCGCCTTCTCGACGGTGACGACGGCCCGGTCCACGCCCGCGCAGTACCCCCGGGGCGCGGCCAGCAGCACCTTCTTCGTCGCCTCGCTCATCAACCCATCGTATGCCGCCCCAGGCCCCGACACCGCCGCTCCGCCGGGCCCCGGCCGACCCGGGTGGGCCCGCCGGTCGCCGCGCGGTCCTTTGACAGCGGCCGCGACGGCGTGACAGCGTGCGAGGTACCGAATCCCACGGACAGGGGAAGCCGGTCCAACGCCGGCGCTGACCCGCAACCGTAGGTCGAGAGCATCTCTCGACGAGCCGGATTACCTGACGCGGGGATCGGCTCCATATGAACGTCCGCCGAGGAATGCGGACCGGAGCCTGAGCACCCGGCGAGGTCCGCGGCTTGGGGGATGGTTTCCGCGGAAAGGTCTCTTGTGATCCCCCCCACCGCGCGCCCGTCGCGCCACTCCACCACCCGTCGCGCCGCCACGGCGCTGGCGCTCGTCGTCAGCGTCCTCTTGGGCGCCGCCGCGCCCGCCCTGGCTGGGTCGTACCGGTACTGGGGGTTCTACGAGCAGAATGCCGGCGCCTGGGCCTTCGCGAGCAAGGGCCCGGACCAGATCACTCCCGCCGACGGTGCCGTCGAGGGGTGGCGGTTCGCCGTCGCCGACGAGAACGGTCGTATGCCGCGTGCCGTGCTCACCTTCGACCAGGTCTGCGGCACGACCCCGCCCGTCACAGGAAAGAAGCGGGTCGCGCTCGTCATCGACTTCGGCCGCCCCGCCGATGTCGACACCGGCACCCCGCCGGCCCCCAAGTCCGGCTGCGCAGTCCTCGACCCGACTGCCACGGCCACGCAGGCCCTGGCCGCTGTGGCGACACCGCGGGTGGAGAAGGGCCTGGTCTGCGCGCTGGACGGGTGGCCGGCCGCGGGCTGCGGTGACGCAGTCGCCGCACCCTCGGACGCCGCCAAGGCCGCTGACACGCCCATCGTCATCGCCGCACCGACGCCCACACCGACCGCCTCGGCCACCGTGGGGACCGGCACGACGACCGCGGACTCGGGCAGCTACACCCCGGTGTGGCTCTCGGTCCTCGCCATCCTCGCAGTCGTCGGCGCGTTGATCGTCGCGGGCCGCCGCATGCGGGCCCGGAACCGGGTCTGAGCCATGCGGTCGGGTCGGTCGTTGCCCCCCCGGGACATCCCGGGGCAGGAGCGGCTTGCCCACCCGCTGGCCTGGTGGCTCTGGGCCCTCGGCCTGGCCGCCGCTGTTTCCCGGTTGGCCAACCCGCTTCTGTTGCTGCTGGCCATCGGCGTCGTGGTCGTCGTCGTGCTCAACCGACGGGACCCCAGCGCACCAGGCTCGCTGACCGTCATCGGCTTCATCGGTCTCGCGGCCGTGGTCATGCGGCTCGTCGTCTCGGTGGTCTTCGGTTCGGGGCGCTACGGGCCAACGGTGCTGGTCGATGCCCCCGTCGTCCCGCTGCCCGACTGGCTCGGTGGCGTCCGTCTCGGAGGCCCGATCACGGCCGAGGGCCTGGCCAGCGCGGGCGTCGAGGGGCTGCGGCTCGCCGCGATCCTCGTCGTCCTGGCCGCCGCCAACCTGCTGGCCAGCCCGCGGCGGCTGCTCCGCTACCTCCCCGCCAGCCTCGACGACGTCGGCACGACGATGGTCATCGGCCTGGCGTACGCCCCTGCCCTGGCTGACGACGCCGCCCGGGTCCGGCGTGCGCGTCGACTCCGCGGCCACGGCGGGCGCGGGCTGCGTGAGGTGGCAGCCACCCTGCCCGTCGTCCTCGACGGGGCGCTGGAGCGCGCGCTCGCACTCGCCGCGTCGATGGACACCCGCGGCTATGGCCGGCGCCGCGCCGGAGCCGCATCGCGGCGCAGCGGGATCGTCCTGCTGATCGGGTCGTTCGGGGCGCTCGCGGGGGTATACGGGCTCTTCGACGCGACCACCCCGACCGCGGTCGCCCTCGCCCTGGCATTGGGTGGCACCCTGCTCGCCAGCCTCGCCGGCATCTACCGTGCACGCTCCGACCGACGCACCCGTTACCGGCGCGACCCGTGGGGCCCGCCCGCGACGCTCACCGCGCTCAGCGGCCTGGCCACCGCCGCCGCGGCCGTCGCCGCCGGCCTGTCGAACTCCCCGGTCACCCGGATGGAGGTGCTCCCCGTCCAGGGCCTGGCCCTGCCAGTGCTCGCGCTGCCGGTGCTCGCCATCGCAGCGGCGCCGGCCTGGGTCACCCCTGCGCCACCGCTGCACCGACGCCGTCGAGACTTCGGTGACGCCCGGGCCACGGCCGTCGAGGCCGGGGCGCCGCCGCGCCAGAGGCCCGCGACCCGGACCACCCCGGTCCCGGTGGTGTCGTCGTGATCGCGCTGCGTGGCGTCGGCGTGCGGTATGCCGACGCCCCGCTCCCGGCCCTGCGTGAGGTTGACCTCAGCGTCGGCGAGGGAGAGCTCGTCCTCGTCATCGGGGCGACCGGCAGCGGCAAGTCGACCCTGCTCGGCACCCTCAACGGTCTGGTCCCGCATTTCACCGGGGGCACCCTCACCGGCAGCGTCACGGTCGGCGGACGGGACACCCGCACGCACCGCCCCCGAGACCTCGCCGACCTCGTCGGCACGGTCCGGCAGAGCCCCGCCGGATCCTTCGTCACCGACGTCGTCGAGGACGAGCTCGCCTTCGGCATGGAGACCCTCGGCGTGCCCGCGGCCGCAATGCGGCGCAGAGTCGAGGAGACCCTCGACCTGCTCGGGCTCGCGGGACTGCGTCGCGCTCCGCTGCGCACCCTCTCCGGCGGCGAGCAGCAGCGGGTCGCCATCGGCGCCGCGCTGGCCAGCGGCGCCCGGGTCCTCGTCATGGACGAGCCGACCTCGGCGCTGGACCCGGTCGCCGCCGAGGACGTCCTGTCCACCCTGAGCCGGCTGGTCCACGACCTCGGCCTCACCGTCGTCCTCGCCGAACACCGGCTCGAACGGGTTGTTCACCACGCCGACGGCATCGTCCTGGTCACCGACGGCAGGGTCAGCGCGGTCCTCGACCCCGCGGTCGCGATGACCCGGTCCCCGGTCGCGCCACCGGTCATCGAGCTGGGTCGGGCGCTGGGCTGGGAGCCGCTGCCGCTCTCGGTGCGGGCCGCCCGACGAGCCGCGGCCCCGTTGCGACCGGCCTGGGCGGCATACCAGGCTCCGGCGGCACGCACGGCAGGTGAGCCGGCCGCCCGGGCGACCAAGGTCGAGGTGGTCCGCGGGCCGGTCGAGGCGCTCCGCGAGGTGACCCTGACCATCGCGTCCTCGCTGGTCACCGCGGTCATGGGGCGCAACGGGTCGGGGAAGTCGACCCTGCTGCACACCCTCGCCGGGCAGCACCGGGTCACCCGCGGCACGGTGCGTCTCGGCGCGGTCGACCCGGCAACGCTGCCCCCGGAGGAGCTCGTCCACCTCGTCGGTCTGGTCCCGCAGAACCCGCTCGACATCCTCTACGCCGACTCGGTGGCCCGGGAGTGCCGCGAGTCCGACACCGAGCACGCCGCCCCCGCCGGGACCACCCGGTCGCTGCTGGATCAGATCCTCCCCGGCGTGCCGGACCGGGCTCACCCCCGCGACCTCTCCGAGGGCCAGCAGCTCGCCCTCGCCCTGGCCGTGGTCCTCGTCGGCCGCCCGCCCGTCGTCCTCCTCGACGAGCCGACCCGAGGCCTGGACTACTCGGCCAAGCACGCGCTCGTCGCAACCCTGCAACGGCTGCGGGACGCCGGGTGCGCCGTCGTCGTGGCCACCCACGACGTCGAGCTGGCCGCCGAGGTGGCCGACCGGGTCATCCTCCTCGGCGACGGCGAGGTGGTCGCCGACGAAGCCGCCCGCGAGCTGCTCGCCGGCTCCCCGGCCTTCTCGCCCCAGGTGGCTCGGGTCGCGCATCCTGCCCCCCTGCTCACCGTTCGTGAGGCGGTTGCGGTCCTGGTGAGCCATGTCTGAGGGCACGATCTCCTGGCGCGGCGGCCTCTCGCTGGGGCTGGTTGTCGTCGTCGGCATCGCGGCCTTCAGCTGGCCCTTCGTCGCCTCGTCGGCCACCGCCCTCGAGCACGGTCACGACCTGCCGTGGCTTTTCGCGGTGCTCCTCGGGCTGCTCGGGCTGCTCGTCCTCGCTGAGCTGTCCGGCGGCGGCCTCACGGCCACCGAGGTGGCGATCCTCGGCGCCCTCGCAGCCATGGGTGGTGCGCTGCGGGTGCTGAGCGCTGGAGCGGCCGGCCTGGAGCCGATCTTCGCTCTCCTCGTCCTCGGCGGGCGAGTCCTCTCGGCCAGGCTCGCCTTCCTCATGGGCTCGCTTGCCCTCCTCGTCGGCGCCCTCCTCACTGGCGGCGTGGGGCCCTGGGTGCCCTTCCAGATGATCGCCTGCGGCTTCGTCTCGCTCGGCGCGGCGGCGCTTCCGCGGCTGCGCGGCCGGGCCGAGATCCTCCTCCTCGCCGGCTACGGCCTGGTCGCCGGCATCGGCTACGGCATTGTCATGAACCTATGGTTCTGGCCGTTCGCGGCCACCTCCTCGGTCGACGGCGGGGCCTTCGTCATCGGCGGCGGTGCGCTGGAGAACCTCGCCCACTACGCCGTCTTCTATCTCGGCACCTCGCTCGGCTGGGACCTCGGCCGGGGGGTGCGCACGGCGGCGCTCGTCGTCGTCGCGGGACGCCGGGTGCTCGGGTCGCTGCGTCGGGTGGTCCGCCGCGCCGCCTTCGCCGGACTCAGCAGATGACGCTCACCCTGGTCACCGGCGGGGTCCGCAGCGGCAAGAGCCGGTATGCCGAGGCGCTGCTGCGCACCGCCCCCGTCGTCCGGTATGTCGCCCCGCTCGTCGACGCCGGGGACGACCCGGAATGGGTCCGCCGGGTCCAGGCCCACCGGCTCCGGCGCCCGGCCGGCTGGGTCACCGTCGAGGGCCCGGATGTCGCCGCCGCGGTCCGCCGGGCCGCCGAGCCGGTGGTGGTCGACTGCCTCGGCACCTGGGTCACTGCACTGGTCGACCGGGCGCAGGCCTGGGCGGACCCGGCTGCGGCCGAGTCGGTCGTCGACGCCGAGGTCACCGCGCTCCTGCGGGCCTGCACCGGCATACCGCACGATGTCGTCATGGTGACCAACGAGGTGGGATGGGGCGTGGTCCCTGAGTACCCCTCGGGACGGCTCTTCCGCGACCTGCTCGGCAGCGTCAACGCCCGGGTCTCCGCCGCGGCCGACCGGGTCGTCCTCGTCGTCGCGGGCCGCGCGCTCGAGCTCGGTCCCGCGCCCACGCTCCCCGGTGAGGACCCTGCGTAGGCTGACGCCATGTCGACACCGGCCGGCCTGCCCGAACGGGCGCTGGACACCACTGCGGAGAGCCCGTGGCCGGTGCGCGTGCTCAGCCTCAAGATCGCCGACTACGTCGAGAAGATGTCGCCGCTGTGGGTCGAGGGCGAGATCGTCTCGGTCAACCGGCGCGGTGCCACGGCCTATCTCACCGTCCGCGACCCCGAGGTCGACATGTCCCTGGCGGTGACGATCTCGACCTATGCCCTCGACGCCCTGCCCGGGGCCATCACCCCGGGGCTGCGGGTCGTCCTCCATGCGAAGACGACCTACTGGCCGCGGCGCGGCACCCTGCAGCTCGAGGCTCGGCAGATCCGCCCGGTCGGGGTGGGCGACATCCTCGCCCGGGTCGAGGTGCTTCGGCAGCGGCTCGCGGCGGAGGGCCTGTTCGACGCCGCCCGCAAGAGCCCCCTGCCCTTCCTCCCCCGGGGCGTCGGCCTGGTCACCGGCCGGGAGAGCGCCGCCGAACGCGATGTCGTCGTCACGGCTCGAGCCCGGTGGCCGCAGGTCCGCTTCGTCCTGCGTCCCGTCGCGGTCCAGGGCTCGGCCGCCGTCAGCGAGGTATGCGCGGCCCTGGCCGAGCTCGACCGCGACCCCACCGTCGATGTCGTCATCGTCGCGCGCGGGGGCGGCTCCGCCGAAGAGCTGCTGGCCTTCAGCAACGAGACCCTGCTGCGAGCGGTCGCCGCAATGGCCACCCCGGTCGTCAGCGCCATCGGGCACGAGTCGGACACGCCCCTGCTCGACCATATCGCGGACGTTCGAGCCTCGACACCCACCGACGCCGGCCGGCGGGTCGTCCCGGACGCCGAGGCGGAGCGGCGTCGGTTGGGCGATGCGGTGGCTCGGGGCCGGGGCGGCATACGGCGCCGGCTCGAGAACGAGCGCCGCGCCCTGGGCGAGCTCATGGCGCGACCGGTCATGCGCGGACGTGGCTCGGTCCTCGCCGGACACCGTGAGACCCTCGCGGCGCTGCGCGCGACGGCGCGGCGCCGACTGGTGAGCCGGCTCGACCGCGAGCGCGCCGAGCTGACCGCTCTGCATCGGCACGGGCGGTCGCTCTCGCCCTCGACTGTCCTCGACCGCGGCTTCGCCCTGGTCCAGCATGGCGACGGCCGGCTCGTCCTCGGGCCGGACGAGGTGGGAGTGGACGAGCTGCTGCGGATCCGGGTCGCCCGCGGCATCATCGCCGCCCGTGCCCTGGCACCGGGCACGGCGGGTTCCGCGGGGCTGGACCGGTAGCCTGTCGGCCATGGCTTCCGCGTTGCCCCCGGTCGAGGACCTCAGTTATGAGCAGGCCCGGGACGAGCTGACCTCGATCGTGGCCCGGCTCGAGACCGGCCAGGTCTCGCTCGAGGAGAGCATGACCTTGTGGGAGCGGGGCGAGGCGCTGGCCGCCCACTGCGCCGCCGCGCTGGACGGCGCGCAGGCCCGGCTCGACGCGCTCGGGTCGGACTGACCCGGCCGCAGCGACCTACGGGGTGGAGCCGGGGCCGCTGAGCGGGCTCGGGCGCAGCGCCGCAGCGAGCGCCTCGACATCGGCCTGCGGCGCTTGACCCAGGACCACGGTGGTGAGGTCTCCGGTCCCCGGACCGTCCTGGACCACCGCCACCTGACCCTTGTCCTCGGCGCGGAACACCCGCCACGTGGCCCCGGCGACGGACACCGTGCCCTGCTCGACACCCTCGGCGGTTGAGGCGACCAGCCAGGCGCGCTTCGGGTCGACCGCCTGCTTGACTGCGACCGGGTCGTTCGCCGGGGTGCGGTAGACGATCTGCCAGGTCATCGTCCCGTCGGCCGTCCGGGTGAGGATGGCGCTCTCCGCGGACCACCCCGCCGGCAAGCCGACGGCGGCGGCATACGGCTGGTTGCTCTGCGCGCTCTGGGCGGCGGCGAGGGCCACCGCGTCCACTGCGGGCGTCGGCAGCCGGTCCGACCGGGCGACGATCGCGACATACGCCGCGACGAGCACCCCGATGACGACCAGCGAGCGGACCATGTTGGCCGCCGACCCCATGGAGTACCGGCTCGGCGGGGCTGCGGCCGGGCCGCTGGGGGTGCTCACCGGCCTATCGTCGCGGACCTGGGGCGGCGCGGCGAAACCGGCGCCGCTAGGGTTTTCCGTATCGTCCCCAGGAGGCCCTCGTGACCCGCCCAGCCAGCGCTGTGTCCCCCACCCTGTGCATCGGTGAGTCCCTCGTCGACGTCGTCCGGCGGGCCGACGGCTCGGTCGCGGAACACCCCGGCGGGAGCCCCGCGAATGTCGCCATCGGGGTCGCCCGGCTCGGTCACCCGGTCGCCTTCGCCACGAGGTTCGGCACCGACCGGTATGGCGCCGCGATGGCCGACCACCTCCGGCGTGACGGGGTGGTCCTCGTCAACGAGCCTGATGCCGAGCGCACCTCCAGCGCCCAGGCGACGATCGGGCCCGATGGCGCCGCGAGCTATGTCTTCGACGTGCTCTGGGAGCTGCCGCCGATCGACCTCACCGGCGTGACCCACCTACACACCGGGTCGATCGGGGCGGTTCTCCAGCCCGGCGGCGCCGTCGTCGAGGAGGCCCTGCGCGTCGGCCGGGCGGCCGCGACGGTCTCCTACGACCCGAACGCCCGGCCGGCCCTCATGGGTGAGCGCGAGCCGGCCCGGCGGCACATCGAGCAGCTCATCGGGTGGAGCGATGTCGTCAAGGCCTCCGACGAGGACATCGCCTGGCTCTATCCCGACCGCTCTGTCGACGAGGTCCTCGAGCACTGGGGGCGGCTCGGCGCCGCGCTCGCCCTGGCGACCCAGGGCGGCTCCGGGGTGACCGTCCACGTCCCGTCCGCGGGGTCGACGCGCCAGCTCGGCGTCGCTCCTGTCGAGGTGGTCGACACGGTCGGGGCCGGTGACTCGTTCATGTCCGGGCTGATCTCCGGGCTGCTCGACCTCGGTCTGCTCGGTGGGCCGCAGGCGCGCGAGCGGCTCGCGGTGGCCACCCGGGAGCAGCTGAGGCCTGCGGTCGACCGGGCCCTGGCGTGCGCCCGGATCACCGTCTCCAGGGCGGGGGCGAACCCGCCGACCCGCGCCGAGCTCCCCACCTAACGGCCTGGTCCGCCCACCCTGTCGCCCCGGACGACCGAGGCCGACGCGGGAGCGCCCCGCCACACCGACCGCCATGGGATCGGGTCGCTGATCCACCCGACGAACCGGCCGTCGGCACCCTCGTTGTGGAAGGCGAGCATCACCCACTGGCCGCTGCGGTCCCGGACCACCCGGCCGACATACAGGCTCTGGTCGGTGACCAGAGCGGCCCGGGTCGGGTCGAAGGGGCCGGTCAGCGAGTCCGCCGTCATCGCCCAGACGCCGCCGCTCTCACCGCTCGCCCGCCGGTCCAGCGAGAGCTCCGGGCCTAGGCAGCTGAAGAGGACGACGGGCTCGCCGTCGACCAGCTCGACCTGGACGACCTCGAGCTGGGCAAAGCCGGACCCGGGCGCAGTGACCGGCGGGCCGACCTCCCACGTCCGCAGGTCGGCGCTACGGGCGTGGGCGATGACGCCGGCACGGTCCTCGGGGACATCCCGCGCCGAGGCCGTGACGAACATGTGCCAGCCGTCGCCGCCGGGGTCACGCATCACCCACGGGTCGCGCCAGGCCTCGGCTCGTCCGGTCCAGGCGAAGGTCGAGTACCACCGCGGGTCGGCGACGACCAGTGCGTCGCAGGACTCCTTGGTCCAGTGGTGCAGGTCCGCCGAGGTCGCCACCCCGACCCGCTGGACCATCCCTTGGTCGGCCCTGGTCAGCCCGGTGTAGAACATCTGCCAAACCCCGTTGTCGGCTCGGACGACCGACCCGGTCCACGTCGCGAAGTCGTCGAAGGCCGGCTCCCGGCTCGGGGCCAGGGCCGTGCCGAGCACCTCCCACTCGCGCAGGTCCGGGGAGACCGCGTGGCCGACACAGACATTCCAGTGCCGGTCGTTCGCGGGCACCCGCGCCGGCGCCTGGAGGAAGTACGCGTGGAACTGCTCGCCGTCGTCGGCGAGCCAGAAGTCCCACACCCACCAGTCGGGCACGACGAGCATCCCGGCCGCCCTCTCCGGTTCCTCAGCCGACCCGGGTCAGCTCAACGAGCAGCACCTGCTCGGGGTGGAGGATCGGCAGCGCGAGGCCGACGTCCATGAGCACGGCGCCCGGGACGACGAGGCCACCGGTGACGTGGACCCACGGCGGTGGTGCGATCTGCTGAGTCGTCGCGCCGCCGGCCACCGCCAGGGGCAGGACGCGGTATGCCGCCCCCGGGTCGAGCCCGCGGAGCCGGAGCATCGCGGGCACCTCGGTCGGCGAGGATGTCAGCTGGGCATATGAGAACACCGCGGCACTGCGGTCGGCCGCAACGACGCCATGCGCCATCGCGCTGTCGTCGACGTCGTCGAGCCGGACGACGGAGCCGGTGTGCAGCAGCGGTCGGAGGCGCTTGTGCTGCGCGACGGCGTCGGCGATCCGCCGCTGGTCCACCTCGTCGACGGCGGTGAGGTCCGCCTCGATGCCGAGGTGACCGAAGAGCGCCATCCCGGCGCGGAAGGCGAGGGTATGCCGCCGCCCGGTCGTGTGCGCCACGCCTGAGCCGATGTGCGCGCCGACGAGCTCCGGCGGCACGAGCGAGCCGGTCCACCGTTGGATGTGGGCCCGCTCGTGGGCGTCGATGGTGTCGCTGGCCCAGAGCCGGTCGGTCCGGGCGAGGATCCCGAGGTCGACGCGACCACCCCCGGAGGCGCAGGTCTCGATCTCCACGCCCGGGTGGCGCTCGCGGAGCTCGTCGAGCAACCGGTAGACCGCGAGAGTCTGCCCATGGACCGCGGCGGCCCCGCCATGGGCCGCGTCGACGAGGTCGCGGTTGTGGTCCCACTTGAGGAAGGCGATGTCGTTCTCACGCAGCAGGGCGTCGAGCCGCTCGAGGATGTGCGCGAAGGCATCCGGGTTGGCCAGGTCGAGCACCTGCTGGTGCCGCCAGGACATCGGCAGCCGGCCCGCAACACCGAGCACCCAGTCCGGGTGGGCCCGGACCAGGTCGGAGTCGAGGTTGACCATCTCCGGCTCGACCCAGAGCCCGAACTCCATCCCGAGTGCCCGGACGTGCGTGACGAGCGGCCCGAGGCCGTCCGGCCACTGGTCCGCAGAGACGACCCAGTCACCCAGGCCGGCCCGGTCGTGGCGGCGTCCGCCGAACCACCCGTCGTCGAGGACGAAGCGCTCGACCCCGACGGCCGCAGCCGCGTCGGCGAGCGCGGTGAGCCGGTCGAGCCGGTGGTCGAAGTAGACCGCCTCCCAGGTGTTGAGCAGCACCGGCCGCGGGCGCGGCGGGTGCGTCGGGCGGGCCCGCACGTGCGCGTGCAGTGCCTGCGAGACCGAGTCCATGCCCGCAGCGCCGTAGACCGCATAGAGCGGCGGGGCGGCATACGACTGGCCGGGGCCGAGCCGCAGCTCCCCCGGGGCGAGCAGCTCAGCCGCGCCGACCTGGGCGAAGCCGGCGGCATCCCGCTCGACCCACACCGTCACGTCGCCGCTCCACCCGAGGTGCACCGCCCAGACCTCGCCGCGACCGAAACCGAACCCAGGCACCCCGACGTGGGTGAGGATCGCCGCGTCGTGGCCGGTGCGGCCGTGCCGGGTCTCCCGGCTCCACGTGCCGATCGGCAGCCGGTGCCGCTGCGGCGACCGTTCACGGCACCACCGTCCGGCCAGGTCGAGGATCTCGCTCGCGCGCGGCGGCAGCGGCAGGCTCGCCCCCAGCTCGGCGAGCAGGTATGTCGTGTCGGCGGCATTCGTGAGGGTCTGCCGGAGGATGAGGACGCCGTGCTCGTCGAGGGTGAGCTCGATGGCGACCTCGAGCGAGGCGGCGTCGTCGACTGCGCGGAGCAGCACGCTCCCCGGGGTCGAGGCGTCGAGCGATGTGACGGCGAAGCGCGGCGAGTGCGCCGTGCCGTCGGGACGGGAGCCGTGCAGCCCCGGGCGGAGCCGCCAGCCGTCGGCGCCGACCGGCAGGAGCCGCCGGACCAGGGCCTGGTCCGGCGCCGAGTGCGGGATGGCTCGCCCGACCATCGCGGAGAGGTCGCCCAGGTCGATGTCGACCGGCAGGGCGGGCCCCCAGTGCAGCACCTCCGGCAGCGGGGGCTGCGCCCCAGCCGCCAGGTCGGGGCGGGTGAGGACGAGCGACACCCCGCCGCCGCGCAGGTGGATCGGGCCCTCGGCGTGCAGGGAGGGGCCCCCCGCGCCGGGGAGCCCCTCCGCTGCCGACGCCTCGTTCGGCGTCGTGGTCATGTCGTGCCTTTCGGTCAGCCCTTGACAGCGCCGGACGTCATACCGCGGATGAAGTAGCGCTGGAGCGAGACGAAGACGACCAGCGGGAGCAGCATCGTCACGAAGGTTCCAGCCGTGAGCAGAGCGTAACCCTGACCCTGCTGACCCATGAGGGCCTTGAGGGCGACGGTCATGACCGGCTCGCCCTGGAGGAAGATCAGCGCGACGAAGAGGTCGTTCCACACCCAGAGGAACTGGAAGATCGCGAACGACGCCAGCGCCGGATAGCTCATCGGGATGATGAGCCGCCAGAAGGTCGTGAAGTGGCTCGCGCCGTCGATCTTCGCCGACTCGATGACGGCCTTGGGCAGGGTGCCCATGTAGTTGCGCAGGATGTAGACCGCCAGCGGCATACCGAACCCGATGTGGACCAGCCACACCGCGAGGAAGGTGCCATTGAGATGGAAGAGGTTGAACAGCCGGAACAGCGGGACAAAGGCGGCCTGGTTGGGAATGACGAGAAGGCCGACGATGACGATGAACAGGACGTTCTTCCCGGGGAAGTCCATGAAGGTGAAGGCGTAGGCCGCGAAGGCCGCGATGAGGATCGGGATGATCGTCGCCGGGATCGCCACGGCCAGGGAGTTGAGGAAGGCCCCACCCATCGGGCTGCTTCCCGTGGCCAGCGCGTCCTGGTAGTTCTGGATCGTCAGCTGGGTCGGGTTGGTGATGACATTCCACCAGCCGTTGAACTGCGCGGTGGTGGGTCGGAACGAGGTGACCAGCAGGCCGATTGTCGGCAACGTCCAGAGGAAGACGATGATCCAGACGACCGCCTTGACGACCCAGCTCGCCTGGCTGGCCTTGGCGCCGACCTTGCCCTTGGGTGCCTTGCCGGAGCCGACCTGCGGCACCGATGTCGCGGACGCGCTCATCGCATGGCCTCCTCGCGCCGGAACGTCCGGACCTGGTAGATGAGTATGGGGATGACGGCGATGAGCAGGATGACGACGATCGCCGAGGACTTGCCGAGGTCGGAGTCGGTCCACAAGGTGGTGATGAACTTCGAGCCGATGACATTGGCGTTGTAGCGGTCCGCCCCGAAGGCGAAGACGAGGTCACCGACCTTCATCGCGCCGATGAGGACGGTGACGAAGACGGTGACGACGGTCGGCATGATCTGCGGGACGACGATGGAGAAGAAGATCCGCCGCTCGCCCGCCCCGTCGATCCGGCCCGCCTCGATGGTGTCCTCGGGAACGCCCTTGATCGCCGCCGAGAGGAGGACCATGGCGTAGCCCACCTGGGTCCAGACGAAGACGATGATGATGCACAAGGTGTTGAGCTTCATGTCGACGGTCTGCAGCCAGCCGACCTGGTCCTTGCCGAAGAAGCCGATGATCGCGTTGAGCAGGCCGATCCGGTTGAGCTCACCCGTCTGCGGGTCGATATTGCCCGACGAGGAGTCGTAGACGAGCTTCCAGATGCCCGCCGAGCCGACCAGGGAGATCGCCATTGGCAAGAAGATGAACATCTTCGCGTACTTCTCGCTGACCGGGTTGAGCTTGTCGGTCAGCGTCGCGACGAGCAGGCCGAGGATGACCGTGACCGTCGGGACGATGAGGGTCCACAGCAAGGTGTTGACCAGCGTGCTCTTGAAGTCCGGGTCCTTGGTGAACAGGTTGACGTAGTTCTGGAAGCCGACCGGCTTGGACAGGTCGGCGTTGTAGAACGACCCCTGGACGGTCTGGACCGCCGGGAAGACGAGGAAGACGGCGATCGCCGCGATCGCCGGGCCGATGAAGACATAAGGCTTGAGGCGCTCCTCCCACTTCGGTGGGAGCATCTCGACGAGCTTGTTGAGGAGCCAGAAGAGGACCATCGCGCCGAGGACGCCGCCGACGATGGCGATGAGCGCGTTGGCGAGCTTCAGCCCCCCGTTGGCCCCGGCCGTCGACGTCCCGATGGCGATGAGCCCGACGGCGACGACGACGAAGAACCCGATCTTGACCCACTTCCACACCCCGCTCTCGGGTGCGTCAGGGTCGACCACTGCATCTGCTGCCATGTGTTGTCTCCTCCGAAGGAAGGTCGCGCCGGAAAGCGTCGGGGCTCGGGCGGGTGGCCCGGATCATCATCGTCGTCACCACGGTGGGGCGGCTTCGGTGCGCCGCGAGGGGTTGTCCCCGCGGCGCACCGGTCATCTGCGCCGCGACGGCGGGTGGGCGGCTGGCGGTATGCCGGCCGACCCACCCGCCGGGCGGGTTCAGCTGGCGGGCCAGCTGTTGTCGATATTCGTCAGCGCCGTGGCCCGGTCCTCCTGGCCGGACTGCCACTTGACCATCTCGGTCCAGAACGAGCCTGCGCCGACCTTGGCGGGCATCGAGTCCGAGCCATCGAACCGGAAGACCGTGGCCTTCTGGAGGATGGTCGCGACGTCCTTGAGGGTCTGGTTCGGGTAGTTCGAGACGTCGAAGTCCTTGTGCGGGCTGAGCATCGTGCCGGTCTTGGCCCACGGGCCACCAAAGGTGGAGTCCTCGGTGAGGTACTTCGCGACGGCCTTGGTCGCCGCGTCGCTCTTCATGACCGCGAGCAGGTCACCGCCGCCGAGCACTGGTGACTGGCCGCTGACGGACGGGGTCTGGAAGACGCCGACCTTGGTGTCGATATTCGCCGCGGTGACCCCGGCCTTGCCGAAGAAGTCCGCACCGGTGATGAAGTTGCCCTGCTTGCCGGTGAAGCAGCTCGGGTTGGTGGCTGCGAACATCGGGTTGAGAGCGGTGCCGAAGGCGTTCGCCGCGGCGGCCTTGGCGCCGCCGAAGACGTTCTTGTCGTCCGTCAGCATCTTCTGGTAGATGTCGAAGGCCGGGGCGAGCTTGGCGTCGGAGAACTTCACGGTGCCCGCGACCCACTGGTCGTAGACCTCGATGCCCGCGGTCTGCAGGACGTAGTCCTCGATCCAGTCGGTGGCCGGCCAGCCGGTGGCCCCGCCGGACTCCATGCCGTAGCACAGCGGCGTCTTGCCCATGGCCTTGACCTTGTCCATGAGGGCGTACAACTCGTCCTGCGTCTTCGGGACAGTCAGGCCCGCCGCGGCGAAGTTCGCCTTGTCGTACCAGTAGAGGGACTTGACATTGGCCGAGACCGGGATGCCGTAGACCTTCCCGTTGACCGAGGCGGCGTCAAGGAAGCCGGTGACCATCGTGGACTTGACCTTGGCGATGTCGACGATGTCGTCGAGCGGCTGGACCGCGTTCTTCGCGACGAAGCCCTTGATGATGCCCGGCTGCGGGAAGACGGCGATATTCGGCAGGTCCCCACCCTGGACGCGGGTCTGGATCAGCTTGTCGAACTGGTCGCTCGAGTTGTACTTGATCGTGATGCCCTGCGACTTGGCCCACGGGTCGAGCGACGCGCGGAAGCCGGTGTCCTGGGCGCCGCCGTAGGCGTACATGATCTCGACGGTGCTGCCCGCCGCGGTGCCGCCTGTGGCATTGCCGCCCGAGCCCGAGTTGTTCGTGGTGCTGCTGCCGAGGCACGCCGAAGTGGTCAGCGCCACCGCGACAGTCAGGACTGCCATCGTGGTGATGGGACGCCCGCGCATCTGTGCTCCTGTCTATCCCTTGCTCCGAAGCCGGCGGGCGGACAGTCCGTCCACCCCCGGGGTAATTCGTTTTACCGATCGGTACTCTCCTCCCCCCGACGGAGCCGGTCAAGGGCAGGTAACGCAACTGTTACCTTCCGTTGACCAGAGCCGGTACCCTGTGGGCGATGGCCAAGGGACCGAACGTCGGAACGCCCCGGCCGACGATCCTCGACGTCGGTCGGCACGTCGGTGTGTCTGCCACGACGGTCTCGCTCGTGCTCTCCGGCCAGGACAACAAGATCAGCCCGGCGACTCGGCAGCGGGTCCTCGATGCCGTCAACGAGCTCGGCTACCGCCCCAACCGGGCGGCCCAGGGGCTGCGCAGCGGGCGCACCCAGACCCTTGGCTTCATCACCGACGAGATCGCGGTTCAGCCCTTCTCCGGGCCGACGGTGTCCGGCCTTCACGATGTTGCGTGGGAGCAGCACTCGCTGCTCCTTATGGTGAACACCACCCGCAACCCCAGCCGCATCCGGGCCGCGGTCGAGGACCTCATCGACCGGCAGGTCGACGGACTGGTGTTCGCGGCCATCGGCACCCGGGAGATCTCGCTGCCCGACCTTGTGCGAAAGGTCCCGACCGTTTTGGTCAACGCCTTCACCTCGGAAGGGGACCTCCGAGCGATCCTCCCGGACGAGCACGCCGGGGGGCGTGCCGCGGTCGAGCACGTGCTGGCGCTCGGCCACGAGCGCATCGCCCATCTCGCCGGGCGGGAGAACGCCTGGGCGACCAAGGCGCGCCTACGCGGGTATGTCGACGGGCTGCTCGCTGCTGGCCTGGATCCCGCGGACCACCCGGTTTTCTCGGGCAACTACCGGATCGACAGCGGCTACGAGCTGGCGATGCGGGCGATGGCGGTCAAGCCACGCCCGACCGCCCTGCTCTGCGGCAACGACCAGATGGCGACCGGCGCCTACATCGCTCTGGCCCGTTTGGGTCTGCGCGTCCCCGAGGACGTTTCGGTCGTCGGCTATGACGACGAGCCGCTGGCGGCGGACCTGCGGCCGGCGCTGACGACGGTGCGGATCCCGTTCTACGAGATGGGCCGGATGGCGGCGCAGCACACCTTCGGCGGGACGGTCGAGGACCTCCCGGCGATGACCTACCTCTCCTGCCCGCTCGTGGCCCGCGCCTCCACCGCACCTCCCCCCGGCCAATAACCTGTGGATGACCGACAAAGACACACCTTTAGAAGCGTTCTAAAGCTGTGTCTTTGCAGGTTATCCACAGGGGGAGGGTGAGCCCCGGCACGGCGCGGACCACGGCTGCGGCATACGCTGGCCACGTGACCGAGTTCCGCTATGCCGACCTACTCCCCATCGGAACGGACGAGACGCCATACCGTCTGCTCACCACGGAGGGAGTGAGCACGCTCGCCGGACCGGACGGACGGACCTTCCTCCAGGTTGCGCCCGAGGCGCTGCGCCTGCTGACCGAAACCGCGATGCACGATATCGCCCACTTCCTGCGCCCAGCCCACCTCGGCCAGCTGCGCAGGATCCTCGACGACCCGGAGGCGAGCAATAACGACAAGTTCGTCGCGCTCGACCTGCTGAAGAACGCCAATATCGCCGCCGGTGGTGTCCTGCCCATGTGCCAGGACACCGGCACCGCGATCGTCATGGGCAAGCGCGGCCAGCACGTCCTCACCGAGGGCACCGACGAGCGCGCGATCAGCCAGGGGGTGTACGACGCCTACACCCGGCTCAACCTGCGCTACTCCCAGATGGCCCCACTGACGATGTGGGAGGAGAAGAACACCGGGTCGAACCTCCCAGCGCAGATCGAGCTGTATGCCGACACCGCGCCCGGACACGAGGCGACCTACAAGTTCCTCTTCATGGCCAAGGGCGGCGGCAGCGCCAACAAGAGCTACCTCTACCAGGAGACCAAGGCCATCCTCAACGAGGCCGCGATGCTGCGCTTCCTCGACGAGAAGCTCCGCTCGCTCGGCACCGCGGCCTGCCCGCCCTATCACCTCGCCATCGTCATCGGCGGGACGAGCGCGGAGTTCGCCCTCAAGACCGCGAAGTACGCCTCGGCCAAGTACCTCGACTCGCTCCCGACCCAGGGCTCGATGGGCGCGCACGCCTTCCGTGATCTCGACCTCGAGGCCAAGGTCCTCGAGCTGACCCAGCGGTTCGGCATCGGCGCCCAGTTCGGCGGGAAGTACTTCTGTCACGACGTCCGGGTCGTCCGGCTCCCCCGGCACGGGGCGAGCCTGCCGGTGGCCGTCGCGGTGTCCTGCTCGGCGGACCGGCAGTGCCTCGGCAAGATCACCGCCGAAGGAGTGTTCATCGAGCAGCTCGAGTTCGAGCCGGCCCACTTCCTCCCCGAAATCGACCACCACGACCTCGGCGACGGTGAGCCGCACGACGTGGTGAAGATCGACCTCTCCCTGCCGATGGACCAGATCCGCGCCGAGCTGAGCAAGCACCCGGTCAAGACCCGGCTCGCCCTCACCGGCACCCTCGTCGTCGCCCGCGATATCGCCCACGCGAAGATCAAGGAGCGCCTCGACGCCGGCGAGCCCATGCCGCAGTACCTGCGCGACCACCCGGTCTACTACGCCGGTCCGGCAAAGACCCCCGCGGGGATGGCGAGTGGTTCCTTCGGTCCCACCACCGCCGGCCGGATGGACTCGTATGTCGACCAGTTCCAGGCCGCCGGCGGCTCGATGGTCATGCTGGCCAAGGGCAATCGGAGCAAGGCGGTGACGGACGCGTGCAAGGCGCACGGAGGGTTCTACCTCGGCTCGATCGGCGGGCCGGCCGCACGCCTGGCGCAGGACTGCATCAAGGCAGTCGACGTCCTGGAGTACCCCGAGCTCGGCATGGAGGCGATCTGGCGGATCGAGGTCGAGGACTTCCCCGCCTTCATCGTCGTCGACGACAAGGGCGAGGATTTCTTTGCCTCCGTGACCAAACCGATGGCGATGACCATCTCGACCAGACCAGGACTGAAATCATGACGACGATGACCCCCTTCGACGACCTGCTCGCGGCCAACCGCGAGTACGCAGCGACCAACGACATCCTCGGGTTCGACGGCATTGCCCACGCCGGCGTCGCGGTCGTGACCTGCATGGACAGCCGGATCGACCCCTTGGGGATGCTCGGCCTCAAGCCGGGCGACGCCAAGATCTTCCGCAACCCCGGGGGGCGCGTCACCGGCAATGCGCTCGAGGCGCTCGTCCTGGCCGTGCACCTGCTCAACGT
>RRZT010376505.1_pt1 | contig 19936 bp, 19 predicted proteins | sample 2165551 | NCBI WGS metagenome assembly RRZT01 (sample SAMN10456910, study PRJNA506462) | wastewater metagenome | biome: wastewater; feature: sludge; material: wastewater sludge; isolation source: wastewater sludge with Escherichia coli K12::gfp cells carrying plasmid... | place: USA: Moscow, Idaho... | reverse complement strand
TCGGCGCGTTCCATCATCGCGGCCAATTGGCCTGACAGTGCCGGATCCAGCGGTTTGCCTCCGATCACCGCAACGTCCAACCCTTCGGGGCCGTCAGTGACGGTCAGGCTGATTTCGCCCCCTCGCGATCCGCCCGCCGCGACCATTTCGCGCAACGCAGGCAAGGCGGCGGTGATCTTCGGGCGCAACACATGGCAGTTCGAAATATCAACAATCTGGTCCGAGGCACGGCCATGAAACCCCAGCGTCACGCCCTTCTTCGTCCGCCGCCCCGACAGCACCGCCCGCCTGCGCGACCGCGCGGGCGAGGTCGCGATCCCGCCAATTTCCGCCGTGATCCCATGCGCCGCCAGCGCGGTTTGCACCATCTGCGCCTTCCAACGCGCCACGAACTTGTCCGAGGCATGCATCAGCGAACAGCCCCCGCAGGCCGCGTAATGCGCGCATGCAGGCGTCACCCGATCCGCCGAGGGCGTCACGATTTTCGGTGTGGCGATGCGGCCATCGACCGCTTCGCCGTCGATCACCTCGCCCGGCAGGACGCGCGGCGCGCGCGCCTGCTGGCCATCCGGCCCGCGCGCGATGCCATCGCCCTTGTGGCCCAACCGCTCCACCGTCCATGTCGTCATTCTGCTGCTTCCGCCTCATCCGTGCCCAGAAAACCGCCCGATTGTCGGTTCCAATACCGCGCATAGGTGCCGCCTTGCGCCAGCAAAGCCTCGTGCGTGCCCTGTTCCACGATGCGCCCTTCGTCCATCACCACGATCCGGTCCATTTCCGCAATGGTCGACAGCCGGTGCGCAATCGCCAACACCGTCTTACCCGCCATCACCCGGTCCAGCGAGGTCTGGATCGCCGCCTCGACCTCGCTATCCAGCGCCGAGGTTGCCTCGTCCAAAATCAGAATCGGCGCGTCTTTCAGGAAGGCGCGGGCAAGCGCAATCCGCTGGCGCTGCCCGCCCGACAGCTTCACCCCACGCTCGCCCAGATTGGCGTCATAACCCTGCCGTCCGGCATGGTCCTGCATGGCGGTGATGAAGCCATCCGCCTCGGCCGAGGTCGCCGCCGCCTCGATCTCGGCCTGTGTGGCATCGGGGCGGCCATAGCGGATATTTTCGCGCGCAGATCGGTTGAACATCGCGGTTTCCTGCGTGACCATACCGATCTGCTGGCGCAGGCTTTCCTGCGTCACATCGCGAATATCGCGCCCGTCGATGCGGATTGCGCCCTTTTCGACATCGTAAAGCCGCAGCAAAAGCCCCACCAAAGTGGACTTTCCTGCGCCAGAGGCCCCGACCAGCCCCACCCGCTCGCCGGGCTGGATGGTCAGGTTGATGTCACGCACCCCGCCGCGCCCATCCGCGCGGCCATAGGTGAAGCTGACGTGGTCGAACTCGATCAGCCCTTCGGCATGGGGCAGGGGTTGCGCATCGGGCGCGTCGGTCAGGCTGTGCGGCGGCGACAGGGTCTTCATCCCGTCCTCGATTTCACCGACCGAGCCCCAGATCCCCATCAGCGACATGCTGACCCAGCCGGTCATCTGCGACAGCCGCAGCGCAATCGCGCCGGAGGCCGCAATATCCCCCGCCGTCGCCTGCCCCTGCTGATACATCAGGACCGAGCCGCCGATCAGGATCACCGGCAGCAGCCCCGCCAGCGTCATCAGTGACAGGCGGAACCAGGTCGAAACCACCCCGAAATCCACCGCTTTCTCGCGGAAACCGGCCATGGCGGTCAGGGCGGCGCGGTCCTCGTGCTCGGCATGGGCGAACAGCTTCACGGTCTTGATATTGGTGATGGTGTCGACGACTTGGCCGGTAATCATCGCGCGGGCCGAGGCACGCGCCGCCGAATGGCTGCGAATGCGCGGCAGGAAAAAGCGGATCAGCCCCAGATAGGCGGCCAGCCAGACCAGCAGCGCAACCGCCCCCCAGCCGTCGACCGACAGTAGGAAGAAGGCCGATCCCAGCACCGTCGCCAAGGCAAAGGCGACCACATTGACCATCTCGGCCGCGACATCGGTCACCGCGCGCGCGGTCTGCATCTGCTTCTGCGCCAACCGTCCGGCGAAATCATTGTCGAAGAAACTGACCGCGTGGCCCATCGTCCAGCGGTGCAGCCGCGACAGCACCAAAGGCAGGATATTCGGCCCGACAATGACGTTGGACGCCGCGGTCGACAGCCCGACCACGACCGGGCGCAGCACCAGAAAGAACAGGACGAACCCTAGCAGGACGGGCCAGTTCGCCGACCAGACCTGACCGGGCGGGGCGCTGGTGACACCGTCGATCACCGCCCCCAGCAGCGTGGCCGAGGCCACGTCGACCACGCCCGCCGCGACCGATGCCAGCGCCGCGACGCCCAGGCCGCGTTCGGCGCCGGACAGTGCCCAGCGGATGAAACGGGTCAGCGTTTGCGGCGGCGGCCCCTCGGCGGGACGGAAGGCGTCGATCAGCCGGGTGAAGGGCGCGTGCAGGTTCATGCCGATTCCTCGGCGCTATGATGTGCGGCGGCGATCAGCGCCGCGCGCGGCGCGCGGAAGTCTGACGCAATCCAGGCGCGCTCGGCCGCTTTCAGGCCTCGGCCGACGGCGGGGCCGGTCAGTTCTGGCATCAGGTCCGCAGCCGCAATCGGCAACGGTGCCGAGGCCGCATGGCGGATCCGCGCCGGCCAGTCAGGCGGCAGATCATCGCCCCGCGCCAGCCGGATCAGCGCGGCATCGCGAGCGATTTCGAAGCCGTGGCGAAAGCCTGCCTCGTCGATGCCGAGCGTCTGGGCCTGTTCCAATGCGGCCAGCCACTTGGTCTCGGCGCGCGAAAGCCGCAGGCGCTCGGGCGTGTCCGGCCGGGCCATCGCGGCCAGCCGTCGCCGCCAATCCGGCACGGCGCCATGCGCGGCTTCTGCCGCGATCAGCGCGGGCATCGGGGTCGGATCCGCTTGGGGCAGGACCTGCGACAGCACCCCGGTTTCGGCCATCAGCGCCAGTGCTGGCGCGGGATCGGGGGCGGCCAGAAGCTTGCGCATCTCGGCCCCGATCCGCTCGGCCGAGACACGGGGCAAGCCGTCACGTTCGGCGGTGATCGCCTCGATCGTGCCGGGTGCGGCGTGGTCGGCATACCAGGCCAGAAAGCGGAAGAACCGCAGGATGCGCAGATAATCCTCGCGGATGCGATCGGCGGGCGTGCCGACAAAGCGCAGGGTCCGCGATTGCAGGTCGGGCAGGCCTCGGGCGGGGTCCAGAACCGCGCCCGAGGCATCCGCATAGAGCGCGTTCATGGTGAAATCGCGGCGGGCGGCGTCGTCCTCCAGCCGATCGGAAAAGGCGACGGTAGCGCTGCGGCCATCGGTTTCCACGTCGCGGCGGAAGGTTGTGACCTCGAACGGGGTGCCCTGGGCGACGACGGTGACGGTGCCGTGCTCGATCCCGGTGGGCACGGGCTTCAGCCCGGCGGCGCGGGCAAGCTGGGCGACGCGTTCGGGCGGCGCATCGGTGGCGATATCGACATCACCGACCGGTTGATCCAGCAGCGCGTTGCGCACCGCGCCGCCGACAATCAGCGCCCGGTGGCCGCCGGTTTCCAGCATGGACAGCACCGATTGCAGGGCTGGGTCGGTCAGAAACGCGGCCGCGATCCTCATGCCGACAGCCTTTCTGCCAGCCCCAGCAGAATGCGCGCCGTCGCGCCCCATAGGTAGTAAGGGCCATAGGGCGCGACGCGATAGGCGCGCCAGTCACCCCGCCAGATCCGGCCTTCCAGCCGGTAATTCGCCGGGTTCGCGATATGGTTGAACGGCAGGGTGAAGACTTCGGCCACCTCGCCGGGCTCTGCGATGGGCGTGAAGGGGCCGCGAATGACGGCCACCACCGGCGTGATGCGAAAGCGAGTAACCGTCAGGTGCGGCGGCAGCGTGCCGATCAGGGTGACGCGGTGCGGGTCGAGGCCGATTTCCTCATGCGCTTCGCGTAGTGCTGCGGCAGTGGCGTCGGCATCGGTGGGGTCGACCTTGCCGCCGGGCAGCGCGATCTGACCCGGATGATGGCGCATGGTGGCGGCGCGTTTGGTCAGGAAAAGACGCCCGTCATCTTCGTGAAAGGCGGCAAGCACCGCCGCGTCGCGCAATGGCGGATCGGGCGCGAGGCTGGGATTGGCGTCGAAATCCGAACTCGGCGCGGTCTCGGCCGCGAGGGCCGCCTGTAACCGCGCGATCAGCGCCTTGCCGGTCGGGGGCGCCCAGGACGTTGCGGGCGCCGCGTGGTCACGCGACGCCCCAGTTTCGGCCGGAGCGGTTCCGGCGCGCGGCGTCATTGCCGCGCATCCTCCGGGCTGGTTTCGGTCAAGGGCTTGCCCTGCGCGTCAACAGTCGCCTCAAAACCCAGCGATTTCGGGTCGAATTCGTAATGCGCACCGCAGAACTGGCAATCGGCGGTCACCAGGCCATCCTCGGTCGTCATATGCCCGATGTCCTTCTGCGAATAGATCGACAGCGTGCCGCGCACCCGATCCTCGGTGCAGGAGCAGCCGAATTCCACCCGTTGCGGATCGAAGACCCTGGGTTGTTCTTCATGGAACAGCCGCACCAGAAGCTCGGTCGGGGACAGCGTCGGGCCGATCAGCTCCATCTCCTCGACCGTGGCGAGCAGATAGTTGGCGCGGTTCCAATCCTCGGATTCGACGCCTTGCAGGATGTCGGCCGCCTCGATCAGGCCGCCCTCGCCGCTGCCGCCGTCGCCGGACATCGGTTGGGCCGGCAGCGTTTGCAGCATGATCCCGCCAGCGCGCCATCCTTCAGGCTGACCCGGCAGGATCGAGCGGCCATAGGACAGCGAAAAGCTGGTCGGCAGCTGTTCGGATTGCGCAAAATAGGTGCCTGCGCAGGCCGAGAGCGACCCGCCGGTCAGCGGCGTGATCCCCTGATAGGGCAGGTTGCCCGCGCCCTGGTCGATGAGAATGGCGAAATAGCCCTCGCCGATCTGATCGAAATGGGGGGCGTCGGTCAGCCGTTCAGCGTCGAAGCTGGCCCAGGCACGGATGCGCGCGGGCTCACCTTCGGTTTCTGGCGCGTAGTAGTCGGCGGCGATGGTGCGGATGGCCCCGTTGCCGCGCACCTGCAGCGACAGTTTCCAGCGCAGTTTGACGGTCTGGCCGATCAGCGCGGTCAGCAGTGCAAGCTCGGCCACGGCGGTTGCAACCGGGGCCGGGTAGTCGTGGCGGGTCAGGATGTGGTCCAGCACCCCGTCCAGCCGTGCGATCCGGCCACGGATCGAGGAGCGGTCGAGCTGGAACGGCAAGACGGTGTCGTCCCATGCGATCTGGTTGATATTGGTCATGATGTCCCTCGGCATGTCTGGCGCCGGCAAGGCGCGGGTCTGCCCCAATATAGGACGCTGATTGACGATCCCAAGGGCAAAGGCGCAGGGTTTGCACAGCGGCTGCATCCTGACCCGAAGGGCGCGGTTGCACGCCACCGCGCTGAGGTCATGTCGTGGCGCAGTGCCTATTGATAGCCGCGCACCAATGCGGCCGACAGCAGCGCCCAGCCATCCACAACCACGAAGAAGGCCAGCTTGAACGGCAAAGCCACGATCGCGGGCGGCACCATCATCATGCCCATCGCCATCAGCACCGCAGACACCACCAGGTCGATGACCAGAAAGGGCAGGGCGATCAGAAAGCCGATCTCGAAGGCGCGCTGCAGTTCAGTCAGCATGAACGAAGGGATCAGCAACCGCAGCCCATCGCCCCCCGGATCTGGCGGCACGAGCGAGCGCATCTCGTCCAAGATCGCGGGATCGGTGCGGATGCCCATGAAACGCTCGAACGGGCCGATTGCGCGCGACAGCGCCTCGACGATGCCGATCTGGCCCGATTGCAGGGGCGGGCCAGCCTGTGCCCAGGCTTCCTTCAGAACCGGGTCCATGACGAACCAGGTCAGAAACAAGGCCAGGCTGACGATCAGCATATTGGGCGGCGACTGTTGCAACCCGAGCGACTGGCGCAGGATCGACAGTACCGTCACCATGAACGGAAAACAGGTCACGGTAATAGCGATGGCCGGCGCCAGCGATAAGACGGTCAGGCCGAGAAACAGCAGGATCGAGCTTTGCCCGACCCCACCGGACGCGCCCTCGATCGCGCCGCTGGCGGCCGACAGGGCAGACGAGACCGCCGCGTCCAGTCCCTGCGAGGTGGTGCTGCTTTCGGTCGTTTCGGTGCGTGGCGCATCGGGCGAGGTCTGTGCAAGCGCAGCTAGCGGTGCCAGCACCAGCAGCAGCGCAACCAACAGTGCCTTCAGGCGCGAAACTGGCAGGCCAGAAATCACGCTGCCTCTCCGCCGGCGCGGATGATGCGCAGCATCAAGCGGCCGCCGTCATCGTCATCCGCGACCAGTTCGCCATAGGCGATCACATGATCGCCAACGCAGATTTCGACATTGTCACCGACGCCCTGATCCAGGGGCAGTACATCGTTTTCCTTCAGGTCCGAAAGCTCGGCGACCGTCATGCGACGGCGGCCGATCCGGACCGAGATTTCGACGGGGATGTTGTCGGTCAACACGGTTTGGTGCAGGTCCATTTGTCACTCCTCGGATGGCGACAGCTCGGCCAGCAGGGCGGCTATCTGGTCGGTAATTTCGACGGGATCAATGGCGATGCGACCGCCGTCGAAGGTGATCTCGGTGCGAGGGCCGGGCAGAAGCGTGACGCGGTTCAGCCCAAGCTGTTCGATGCGTTCGGACAGGCGCTGGATCAGCCGCGCATTGGCGGCAATGCGGCAGGTCGGGTCGATACCAGCGAGGCAGAGCCTTTCGAGTTCGGCCGTGATCGTCCGGGTCACCCGGCCTTCCATATCCGCAGCAAGCTGGCGGCTGATGGCCTGCAGAACGGGCGTCACCGCATCCAGGACTTCGGCGATGGCTTGGCTGCGGGCATCCTTCTGCAATTCAGCCTGCTGCGCGGCCTGCTGCAAGGCGGCAGTCACCGCTTCCATTTCTGCGTCTCGGGCTGCCGCTTCGCCCTCAGTGCGCCCTCGGGCGTATTCCTCGGCCAGATCTGCGGCTGAAAAGGTCGCTACGGGGGCGGGGGCGGGACGGGCGAAATCCTCCAGTCTCAGCGCGGCGCTCATGTCGCGGACCTTTCGTCATCGCCGATCCACCCGTTCAGCAGGCGAACGGTTTCGTCCTGGCGTTCCTTCATCAGCTGCTTGAGGCGGGCCACCGGATCGTCACCCGATCCGAAAGAGCCGCCGGGGCTGTCAAAATCGAAATCAGCGGCGGCCATCGTCAGCATCGGCATCTCGGCCATAGCCATGGGCGGGGCGATTTGCAGGTCGGGCAGCGCAGCTGCGGAAGGCGGAGCTGAGTTATCCAGCTGAGCGGCCCCCTGAGCTGCGCCGCCTTTGCGCAGCGCACGCAGCGTCAGCGCAAGCGCAACCAGCGCAAAGACCCCAACAAGGGCAAGCCAGGCCAGCGAATCCAGCGCGAGGCGGTCGACGAGACCACTTTCACGTCCGACCTGCGTGCCGTCCGGCGCTGTGGTCACGAAGGGCATTGACTTCACCATCAACTCGTCGCCGCGGGCTTCGTCAAAGCCCATCGCGGCTGCCACCAGCTCGCGAATGGCGTCCAGCTCCGGCTCGGTCCGGGCAACGATCTGGGTCTCGCCATTCGCGCCCTCGCTGGGGACGCCGTTCACCAGAACCGCCACGCTTTGGCGACGAATCGCGCCAGGGCGGCGGTCGATCTGCCGGGTCACGCTGCCGACCTCATAATTCGCTCGTTGGCGCGTCTCGGCCCGCTGGGACTGCTGCTTGTCGCCGCCCTGACCGGGTTGCTCGGGCAGGTTGGAGGCAGCGGTCACCGCGCCGCCACCGGCCATGCTGCTGTCGTCCGTCATCTCCTCGGTCTCTTGCGAGATCATCGCCCGTTGGGTCGGGTCGAAGCTGCGTTCGGTCAGTTGCTCGGCTTCTGTGACCAGGTCGATGCTGACCTCGACGATGGCGTTTCCGGCACCGACATGAGGGGTCAAAATCCGCTCGACATTTTCCTTGATGCGCGTCTCGCGGTCGCTGGCGCCCTCATTTTTCGAGGGCTGAACCACACCGCGCGCCGAATCGATGACCGAAACCGCATCGGGGTCCAGCTTCGGCACCGCAGAGGCCACCAGGAAACGCATGGAATTCGCCTGCGCCTGCGTCAGCGGGGTGCCGTCCGTGACCACCGTCACCGATCCCGATCCGGGCTGCTGGTCGCGGTAACCCCGCGACTGCGGTGCAGTCAGGTGAACGCGCGCGGAACGCACGGAGGGAATGGACAGGATGGTGCGGGCAAGCTCGCCTTCCTTCGCGCGCCAATAAGCGGCGTCGAACATTTGCGAGGTCGTGCTGAAGCCCGACATCTCATCAAGAATTTCGTAACCGGCACCGCCCTGCTGCGGCAAATTCTGCGCGGCAAGGTCCATCCGCAGCCGGTCGCGCTGTGATTCGTCGACCCAGATCGCGCCGCCGCGCAACTCATACGCGACGCCGCTTTGGTCGAGATGCGCGACCACCGGGCCGGCCTGTGCATCGTCCAGCCCGGAATACAGCAGCGCCATTTGCGTTCGGCCAGCCAGGGCCACGAAAGCCAGCACCAGAAGGAAGCTGACAACAAATCCACCGAGGATCGCCATGCGTTGGCGGGCGGTACGCTCCGCCCAGAATTTCTGCAGTTCCTGCAAGCCTGTCCCCTTCGATTCGACTTCTTCGATCGAGACCTTTTTGCACGAGCCGCGTTAATTATTGGTTAGTCGCCGGGTGGTAATCCTCAATTCGAACGAGGAGAATCACCATGTCCGAAACACTCGCCATTGAGGAAGCCCCGGCACGATCGGGACGCGGAAAGCTGATCCTGGCAGCCGGCGTGCTGGTGGCGGGACTGGGCGGATTTGCGGCCAGCTATCTGGGCGTCGTCAGCCCTTCCGCCCTGTTTTCTGGCGGCGAACATTCCGAAGAAGCGCTGCCCGGAGTAGGCTTTGTTGATGTCCCCCGGATCATGGTCCCGATGGCAGGCCGCGGGCGTCAGCTGGTCCTGAGCATCAAGATCGAATGCGCGCCCGAGAAGGTGGCGCAGGTGCAAATGCTGATGCCGCGCATTTCCGACAGCTTCACCCGCTTTCTCAGCGACATCGACCCCGCCGCCATCGACCGTCGCGGTGTGCTGGAAATTATCCGCGCCGAGCTGCGCACACGTGCCGACATGGTGCTGGGCAGCGGCGTCATCGACAACATCCTGATCACGGAGTTCGCGATCCAATGAGCCTGACCATGATCTTGCCGATGATCAGCGTCGTGACCGCCCTGCCGCTGGCCGTCTATTGTTTTATGCTATCGCGCCGGTTGCGGCGGTTGAACGATCTTGAAACGGGTCTTGGCGGCGCGATTGCCGTGATGACGTCGGAAATTTCCCGCCTTGATCACGCCATTCGACGGGCCCGCGCCGAAGCCGAGGCCGCCTCGGGAGAGCTCGCCCGCACGATTGAGGCGTCGCGCAATGAGAAAGCCTATTGGGCGCTGCAATCCGAACTGACGCGTGCGGCCGTGCCCGGTCCCCGGCGGCTGCGTCCCCGCGCGGCTGCGCTGGAGGAAGCGCATGGCTAGACTGATTCTGCCGATTCTGGCGGCCACGCTTTTGCCCATTGCGGCGCTGCCCTTGTCGCCCTCGGCGACTGCGGCAGCGCCACCGCCTGCTGCTGCCGATCTTATGGCGGGCTGCGGCGATATTCCCGAAGTCGTGGCCCTGGTCGAGGAGCTGCGGATCCGCGAGGATCGCATCAAGAAGGCCCTGGCCGAATTGGACAACAAGAAAGCCGAGATCGCCAGCGCCCGCGCCAGCATCACCGCCGAATTGCGGCGATTGAAGGATGCCGGGCCGTCGATCAGCAAGTCGCGCACCAGCAACCAACGGGCCGTCGACGACGATGTAGCCCGGTTGGTCGCGGTCTATGAGGCGATGAAGCCCAAAGAGGCGGCAGCGGTGCTGTCCAGCCTGCCTGCAAATTTTTCGGCCGAGATCCTGATGCGGGTCAATCCGGAAACCGGCGCCCGAATCATTGCCGCGATTGCGCCAGAAAAGGCCGCCATTCTGACAACCTATATGGGCGCGCGCAGCGCCCCCTCGCGATAGGAGAGCACCATGTTCGGAGCGCTTGGCATCGTCCTGACCCTCGCCATGGTCTTCGGCGGTTATGCCCTCGCCGGCGGCAAGATGGGCGTCATCCTGCACGCATTGCCCTTTGAGATGATGATCATCGGCGGCGCCGCAGTCGGGTCCTACATCCTGTCTAACAGTGGCGATGTGTTGAAGCACACCACACCCGCGATTATGCGCGCCTTCAAGGGGCCCGTCTGGCCCGGTCAGGACCATGAGGATCTGCTGTGCCTGCTGTTCCAGCTTCTGCGCCTCGCCCGCAGCAGCCCGGTCGAGCTGGAAGAGCATATCGAGAATCCCGAAAGCAGTGCGATTTTTCAGGCCTATCCACGTATCCTTGCGGATCACGAGGCGGTCTCGATCATCACCGACACGCTGCGGTCGGCAAGCCTGAACTACGACGATCCCTATCAGGTCGAAGACATGCTGGCCAAGCGCATCGCGCTGATCAAGGAAGAACAGATGCACGTCGCGCATGCCTTGCAATCCATGGCCGACGCGCTGCCAGCGCTGGGGATCGTGGCGGCGGTTCTGGGTGTCATCAAGACCATGAGCTCGATCGATCAACCGCCCGAAATTCTGGGCAAGATGATCGGCTCGGCATTGGTGGGGACGTTTCTGGGGGTGTTTCTAGCCTATGGCCTGGTTGCGCCGCTGGCACAGCGTCTGGGCGCGGTAAAGAAGCACGACATGTCGTTTTACGACGTCATCAAGTCGGTTCTGGTCGCCGGCCTTCACCAACACGCCACCAATCTTTGTGTTGAAGTGGGGCGCCAATCCGCGCCCGAACAGGTCAGGCCCAGCTTCGTGGCGTTGGAAAATGCGCTGCGTGAAATCAAGAGGGCGTCGTGATGATGTTGGCCGCACTGTTAACGGCCGGTTTGGCGGGCGCGCCTGGTCTTGATACGCTGACCGCCGAGATTGATCGGCTTGTGCTGGCAGGACGGCCAATGCGGCAGGCATTGCTGCTGGATGTGCGGAGCCTGCCAGACGCAGGCGATCGCATGAAAGCGCTGATCTATCTGCGCAGGTCTGGTCTGATGACCGGCCCAGCTGTGCCGCTGGACGAGACGGTTTTCCTGCGTCCCGTCGCGGTTGCTGTGCAACCGGAGATCGCGAACTCCGCACCGAACAAGGTCCCTGTCGATGAAGATTGACGCGACAAAGGCGGGCAAGCCCGGCGCAATCCGTAGCACGATGATGACGGCAGGGCTGGTGCTGATCGTGCTGACCATGGTGATTCCTATTCCGGCAACCTTGCTGGATGTCGGCATCGCCATTTCCATCGCCAGCGCGACGATGATTTTGGTGATGGCCGCGACGGTGGACAAACCCACCGATTTCCAGGCCTTCCCGGTCCTGCTGCTGATCTCGCTGATCATCCGACTGTCACTGAACGTTTCCTCGACGCGCCTGATCCTGACCGAAGGCCATGCCGGCGAAGGCGCTGCGGGCCATGTGATCAGCGGCTTTTCGCAATTCGTTGCCGGCGGATCGCTGATGATCGGCCTGACCATCTTCGCGGTGATTTCCGCCGTGAACTTCATGGTGATCACCAAAGGCGCCGGCCGCATGGCCGAGGTCTCGGCGCGCTTTGCGCTGGACAGTCTGCCCGGCAAGCAGTTGGCCATCGACGGTGACCTGAACGCCGGTGCCATTGATCATACCGAGGCCAAGCGCCGGCGTGCGAATGATCAGCGCGAAATCAGCTTCTTCGGCTCGCTGGATGGCGCGTCGAAATTCGTCAAGGGCGACGCCATCGCCGGGATCGTGATCACGCTGATCAACCTGGTGGTCGGGATCGCCATGGGTGTGCTGGTCCATGGCCTGCCGATCGGCGATGCGTTGCAGAACTATTCCCGCCTGACCATCGGCGACGGTCTGGTAAGCCAGGTACCATCACTCATCACCTCGATGGCGGCCGCGCTGCTGCTGTCGCGCGGGGGCGCGACCGAGGATACCTCCGACTTGATTCTGGGGCAGGCTGCTGCCGATTGGCGCGCGCCTGCGGTTGTGGCGGCAACCATGGTGCTGATGGCGGTGATTCCCGGCATGCCAACCCTGCTGTTCCTGCTGCTGGCGGCGGGGCTTGGCTTTGCCGCTTGGCGGATCCGAAATCGCAAGGCGACCCCAGCCACGGAAACTGACGCCCAGCCCGCAGCCGAACCGGCGGTTCCGCGGCGCATCGGTGACGAACTTGATATGGACGACATCTGCGTCGAGATCGGCGACGATCTGGTGATGGATGCGCTGGATCCCGGCCGGGGTCTGGCGGCGCGGATCGGCAACTTGCGCACGCATATTGCCCGTAATTTCGGCATCATCCTGCCTGAGGTTCGGATCACCGACGACAGCACTTGCGCCGCCAACGAGTATCTTGTCCGTGTGCATGGCGTTGTCCGCGGGCGGGGCGTGCTGCAATCCGGGCGCCTGATGGCGCTTGGGGGCGAGGATGTCCTGGCAGAGCTTCCCGGCCCGCTGATCCGCGAACCTGTGTTCAGCACACATGCGAAATGGATCGAGCAGGACACCCAAGAAGATGCGGTTCTGGCGGGGGCGACTGTTGTCACCCCAATGGAGGTCCTGTCGACCCACCTGATGGAAGTCGTGAAAACCTCTCTATCCGAACTGCTGACCCCGACGGCGCTGCAACGCCTGATCGCAGAGATGAAAGAGATGTCGGACCCGGCGCGTGCCAAGGCCTACCAAAGCTATTTCGACAATATGCTTCCCGAAAAGGTCTCGCCCGAGCTGCTGCTGGCGGTCTTGCGTCAGATGCTGGATGAGGGGCTGTCGATCCGCAATCTGCCCCTCATCGTTGACGCCATCCACGAATGCCGGGCCGCAGGCAGTCCCGAGGCTGTCTTCGAGGCCGTTCGCCGCCGGCTGCGTGGCCAGATCACGCAGCGCATGATCGGCCCCACCGGGCGATTGAATATCGTCCAGCTGCACCCAGCCTGGGAGGCTGAGTTCGTCGCCGCCGAGGACGGCGCGCAACGTGCCCACAGCAACGTCCCGGTCGCAGATCTGACCCGAAAGCTGGTCGCAAAAGTGCGTACCCAGATCGCAGGCATCGACCCTCGCGACGATCCGGTGATCGCTGCGCCTGACCATCGCCGCCGCCAGTTGCGCGACATTCTCTCGGCGCATGGGTTGCCGGTGCCGGTCCTGGGGTTGGCGGATATCGACCCCTCGGCGGAAATCAATCTGCTTGGCACAATCGAGGCCGCCTGATGGAGGCCTTGGCCGCCCTGCCACCGGAACTGGTCGCGTTGGTCATACCCTTGCTGCTGGCCTATCTGCGTGTGCAAGCGGCGGTTCTGGTCTTCCCGGTCCTGTCCGAGCGGGTGTTGTCGGTGCGCGTCCGAACCGCCATCGCCATGATGTTGGCGCCTGTCGCGCTCAGCGTATCGGGATCGACGGGTTGGTCGCAGAATATCGGCTTGCCGGACTTCGCCGTATTGGCGCTGCGCGAGCTGCTGATCGGCTTTCTGATCGCCTTACCCGCGAGGATCATGGCAAGCGCGTTGCATGTGGTGACCTCTGCGATCGGGGCGACGGCATCGCTCTCGCAGCTGATCGGCACCGGAACCGAGGCCGCGCCACATCCAATCGGCGTTCTGATGCATATGGCCGGGCTGGCGCTGCTGATGGCGATGGGGCTGCCGATCCTGCTGCTCGACTTGCTGGGCCAAAGCTACGGCGCCTTTCCGGCGGGTCAGTTCGCGATTGAGGGCGACCACGTTGCCGGGATGGTGGGACTGGTCTCGCGGTCATTCGTGGTGGCCATGGCGCTTGCCTCGCCGTTCATTCTGGGGGGGCTTCTTTACCAGGTGCTGACGGGCGTGGTGAACCGGGTCATGCCGTCCTTGCCTGTGGTCTTTATCGGTGCGCCGGCGATTATCATGCTGGCGTTGGTCGGACTTGCGCTGCTGGCGCCCGCCGTTCTGTCGGGCTGGGCGCAGGCCGTGTTTGATCACGCGATGCCAAGCTGAGATGCGGGCCCCGAGATGAGCGAAACCGAAAGCGACGACAAGCAGTTTGATGCGACCGAGCAGAAGCTGCGAAAGGCGCGCGAGAAGGGCGATTTCCCACGCTCGCCCGAGGTTAACGCCGCGCTTGCCTATATCGGCGCGATTGGCGCGGGCGCGGCGGCAGTCGGCTGGGCAGTGCCCGACTGGCTGGGTGCCGCCACCCGAAGCTGGAACGAGATGGGGTCGCTACCGGCCGAGACGATCGGCGCTGGCGGTGGCACCGGGGCGCTGGATGCGGCGCTTCCCGTCTGGGGCACGGCCGCGCTGATGACGCTGGCGTTGGTGGCGCTGCTGGGGGCCGTTGTCTTGTTGGGTCTGATCGCGCAGCGCGGCATCGTCTTTGTCCCCAGTAAGCTGGCGTTTGATTTCAACCGGATCAATCCGGTGAAGAATGCGGGGCAGAAATTCGGCAAAAGCGGCCTGATGACCTTCGCGATTTCGACCGCGAAGGCGGTGGCGGTGGCTTACGGCGGCTGGCTGATGTTCAAGGCCCTGCTGCCGCGGCTGGTCGCCAGTCGCGAAGATACCGCCTGGGTCGGCGGGCTGGAGGTGGTGGTCAGCCGGGGGCTTATACTGGCGCTTGTTGTGTCGATCGTTTTCGCCGCCGTTGATCTGGGGTGGAAGCATTTCGATTTTCGTCGACGTAATCGCATGTCGCTCAAAGAGTTGAAGGACGAAATGAAGGACAGCGAGGGCGATCCGCATATGAAAGCGGCGCGCCGTCAGCGCTCGATGGAGATCGCGCTCAGCTCGATGCTGGCGGATGTCGAGAAGGCCGATGTGGTCATCGTCAACCCCACCCATTATGCGGTGGCGCTGCAATGGAAGCGGGGCAGCGGCCGGGCCCCGGTCTGCGTGGCCAAGGGCGTCGATGAGGTGGCGTTGCGCATCCGCGAACGCGCGCGCGACCACAAGGTGCCGATCTGGCCGGATCCACCAGCGGCGCGCGCGATCCATGCCGGCGTGAAGATCGGCGCCGAGATCGAGCCGGAACATTTCGCCGCCGTCGCGGCCGCCATCCGCTTCGCCGAGGCGATGCGTCAGAAAGTGCAGCGTGGCTGGTGATGGCTGATCATGACGTGAGAAGGTTGGGATGGCGATGGCAACGTTGCGACTAAGCCGACCTGTCGGAATAGGCGGGCCGCGATTTGGCGGCCGTTTGCGCGGAGGGCGTGGGTGAAGAAATCGGCAAAACAGCTGGAGCAATTGGCGCGCCTTGCCCAGATCAGATCGGATACCGAGCTGAAGCGCTTCGCGGCATTTCGCGCGCATGTGGATGCCATTGCGACGCAGCGCCAGGAGATGCGCGAGAAGCTGGTCGCGGTGTATGCGCGGGTCGAGGCCTTTTCTATTGTCGAGGCGCGGTTGGCGAACCAGACGGCGGGTCAGCTTGCACGCGGGGCTGCGCGGCTGGACGCCGAGCTGGACCGGCTACGCCCCGGCTTCGATATTGCGCGCCAACGCGCGGTGCGAGAGTTCGGCCGCGTGCAGGTTCTGAAGAAGTTGGCCAATGAGATCCGCGATGCCGGGAAGGAGCGGCGCTAGCGTTGGTGGTTGACCTTGCTGCCGAAACCGCCGCTGAATCAGGTGGTGAGGCGCGATAGGAAAGGGCTGTTTTGCGACGCGTGGGTTTGGGACTTCTGTGGCTGCTGATTGCGGCTTGTGTGATCGTCGTGGGCTTTCGGCTAACAGCGGCGATACGCGAAACCGGCTCGATCGAGGCGCTGCGTCCTGAAGACGGGCAACTGATCGCAACGAAACTGGGCACATTGCATGTGCTGGACCTGGGCCCGAGGGATGGGCCGGTCCTGCTTTTCCTGCACGGGGCTGGCGCCTGGTCGGGGCTTTGGCGACCGGTGCTGCAGGATATGGCGGCGGCGGGTTACCGGGCGATTGCGGTCGACATGCCGCCTTTCGGCTTCTCGCAGCGCGATCCGGCAGGTGATTATGGCCGTCCGCGGCAGGCGGACCGGATCCTTGCGCTGCTGGAGGCGCTGGATATCCGGCCGGTCTTGGTCGGCCATTCTTTCGGCGCAGGACCAGGGGTTGAGGCGGTGATGCGCGATCCGGGGCGCTTCGCGGGTCTGGTTATCGTGGACGGAGCACTGGGGATCGGCGGGCAGGGGGCGGCGTTACCTGCGCCGTTGCGGTCGCAGGTGCTACGCGAGGCTGCGGTGTCGTTGACCGCGACCAACCCGCTGCTGACTCGCCGATTGCTGTTGTCGCTGATCCACGTTCAGGAGGCGGCGACGAATGAGGTTGTGGCGGTGCTTCAATTGCCGATGCGGTTGTCGGGCAGCACGGCCGCCCTCGCGACCTGGCTTCCGGCCTTGCTGCAACCGGGCACGGACGCGCGCAGCACCGTCGCTGAAAACTATCAAGCGCTGTGCCTTCCGACCGTGCTCATCTGGGGCGAGCAGGATACGGTCACGCCGCTGGATCAGGGGCGGCGTGCGGTGGCATTGGTGCCGGGTGCAGAACTGATCACGCTGCCGGACGTCGGTCACGTTCCGCAGATCGAGGCGCCAAACGCGTTTCTGGACGCGCTGACGCTGGCATTGGGCAAACTTCGCGGCGCGACGCTGGCCTGCGGGTGAACGGAGGGTGCCCGCGCCCTGCGGCCTAAGGCGGCGCGGCCATGCTGTGCGCCTGAGGCCGTGATGGCCTGAGGTCGGAGGTATCCGCGCAGGCTGGACAACCTCGTGGTGCCAAGGGGGGCTGCAGGCGTGGATCGGTGCGACCTCGCTGATGGTCATGCGGGGCGGATGCAGCAGCAGGATGCTGCGGGCGGTGCGGCAAGGTTGGCGGCGTCGTGCTGTTGCGGGGCGTCGGATGGTGGACGTCGCCCTCGGATCAGTCGGTTTGATGAGTTTGATCTTGCGGGCCGCAGGGGGCACGTTTGGCTTATCTGCGATCTGGTGCCTCGCGTGATGGGGCGGCGGTAGAGCGGAGCGTGAGTTGGTGGGAACTGGACCGCCTGCCCGGCATGATAGATGGGCCAGCGGCATAGCGCTCGCCCATCTGCGTGGGGCGGCATCGCAGAAGGATAGGTGCCCGAACAGGCTGAAAGTCAGGGGTTGTTGGTGAAGCCGAACTGCACGTAGTCGCGCAGATAGGCAGCCCGCGCGGCCTGTTGCAGGGACTTTTCGGCCAGAAAATCCGGCATCGGCTCGACCTCGGGCGGGGGTGGGGCGGGAAGGCAAGCCGCCTCGGCCAGCCATCCAAGGTCGCGGTGCAGGCTGTCTTCGCGCAGGATCAGGTCGGGGCTGATGAACCGCGAAAATCCGGCCAGAACCTCGGTCTGGGTGGCCCAGATGGGCAGCACCTGCAGACCTGTCTGGCCGTTCAGGTTGCGCTTCAGGAAGGCGAGGAAATCGGCGAAGGCGCGGGCCTGATCCTCAACCGTCATGGCAAAAAGGGCGCCGTCCTCGGGCAGGGTGACGCGCTGGGTGTCGCGCAGCTGCCCGCGCAACTCTGGTGGCGCATGGCCCAGCAGGTGGGTAAAGGCCGACCAGGCCCGGCGCAGCGGGTGGCGCAGAACGGTAAAGCTGCGATGCTGGGGGTGTTCGCGCAGCCAGCTGCGCAGGCTGTTTTGGGTGAAATCGCGGTCCAGCTTGCCCGCCACGGTGTGAAGCCAGCCCAACACTGCATCCTGCGGGCCGCCGCGCACCGGCAGGTACAGAAGCCCACCGCCCGCATCCGCAGCGATAAAGCTGGGCACGGCTGGCCCCCGGCTGGGTTCGAAGGTTGGGATACGGGACAGCTGAAAGGGGTCCATCGCCGCCAGATCGGCCTGCATCTCGGCGATATTGGTGACCTTTTCGGACATCTCGCGCGGGTTTTGCGGCACTTGATCCGAGGCCGGCTCGACCCGCTCCAGATCGGTGCGGCCCAGCCAGTGCAGCAGGCCGGTCATCACCTCGGGGTCGCGAAGATCGTCGTAGTTCAGCCAGAAGGCCGTCTGCCCCGAGACCTGGAGCCCGCGCAGAATGCGGGCCTGAAAATCCTGGATATCGGCAAGTTGCTGGCGAAAGACGGGGCCGTCATAGGTGATGGCGGCGGGGATCGGGGTCTCGGTCTGGTTCAGCTTCCACTGGTTGGTGGCGCGGGCGAGTTCGGTCGAGACGTAGCTGTCGACCGGATTGCGGGTCAGCACGATCTTGGCGCAGCGCCGGTTGGCCATGATCGCGTCCAGAACGCGCGGGTCGTGGTCGTGAAAATAGCGAAAGCCCGACAGGTGGTCTTCGCGCGAGGTGATCGCCGCCAGCAGGCGGGCAGGGTCGGCGTCGCGTTCCGCCTGGGTCACGCCACGGATCTGGTCGGTATTGGGCCACCCCAACATATAGGGGTTGAACGCCTCACCAAAGCAGGTGACGCGCTTGATCTTGTTAAGCGTCGCCTCCAGCAGGTTAGAGCCGGTGCGCATTTCGGCGAAGATGACGAAGCTGTTGACCTCAGACATTCCATTCCTGTTCCGACCGCGTGGCCGGGAAATCGCCCATCAGGCGCGGTTGCAACCCGGCATTGCGCAACCTTTGCAGGAAGCGGCCCAGCTGGTCCAGATCGCGCAGCTGCGGATACTGGTCATAAAGCGGCCAGGTGCCCGGCGTCAGGTCGCGGACCACGCGCTGCAGGATGGCGGCGGGACGCGCGACGAAATCGGCCAGCTCCCAGATCTCGACATCGGCCTTGACCCAGACCGAGCGCAGCACGGAAAGCTGGGTCAGCTCGGTCCGCTGCAGGCGGGCGGCGATGTGGCGGATGTCGTCGAAGGGCATGTCCGAATGCATCAGCGGCACCACCCAGGCGCCGGTGATGACCCGGATCACCGCATTGGGGTCGGTGACCATGAACCAGTTCAGCGCCTGCAGATCGCGCGGCCCGTATTGGAAGACCTGGGTGCGGTCGGTGATGCGGATCAGGCTGGTCAGGAAGCCGTAAGGGTCATAGTCGCGGCTTTCGGGATGCGCCGAGATCGCCCCCGGCCCGATCGGCCGGCGGCCCGAGAACTCGACGCTTTCACGGGCGAAAATATGGCCGTGGACATCGGCGTCGACGCGGGCCTGCAGCCAGGTCTCGAATTCGGGGAACAGGTCGGTGAAGCCTTGCAGCAGCGCATAGCGCCCGGCGGTCTTGCCGTTCTCGCGGTCCTTCTTGGGGAACCGGCTTTGCATGTACAGCCCCGGCCGCCCCAGCGTGCGCCGGGTGACGGTGGCGTTGATCAGGCGTTCGATCCGGGCGGGGTCGGGTTCGTCGCGCAGGCCTTGCGGGCCGCGATCCTCGGGGAAGCGCGACAGCAGATCGCGCGCGCCGGGCCAGACCTTGCGGGCGACAAAGCAGCGCGACAGCGACAGCATTTCCGCATGATCGCCATAGAAGGTATAGGGGCGGCCCCGGAAGTCGAATTTCGACAGCGTCAGCGAGCGGCTTTCGATGCGGCTGGAATGCCGCCGGGCCAGCGTCTGGAAATAGCTTTCGTCCGGGATCCAGCACCAGCGGAAGAAGCGGTCGAATTCGCTGCGCCGCTGATCGGTCAGGATCGCGTTCAGCGTCTGCCGGGTCAGGCACCACCATTGCGAGCCGAGATGTGGCGCCAGCCCGCGCGGCATCCGCCGGCGCACCCGCAACCTGCGCTGCATGTCGACCAGCCAGTCGAACATCCGGCGCCGCTTGCGCCACGAGACAGGGAAATACCGCTCGAACCGTTCCATGTTCAG
>RRZT010212850.1_pt1 | contig 19945 bp, 14 predicted proteins | sample 2165551 | NCBI WGS metagenome assembly RRZT01 (sample SAMN10456910, study PRJNA506462) | wastewater metagenome | biome: wastewater; feature: sludge; material: wastewater sludge; isolation source: wastewater sludge with Escherichia coli K12::gfp cells carrying plasmid... | place: USA: Moscow, Idaho... | reverse complement strand
GGATAAAACAACTTTCGCTACATTTAACTGAGAGCGAAAAACGGGACTCGAACCCGCGACCCCAACCTTGGCAAGGTTGTGCTCTACCAACTGAGCTATTTTCGCATTATATTCAACACCAGCTAATTTCACTTTACACTTGCCAAGGTTGAAGTATTCAACTTTTGGGGCAAGGTTGTGTTCTACCAACTGAGCTATTTTCGCATTATATTCAACACCAGCTAATTTCACCTTACACTTGCCAAGGTTGAAGTATTCAACTTTTGGGGCAAGGTTGTGCTCTACCAACTGAGCTATTTTCGCAAACACCTTACAGACACGCATGTCATCTGTTTTGCGGTGCAAAGATAGATTTTTTTACTAAAACTGCCAACAATTTCATCCTATTTTTTTATATTTTTTTCATAATATATTCATACAGCTATCCTTTCAAAAAGATAAATTATTAATATATAATTCATTAAGAATACACACAGAAGTTAACATTACATTCTACTCAATTGATTTTTTTTGAACGCTCACCACCTCTTAGCTTTTTTGTATCTTTGCATTGTATAAATTAGTATTTAAGGTAGATTGTACGATATAATGAGCGATAAAGCAATTAAGAACATCCATACTAAATTCAAAAAAGCACTCACTAATTACAAACTGATTGAGAACAACGATCATATTCTGATAGGATTGTCGGGAGGAAAAGATTCTCTGGCATTGGTGCAATTATTGGGTGAGCGTATGAAAATTTTCGTTCCACGATTTAAAGTAACTGCTGCCCATATTACTGTCGAAAACATTGCTTATCAGTCGGATTTAGACTACCTTAAAGAACATTGTAATCAATTTGGTGTTAACTTTATACATAAAGTAACAAGTTTCGATATGGATAAGGAGCCTGACAAATCGAAGTGTTTCTTATGTTCCTGGCACCGACGCAAGGCATTATTTGAACTTGCAAAAGAAATAGGATGTAATAAAATTGCACTGGGGCATCATTTGGATGATATTGTAGAGACAACATTACTCAACATGATATATCAGGGGGCAATTGCGTCGATGCCTCCGATTTTAAAAATGGAAAAATTTGATATGACAATAATCCGCCCGCTATGTTTGATTTCAGAGTCTGAAATGAAAGAGATGGAGCAATTATTTGGATATAAAAAACAAATCAAAAATTGCCCATACGAAAAAGAATCGTCGCGAAAAGATGCCAAAGACCTGATACGTGAACTTGAGAAATGGAACCCTGAAGTTCGACAAAGTATTTGGGCGTCAATGCACAATATTAAAACAGAATATTTACCAAAAAAATCAGACTAAAGAGATTAAGTCTAACTGTTGTTTTTGTATGAAGATTTTTATAACCATTGGCTTGTTGGTAGTTTCGAATGTTTTTATGACTTTTGCCTGGTATGGTCATTTAAAAATGAAAGAATATAAATGGTTTGAAAGTTTACCTTTAATATCCATCATTCTGATTAGCTGGGCAATTGCATTTTTTGAGTATATATTTCAGGTTCCGGCCAACAGAATTGGGTTTCGTGAAAATGGAGGTCCTTTTACACTTTTACAACTAAAAGTAATACAGGAAGTTATTACATTAGTAGTATTTACATTATTTTCAACCATAGCCTTTAAAAATGAAACATTTCGCTGGAATCATTTTATCGGATTTGTTTTTTTAATATTAGCGGTGTATTTTATTTTTAAGAAATAAATTATTGAATATGAAAAAAATAAGAACAATTCTCTTTTTAGCATTAATTTCAATTTTCCAGAATAGTAATGCTATTCCAGCATTACCATACCCAATAAAAATTACGCAGCCTGATGGTAGCGAAATTACCATATACCTTAAAGGTGACGAGTTCTTCAGATATAAAACAACTTTAGATGGATACCTTTTGGCTGAGAACGAAAATGGTGTATTGTGTTACGCAAAAAAAGAAAATGGCAAAATTAAGTCAAGTGGTATCAAAGCTTCTGAAATTAACAAAAGAGGAATTATTGAAAAGACACTGGTAAAAACATTTTCAAAAGACACAGATTTAACAGCACTAATCAGAACTGCAAAAGCCAGTAGAATTGCTAAATTACCATCTGATGTAAGTCAGGTAAACTCATTTCCACTTACTGGTTCTCCGAAATCATTGGTAATTCTTGTGAATTTTTCTGATGTCAGCTTTGTGACAGCCAACTCTAATCAGGAGTTCACAAATTTATTAAATCAAACCAACTATAGTACTAACGGTGGAACCGGTTCAGCTAAAGACTATTTTAGAGATGCCTCAAATGGCACCTTCGATCCCCAATTTATAGTTGTTGGACCATATACTTTGCCACAAACAACCGCTTATTATGGAGCAAACACTAATGATGAAGATGCAAATCCGCGCCAAATGGTAATAGATGCCTGTAAACTTGCTGATGACAATGGAGTTAACTTTGCAGATTATGATGTGGATGGTGATGGTATTGTGGATAATGTATTTATTTATTATGCAGGCCACAACGAGGCTGAAGGTGCCAGTGCAAACACTGTGTGGCCACACAGATGGAGTTTATCAAATCTATCTACTAAATTTGATGGAAAATCAATTTATGACTATGCATGCACATCTGAATTAAAAAATGCAAGTGGAACAGTAATGTGTGGTATTGGTACATTTTGTCATGAATTTGGACATGTATTAGGTTTGCCTGACTATTATGCCACAAATAACGCAAGCCATTTCACTTTAAAACAATGGAATATAATGGATTACGGAGCTTATTTAAATGAGGGGCATACTCCACCAACCTATTCTGCTTACGATAGATTTTACTTACACTGGCTTGTTCCAATTGAGTTAAAAACGGCACAAAATGTAACTATTGAACCTCTATTAACCAGCAACCAAGCTTACCTGATTAGTCAAAATGGAAATCACAACTTAATTGGCGACAATCCTAATCCAACCGAATTTTTTATTCTTGAAAACAGACAAAAAACCGGATGGGATAAGTACTTACCTGCCAGTGGCATGCTGATAACCAGAATTAATTACAATGCCACCACATGGTATAATAATTCGCCGAATAACGACCCAAACAATATGGGTGTCGATATTATGGAAGCTGATGGTGTAGGCAGTTCGGGAAGTATATCTGGCGATACTTATCCGGGGAGTTACAATGTAACAAGTTATACACCTATTTTGAGGGGAGGAACAGTTTTAAGCAGTAAAAAACTAACATATATTGAAAGCTCCGGACAAAATATTTTGTTTAGATTCATGGGAGGAAAATACACTCCAAATATCCAGACAAAAGGATCTTTATCTCCATTTACAACAGTACAGGGTACACCTAGTGAAGTTCAACAAGTTAAAATATTTGCCTCATCATTAATTGACAGTCTAAGAATCAAATGCTTGTACAATTTACATTTTGAATTCCAGGTAGATGGAGATTCAAAATGGTACAAGCAAATTTCAATCTCTCCGGTGGATTCAATAATTGATACAACCATAATAAACATAAGATACAATCCAACAGCAGCATCAATCAACTACTCACATGATGAAAATTTCGTTTTCAGTTCCAAATCAGCTGAAAGCATTAGTTTAGCAGCAAGTGGTATTTCAAGCAGAAAAGTATACATAACTGCTCCAATTGCATATGATGCTACCGAGATTAACAGTAACAGCTTTATTGCCAACTGGAGTATAGTACCTGATAATGAAAAGAATGCAAGTGGATATTATCTTACCGCCTATAGTTCAACAGATGGACAATCAACAATTACTCAGGGTTTTGATAATGGATTGACTTCATCCATTGACTGGGAAATTAATGCTTCATCGGTTACTACAACACCCACGTATAGCGGACTAAAGATTCCTGCAATTATTCTCGAACAGAATAATGATAATATTATAACAGAAATATATCCTGAACCGGTTAGTTCAATATCTGTATATTTGAAATCATTAGGAGGAAGCGGCGGTAGCCTGTCAATTGACGGATGGAATGGAAACACATGGGCAACAATCAGCAATATTGTTGTAACTCCATCATTGGCCGAGACTAAGCAATTCAGCTTTGGCTCTAATAATTATTACAAGTTCCGGATTAACTATTCAAAAGGTACAGGTTCTATTGCAATTGACGATTTTTCGGCAACAATAAACAAACAAATTGATTATATATATAAAAACAAATGGCTTACAGTCAACACAGATACATTATCAAATTTAGCACCTGGTGTAGACCATTTCTACAAAGTAAAATCAAGCGATAAAACATATGCTTCAGGGGCATCAACCGCCATTCTATATGAGAATATATCCGATTATTCAAATATAATTAAAGTAACCACATCGCAGGACACTGACCTGAAAAAATTACATGTCAGTATGAATAAAGATGGAAAAATTTTTGCAATCGTACCACAAACAGGTAAAACTCTTTATATATACAATACTGTAGGTACTTTGCTGAAGTCTGTTTTCTGTACTAAAAATGTAATAGATTTGAGTAATTTATCTAAAAATCAGGTTTATATTCTAAAATATGAATCAAGAAGAGCTAAAATTGCACTATAAATTCCAAATTTAAAATCATTTACTTCAGGTTAAGTAAAATGATTATTTAATAAACATATAACAAAACATGCTATCAGCTGATTCACTTACTGTTGAGTTTAACGGAAAACCTCTTTTCCAGGACATTTCATTTGTTATTAATGAAAAAGACCGCATTGCACTAATGGGTAAAAATGGTGCAGGCAAATCCACCTTACTAAAAATACTGGCCGGTGTTCGCGAACCGAACAAAGGAAAAGTTTCATTTCCGAAAGGTACTGTTGTAGCTTACCTGCCACAGCATTTATTAACACAGGACACGCGTACTGTTTTCGAGGAAACTGCACAGGCTTTTTCAGAAATCCATGAAATGGAAAATGAAATTACCCGCCTCAACGATGAACTATCTACCCGTACCGATTATGAATCGGACAGTTATATGGAATTAATCGAAAAAGTATCGGCTTTAAGTGAACAGTTTTATAGTATTGAGGAAATAAACTACGATGCCGACATCGAAAAAACGCTTCTGGGACTGGGGTTTTCACGCGAGGATTTTCAGCGTACAACTTCTGAATTCAGTGGTGGTTGGCGTATGCGTATTGAATTAGCCAAAATTCTACTTCGTCGGCCCGACATTATTCTATTGGATGAGCCTACAAATCATCTCGACATTGAATCCATTCAATGGCTGGAAGATTTTTTGATAAATTCGGCCAAGGCTGTTGTTGTTATTTCGCACGACCGTGCTTTTGTTGACAATATAACAACTCGTACCATTGAAGTTACGATGGGACGTATATACGACTATAAAGCATCGTATTCGCATTATTTACAGTTGCGTAAAGAACGCCGTGAACAACAGCAAAAGCAATACGATGAACAACAAAAAATGATTGCTGAAACCACTGAATTTATTGAGCGGTTTAAAGGAACGTATTCGAAAACACTTCAGGTACAGTCACGTGTAAAAATGCTCGAAAAACTGGATATAATTGAAGTTGACGAAGAAGACACATCGCGTTTGCGTTTGAAGTTCCCTCCTGCTCCACGTTCGGGTAATTACCCGGTTACAGCCGAAGCTGTAGGAAAGTGTTACGACGAAAAACGGATTTTTGCCAATGCCAGTTTTATGATTGAGCGGGGCGAAAAAATTGCTTTTGTTGGTAAAAACGGTGAAGGTAAATCTACTCTCGTGAAAGCAATAATGGGCGAAATTGAGCACGAAGGACAATTAAGCCTCGGGCACAATGTAAAGGTTGGCTATTTCGCTCAAAATCAGGCATCGTTGCTCGACGACAATCTGACCGTTTATCAAACAATTGATGACATTGCAGTAGGCGATATCCGAACAAAGATTAAAGACTTACTAGGCGCGTTTATGTTTGGCGGCGAAGAATCGTTCAAAAAAGTGAAAGTCCTTTCAGGAGGCGAGCGTACCCGCCTCGCTTTGCTTAAACTACTGCTCGAACCCTACAATCTGCTCATACTTGATGAGCCAACTAACCATCTGGATATGCGTACAAAGGACATCCTCAAACAAGCTTTGGTGGATTACGATGGAACGCTGATAGTAGTATCGCACGATCGTGATTTTTTAGATGGACTGGTAAAAAAAGTGTATGAGTTTGGCGGAGGCAAAGTGACTGAGCACCTTGAAGATATCTATGGTTTCCTGGCCAAAAAGAAAATGGAGAGCTTGCGGGAAATAGAACGCAAGTAAAGTATAAACACAAAAAAATCGTTAGCAATCTTTTGATTACTAACGATTTTTTATTGGTGGACCTGGAGGGAGTCGAACCCTCGTCCAAACAAGGAACTAATAAGCTTTCTACATGTTTATCTTCGCCTGGGTTTTCGTGTACAAGCAAGACCGAAGCCACCAACCTGTACCTTATCCTTTTTATTTCATTCCGACATCAAGGCCTGTCAGAACTATCTTCGATTTATCCGCATTTCCGATTCATTGGCCTCGAAGCGACGGCCGCCGGGAAATGTCTCGTTCCAGCACCTTGTGCCGGAATTAAGCTCGATCTACTATGATTCGATTAAGCAGCAAGAGCGTAGTTTTCTTCGCCAGTTATAATTGTAAGAACCTGTATTTACGAGCTGTTTTCTCAAAGCTCGACATGCTTACCTATTACCTCTACCTGCTGTCAAAACCAAACAAGCCCGGTAATACAAATACAACTCCTTGTATTCTGGCACAAAGATACTACATTTTATGGCTGATTACAAATCCATAAATCTAAAAATCTCAAAAATGACTTTCAACTGAACTTTATATAGCCATTGATATATACTCATTTACCCAACGACGTTTTACTACCTGTGAGCTTAACACATCATCCAGCACGTTTAATGCATGATTGAGCATTTCGTGAGTATGTGTAGCCATCAAACTCATGCGTATACGAGTTTGTTTACGTGCCACAGCCGGATAAAGAATCGGGTTGGCGTAAATGTTTTTCTCCAGTAACAAACGTCCAATCTCCATCGATTTTCTTTCGTCGCGTATCATGACCGGAAAAATAGCAGAATTTGAGTTGAGATAGTCCACACCTATTGTTTCAAGCCCCGATTTAAAATATTGAATATTATCCCTGAGTTGCTTATGCCAGTGCGTTTCTTCTTTTAGTATATGCAATGCTTCAAGCACAGTAGCAACAGATTGCGGAGTAGCTGCTGCCGAAAATATATTTGAATCAGACATATATTTAAGATAGGTGATAATTTCGGCCTTTCCGGCAACAAAACCACCTACCGACCCAAATGATTTACTAAAAGTACCAGTATATAAGTCAACCTGATCATGACAATTGTAATAATCCAGAATTCCCATCCCATTTTTACCTACCACGCCTATTCCATGTGCATCGTCCACAACCAGAAATGCACCAAACTCTTTGGCAAGTTTGCAAATTGCAGGCAAATCGGAAATATCGCCATCCTGCGAATAAACACCATCAACAATTATGAAAATATTTCTGTAATTTCCACTTACCTGCTCCAATGCATGTTGTAGCGATTTAATGTCGTTATGCAGAAAAAACTTCGTATTTGTTTTGTAGCAACCCTCAATTACACTTGCATGAACGCCCATATCAAGTAAAGCAATGTCTTCTTTGTGCATCAATACTGACAGGCTTCCACAGTTTGCTGCGTAACCTGAGGTAAATGAAATGGCTGCTTCTTTTTTACAAAACCTAGCCAGTTCCCTGTCAAGTTCCTCGTGAATTTCAATTACTCCACCAATCAGAGGTGACGATCCTGCCCCTGAACCATAAGTTTTCAGGGCCTCAATTCCTGCATTAATAATGCGTGGATGCTTAGTTAAGCCTAAATAATCGTTGGATACAAAACTGACCATTTCTTTCAGTTCGCCGGAATAAGGATTGTAAACCTGAGGATTAGGTGAGGTTCCGAATTTGGTTACAATCCGATAATTGTTGTAGTGCTTTTCATTGTTAAACTGAACAAACTCATTGAATAAGCGACTTCTTTCATAAACGTTTAAGCAAGCAGGATTTTCAAAATCCTTAATCGTGCTTTTCTCAAATTTTTCCATACCAAGTTATTAAAATTTATTATTGAATGAATGAAAATCATCTATCGAAATAAAAATCAAAAACAAAAAAGTACGAAAAGTGTAAACAACAGGACTTCTAATATTTACACTTTTACATATGCTCTGAACCCACGGGCAGCATAATATGACTGTGCTCCATTATGATAAATAAATATTTTTTTGTATCTGTATTCGGCAAATAATGCTCCACCCAATTCTCTGAAATCTGGTGGAGTAAGTATCCAACTGGATGTTTTTGTATCAAACTCCCCTACCCGCTGTAAAACTCTATACATATTTTCATCTAATAAATCTACCCCCATTCTAATTGCTTCTTCTACCACACTTCCTGTAGGCTTAAATTCCTTTCTCGAATGTAAAGCCTGCTCGTCGTAACATAAACTTCTGCGTCCGCTAGGGCTCTCAATTGAACAGTCAATAAATATAATATCATCAGAATCTGTTGATATTTGTACCACATCAGGCTCACCTCCGGTTTTTTCCATTTCGTATAATGAGCGGATTTTTGAGTAAGAAGTCTGCAGTTTCGTCATCACAGTATTCCATGTCAAATCCGGATGCCTATGCATATTATGTTCAAATCTGGTTTTCAGTGTTTGAAACAGCATTTGTATCTGCTCTGATTGTAATAAAATATCAGTCATATTTTTAATGAAATCTATCCAATTTGTATTACAAATAAATATGTCTTTTAATTCAATTTGAAATAGTTTTCGCAAATATAACATAGTTTTTTTATTAAAAAAGTATGTTATACGAAGTATTTTATAAATATATAAGCAATAGAAAATATTTAACAAACATGTAACTATTTGTATTTAATATATATATAATTATTTACAAGTTGTCAAATTAGAACTTACAAGTTGTATTTAAAAATAAATCCCTACTTACAATTAAAGAAATATTTCATTAATAAAGCAAAAATCTTTATCTTTGCATATAAAATCACAATACCATAGTTTTAATATTGAAAGCAATGTTAAGCGAATGATATTTTAAATGGTAATAGATATAAAGGCTACAATACTTTCTATTACTTTAAGTTGATTTTTTGTGCTTTACAATGAATATGTAACAGCAAAATATTAACAAAACTACTAATACAATACAGATAAATTATGGCAAAAATTAAGTCGTTGCCCGAATTGGTGTACATGAAAAAAGTATTGGAGGCTGAAAAGGCGAAGTACAATAAGCATGTGCATGTTTGTGGCGGCACAGGCTGTCATGCAGCTCAAAGCATAGCTTTAGATGAAAAGCTCAGACGAATAATTAACGACAAAGGCCTCAGTAACGATGTGCAGGTAACTTCTACAGGATGCTTTGGATTTTGTGAAAAAGGACCAATTGTAAAAATCCTACCGGAAAATACATTCTACACAGAAGTTAACCCTAACGACGCACGCGAACTTATTGACAAACACATAATTGGTGGCGAAAAAGTGGAACGACTGCTTTTTGTTGACCCTGTAACGCAGGAACATGTGAGCGATTCAATGCACATGGATTTCTATAAAAAACAGGTACGTATTGCATTGCGTAATTGCGGTGCTACCAACCCCGAAAACATAAACGAATACATCATCAACGATGGTTATCAGGCACTTGGAAAAGTACTTACCGAGTTAGACCCTCAACGAACCATTGATATTATTAAAAAATCAGGATTACGCGGACGCGGTGGAGGTGGTTTCCCTACAGGGCTGAAATGGGAAATTACCAGCAAAGTAGAGGCCGACCAAAAATACGTGGTTTGTAATGCCGACGAAGGCGACCCCGGAGCATTTATGGATAGAGCCATACTCGAAGGCGACCCGCACTCAGTAATTGAAGCTATGGCCATTTGCGGATATTCTATTGGTGCAACCAAAGGCCTGGTTTATATCCGTGCCGAATACCCGTTAGCCATTCAACGATTACAAAAAGCTATCGCACAGGCACGCGAAATGGGCCTTTTAGGCAAAAATATACTTGGACAAAGCTTTGAATTTGATATTCAGCTACGTTTTGGAGCTGGAGCATTTGTATGCGGTGAAGAAACAGCATTAATTCACTCAATGGAAGGGAACCGGGGTGAACCAACCTTTAAACCTCCGTTCCCATCGGTTTCGGGTTATCTGGGCAAACCAACCAATGTAAACAATGTGGAAACTTTTGCCAACATACCTGTTATTATCAACAAAGGAGCTGATTGGTTTGCTTCTATCGGAACTGAAAAATCGAAAGGCACAAAAGTATTCGCTCTGGCAGGTAAAATAAACAATGTAGGCCTTATTGAAGTACCAATGGGTATTACTTTGCGCGAAATAATATTCGAAATTGGTGGAGGTATAAAAAACGGTCGTAAGTTCAAAGCCGTACAAACGGGTGGCCCTTCGGGTGGATGTCTTACCGAACAACACCTGGATACACCGATAGATTACGACAATTTAACTGAAGTTGGCTCCATGATGGGCTCAGGTGGAATGATAGTACTCGATGAAGACGACTGTATGGTATCGGTAGCCAAATTCTATCTCGATTTTATTGTGGAAGAATCATGCGGAAAATGCGCGCCATGCAGAATTGGTAACAAACGTCTCTACGAAATTCTGGACAAAATTACACAAGGAAAAGGCACCTGGGAAGACTTGGAACGATTAAAAAACCTCAGTTCAGTAATTAAAGATACATCACTTTGTGGATTGGGGCAAACATCGCCAAATCCGGTTTTATCAACACTACAAAACTTTTGGGACGAATATGTTGAACATGTGGAGGAAAAGAAATGTCGTGCCGGACAATGTAAAGCTCTTCTTTATTATGTAATTGATGAGGATACATGTGTTGGATGTACAGCCTGTAAACGTAGCTGTCCGGTAAATGCAATAACCGGCGACAAAAAGCAGACACATTATATCCATCAGGACATTTGTATAAAATGTGGCGCCTGCGAAGAGAAATGTGCTTTCGACGCCATCAATATTAAACTTGAACACACTCCAAAAGCCGTAGAACATGGGAACAATTAAACTAACAATAGATAATAAAACAGTAGAAGTAGAAAAAGGAACTACAATACTAAAAGCCGCACGTAAAATTGGCATTGATATACCTACGCTTTGTCATTTTGAAATGTGCGATATGGGCATTGAAAACCGTCCGGGAGGCTGTAGAATTTGTGTGGTGGAAGTTGAAGGTCGGAAAAACCTGGCACCATCCTGTGCCACTGAAGCCACAGATGGTATGCTGATAAAAACAAATAACGTGCGGGTACTAAACGCCCGTAGAACAGTATTGAAGCTTTTAATCTCGGATCATCCATTCGACTGTTTGGTATGTGCAAAATCAGGCGATTGCGAACTTCAGAATCTGGCAATTAAATTTGGTATACGCGACATTCCATATCAGGGCGAAAAATCGACTTACCGAAAAGACACCTCACCATCAATCATTCGTGATATAGACAAATGTATCATGTGTCGTCGATGCGAAATGATGTGCAACGAAGTGCAAACCGTAGGTGCTTTATCGGCTGTAAACCGTGGCTTCAAAGCGGTAGTAGCTCCTGCATTTGAGATGGATCTTGAAAAATCGCCTTGTACGTATTGCGGACAATGCGTTTCAGTTTGTCCTACTGGAGCATTAACTGAAGTTGACCACTCGAACAATGTTTTAAGAGCATTATCCGACAAAACAAAAACGGTAGTAATACAAACAGCACCAGCTGTACGTGCAGCATTGGGCGAAGAGTTTGGATTAGAGCCAGGTACATCAGTAACCGGCAAAATGGCTGCTGCTTTACGTCGCTTAGGCTTCGATTTTGTGTTCGATACCGATTTCGCTGCCGATCTTACTATTATGGAAGAGGGAGCCGAATTACTCGATCGATTGGGTCGGTACTTAAAAGGAGAAGAAAATGTGAAACTTCCAATGCTTACATCGTGCTGTCCGGGTTGGGTTAACTTCTTTGAACATAATTTCCCTGATTTACTGGATGTTCCATCTACAGCAAAATCGCCACAGCAAATGTTTGGTGCTATAGCAAAATCATATTTTGCCGATAAAATAGGTGTCGATCGTAAAAACCTGGTTGTTGTTTCCGTAATGCCTTGTTTAGCAAAGAAATACGAGTGCCAGCGCGATGAATTCAAAGTTAACGGAAACCCGGATGTGGACTTTTCAATTTCAACCCGTGAGTTAGCACATTTTATCAAGCAAGCTAACATCGACTTTTTGGAATTGCCCGACGAGGATTTCGACAATCCGCTGGGGGAATCAACCGGAGCCGGAGTTATATTTGGAATCACAGGTGGTGTAATCGAAGCTGCATGTCGTACAGCCTACGAATTACATACCGGAAAATCGCTTGAAAAACTGGAATTTAGCAATTTGCGTGGTATGGATGGTATCCGTTCGGCCACGATTGATTTTGATGGCTTGCCACTCAATATTGGCATTGCACATGGTTTGGCAAATGCCAGAAAACTACTGAACGAAGTACGCGAAGGACGATCAAAATACCACGCTATTGAAATTATGGCCTGCCCGGGAGGATGTATTGGCGGTGGAGGTCAACCCTACCATTTTGGCAACAGCGAGATTTTATTAAAACGTGGAGCCTCTTTGTACAGCGAAGACGAGCGCAAGGTAATACGCAAATCGCACGAAAACCCGCAGATAATCCGCCTTTACGAAGAGTTTTTGGGTAAACCACTGGGACATAAATCACATGAGTTACTGCATACGCATTATTTCGATAAGAGTGACGAAGTGGCTATACATCATGATTAAAATAAGTTTTATTCAGCATTTAAAAACATTACAAATATGATTAGCAAATCATTGACCGACGATAAAATAAAACCGGATAGCTCTCCAAAACAAGAAGCGAAGGAAGTACTGCATAAAATGGATAAAAATGATAGTATATATAGCTATGCAGCGCCTGAAAAGGACAAAGTGAAAGTAAAAATCAAACTTTCTGATGAAAAAATTCAGAAAATTGAAGCCATTTGCAATGCCTTTAACAACGAGGCTGGTGAATTAATAAATGTACTGCATCAAACGCAAAATGCATTTGGTTATTTACCGGCAGAAGTGCAGGAAGTAATAGCACATAAACTGAACGTGTCTACGGCACACGTTTATGGTGTGGTTACGTTTTATTCTTATTTTACTATGATTCCAAAAGGAGAATTTCCAATTTCGATATGTACCGGCACTGCCTGTTACGTACGTGGAGCAGAAAAAGTACTCGATGAATTTAAAAAACAATTGGGAATTAATGTGGGACAAACCACTGCCGATGGAAAATTCTCGTTAAGCTGCCTGCGATGTGTTGGCGCTTGCGGATTGGCTCCGGTAATTTTGGTAGGCGAAAAGGTATACGGACGTGTATCGCCCGAAGGTGTAAAAGCTATACTTGATAATTACAGAGAGAAATAAGAAAAAAGCATAAATTATCAGTTGTATATACTTCTGATTTCTAAATTCAACTGATTTAACGCTTCATGGCCCTGTCCATGAGGCGTTTGTCTTCTTTTTCCTTTAACGACTGACGTTTGTCGTAGTTCTTTTTACCTCTGGCAAGCCCTATCTCGAGTTTAGCATAGCCTTTATCGGTAATAAACATTTTGGTAGGAACAATTGTATAACCGGTTTCTTTGGTTGCCTTGGCAAGTTTTTTCAGCTCACGTGCTGTAAGTAATAATTTGCGGTCGCGACGTACATCGTGATTATTATACGAACCGAAGAAATAGGAGGCAATATGCATATTTCGCACCCACAATTCGTTATTAATAAACGTGCAAAAAGTATCAACCAGAGATGCCTTGCCTTCGCGTATCGATTTTATCTCGGTACCCAGAAGCTGCATTCCGGCTACATAACGTTCTTCAATTTCATAATCAAACGTAGCTCGTTTATTTTTTATAACTATATCGGATTTTCTAATCATAACAATCTCTCAAATTACGCACTTAAAATCCGGGCAATATCGTAAGTATAAGCTTATTAACCATACCCGGCAACAACATGACCGATAAACTGATTATCAGCATTATTTTTCCACGTTCATCCTCGTCTAAATCAAACAACACCCTGCATCCTTCCCAAACAATATAAACAGTGTAAATATTGAGTATTTGAAGAAAAAACAAACTTGGGATTACAATAGTAGCGATTTTCAAAACAAACACCACTACAAAAGAATATGCAATAAGCTTTTCAATATTTTGCCTGTTATTCTTTTCGGGATGATGTTTTACAATATGTTTCACAGTAAAATAACGTGCTGTAAAATAAGCTGATAAGTAAGCAATAAATGCAGCCAAAGCATATACTATTCCGGTTTGAAATCTGTTACTGTCGGCATAAACAAATTTAAAGAAAGCATTTAAACCTACAACAAGCATTAAAACAGGCAGAAAAAATGTTTTAAAAACATTTTTCTCTTTACCATCTTCCAGAATACCTTCCCAGGTTGCCGAAGTATGCATCATTAATTGCCACATACGGACAATATTATTACGAAATCGCATCACCATTGTTAGAACGAAAAAAATTGCCTGCAAAATTACAACTATTTTTCCAATAACCGAAATAAAGTTATCTTTGTATTTGATGAACCAATTCTCCACAAAACATATCAAACTATTATAATTCAAACCATTATGTACACCTCATCGGATCTTGAACTTTTAAAATCAAAAGGAATTAGCACTGAAAAGCTAACAGAACAACTTCAGAGTTTTGTAACCGGATTTCCTTACCTGAAAATTATATGTGCTGCATCGCCTCAGAAAGGGATAAAGGTAATGAATAACGACGAAATAATTCAGTTACTGGACACATGGGATAATTATTTGAAAAAAAATGCTTCAATTATGAAGTTTGTTCCGGCATCGGGTGCTGCCAGCAGAATGTTTAAAGATTTATTTGAATTCCTGGATGCAGAATACACAATTGCTCAAAAATCTGCCGAAATTAAGTTTATTGAAGGAATTAAAAATTTTGCATTCTACGATGCGTTAAATGAGTGTTGTATCAAAAATGAGGGGACTGATATTGACGGCCTTATTCAGAGTAACAACGCGAAAGCCATAGCAGACAATTTACTGAATTCCAAAGGATTAAATTACGGCGCATTACCTAAAGGCTTGTTACTCTTTCATTCGTACGACGATAGTAAACGCACATCGTTGCAGGAACATCTTATGGAAGGTGCTTTATACGCATCCACCTCAGAAAACGTAGTAAACATCCATTTTACAGTTTCAACCGAGCATCGTTCACTTTTCGAGAAGCACGTTGCTGAATCGTTATCGGCATTTGAAAAAATAACCGGAAAAACATTTAATATAAGTTTTTCGGAACAAAAGCCGTCCACTGATACTGTTGCTGCTGATGAAAACAATCAACCATTCCGTGATAATGGAAAAATTCTCTTCCGTCCGGGAGGTCATGGTGCTTTGATTGAAAACCTGAACGATTTGCAAGCCGATGTTATTTTTGTAAAAAACATTGACAATGTGGTACCTGATTCACTTAAAAACCAAACTGTTATCTACAAAAAAGTGATAGCCGGTTTACTGGTTCGCTTACAGGAAAAAATATTTAAATATCTGCATTTATTGGACGAAGGTAATTTAAGCAAGGATTTAATTAAGGAAATAACTGATTTTTGCGTTTACGAACTGAACAATTATTTCCCGAACGACATCCAACCGGCATCGAATGAAGCGCTGATTGAATACCTTAAAACCAAATTAAACCGACCAATCAGAGTTTGTGGTATGGTTAAGAATACCGGCGAACCGGGTGGAGGTCCATTCCTGACAGTGAATAGCGATGGTTCAGTATCGACTCAGATTTTAGAAAGTTCACAAATTGATTTATCAAATGCAGAAGAAAAAGCTAAAATGATGCAAGCCACTCACTTTAACCCTGTTGATTTAGTTTGTGCTGTAAAAAATTACAAAGGTGAGAAGTTTGATTTATTGAAATATGTAGATAAACAAACCGGATTTATTTCGTTCAAATCAAAAAACGGGAAAGAACTCAAAGCATTGGAACTTCCCGGTTTATGGAATGGAGCTATGAGCGACTGGAATACAGTATTTGTAGAAGTACCCATTGAAACATTCAATCCGGTAAAAACCGTCAACGACTTATTGCGACCTGAACATCAGTGAACTATCCATTCTAACTAAATAAAAAAACTGTACAGCAATTCACTATGCCGTACAGTTTTTTTTTAGCAATCTACCTAATGAATTCTGAGTCTGGTAATTTCCGGCTTATCTCACAAAGGTTTCCAGCTATCATTTCTATTAAAAACAGCCTCCATTGTAATGCGTGCCGCTTCCTGTTTTTTAAGCTGACGACACCATGAAACCCGCTCGGTTGTTGTAGCTCCTTCGCCTGTGTTATTGTATTCACAGTATCGAACAGTTTTTTCGTTTTCTGTATTTCGCCAGTTATCCCATCCGGCAGGTCGTATCCCTTTTGGCATGTCGCAATTCATAAAAACTGTCATGGAATATGCGCGCCAGGGTCGTCCTAAATACATTTCTGTCACACCATTGGCCAGTGTAATTTTACACTTATTGAATATAAAACCGTATTCAATATTTTGTGGTGTGTTGGCAGCTGTAATATACGAATTACGTTTACAATGTATCTGACAGTTCTCGAACCAAGCAGTTGATGGTCCAAAAATAAAGTCGGTTGTACCTTCGATATAACAGTTTTCAAATAACTGACGTGAACCTTCGCGACCAGCGTAAATTGTATCCTGATTACCTAAAAAACGGCAATTGCGAAATGTAACTCTATCTCCCTCTACGTGTAAAGCAACTGCCTGACCAAGTTGAGCAGCAGAGTTTTCAATTGTCAGATTCTCAAGCGTAATATCATTGCCGTTTATTTTCAAAGTATAGGTACGAAAAGTACCCATTTTATTGATATTGGCGTGGTCGTCGTAATTAATAATTGTATTATCACGGTCTTCGCCTACGAGTTTCACATTTGTCAGATACGAAGGAATCTCTAGTTTTTCTTTGTAAAAACCCTTTTTAATTAAAATGGTAACTGTGCCAGCCGGATTAAACGCTCTGACTGAATCAATTGCTTGTTGAACTGTTCTGAAATGACCCTTTCCGGCCCTGTCTACCACAATTGTGCCGGCTGGTGCTATTTGAGCTATGCACACTCCTACCAAAACCAGACAAGTGAATAATACAATTAATTTTTTCATCAGGTAAAATAGTATTATGAACTTAATTACTTAATAATGCTACTAAGGTACACTTCTAACATAGTATAGCCTGTTTTTGAATCAACATCTGTTGCTAATTTACCTGGATAATTTTTCTCTAACCATCCATCAGGTATACCATCGTTATTTGTATCAACGATTTCAGAATACTGTTTGTACTCAATCCATCCACCAACATCCGACTGCGAATCAATCAGTCCGGGTGTACCACTAACGGAGCCTTTGAATGTGGCTGTACCTGTTTTCACCTCATTTACAATACGTGCATCAATTTTATCTCTGAATAAGGATGCACCTACTGAACTCATCACCTTATCAAAGGCAACTAATGCAGTTTCAGATTTTATTTCGGTTACTTCAAATGCTGTTAAAGCCTTTGCATTTTCTGGTTTAACTGTTTCGTCGATCACTACACCTTCCCAGTTGTTTTTAGTCACATTATCGAAACCAAATACATAATTATCTGTAATATAATACTTACCATGTCCCGGAGGGCAAGAATCGGGATGTGCATCCAAATCAACATTGGTAATACGGTTACGTACTTTCTGAGGCGTTGCGGGACCGGCTTTAAAATAATTAGCAACAATATTGTATTGTCCGCTTTCGCCGCCATAACTGCTATGGTGACCCCAATTATATATCACATTATTTCTGAAATCAACTCTTTCTAAGTCAACATCACTGCCATATTTCAATCCTTCGCGTTTTAAGCCGTTAAATCGTGGGTTCCGGCTATCGTGATGTGCCAGTAAATTGTGATGAAAACTGGCATTTTTGCCACCCCATATACCTCCAAAACCGTGAACACCCTTTTTGTGAACAGAATTACGCAAACTTTCGGAAATAATACAATACTGAAGTGTAAAATTCTCGTTTCCATAAAATGAAGCGCACTCGTCGGTACTCCAACTCATTGAACAATGGTCAATTATAACATTTTTTGTACCATTCGCCTTTAATGCATCATCCTGTACCGCATTAATATCGCCCATACGAAAACGCAGGTAGCGAATAATTACGTTGTCGGCATTGACGGCAAAAGTATAGCCTTTTATACAAATTCCTTCGCCAGGAGCCGACTGACCGGCTATGGTCACATCTCCTTTATTTATTTTTAGCGTAGATGTCAGGTTAATTGTACCGCTCACCTTAAATAAAATGGTGCGGGGCCCGGTTTTTCCCAAAGCCCATCGAAGAGTACCTTCCGATTTATCGTCGGCCAGAGAAGTTACGTAATACACTTTACCTCCTCGGCCACCAGTAGCATACATTCCACCACCTTCGGCCCCAGGGAAAGCAGGTTGCTGCGCAAAGAGTTGACACGACAACACAATTAACACTGAAAATATACTTAATTTTAATTTTAACATAATTCAATACTATTACAATACATTACTTATTTAACAACACACTAACCATCATAAATGGGGCTACGGCTTTGGGGTCATTGTCGCGAACGGGTTCTGAAATATAATACTCAAAACTTCCATCGCGATAATTCTTATCACCACCTAAACCTGCAACTGCACAACAGTTGGTTACAGAAATTGTGCCATCATTGTTTTTTTTAATAAATGTTTTTACAAATTGCTTGTATAAACTTTTTCCCTTTTTCAGGTATGTTTTTGGCAAATAACCCTTTTGGCCGGCTTTAACCATTGAGTAAATAAACATTGACGAACCGGTAGATTCCAAATAGTTGCCTTTTTCGTCCGTTTTATCGGTTACCTGATACCACATTCCTGTTTTAGGATCGTTGAAATTTAATAATGAATCTGTGAGATTTTGTAGTATTTTTATTACTTCGTCACGTTGTGGATGGGATGCAGGTATAAAATCGAGAGCATCAACCATCGACATCATATACCAACCAATACTTCGACTCCAGAAATTTGGCGACTGTCCGGTTTTTGGATTCGACCAGCGTTGTGAACGACTTTCGTCCCAACCATGATAATACAATCCGGTTTTAGCATCGTATCCGTGTTTGGCCATAGTGAGTATCTGATGAATGGCATCATCAGTTGATGCAGGTAAATTATTACGCATTGCATATTCGGCTAAGAATGGTGTACCCATATACAAACCATCGAGCCACATTTGGTGTGGATATACTTTTTTATGCCAAAAACCACCATCGGATGTACGCGGATGTGATTGCAACTGACTATACAAACTATCTATTGCAATACGCAGTTTTTCTTCTTTTGTTGTGCTATACAATAAGAATAAAAATTTACCCGGATTTACTTTATCAATATTATAATCCGACTTTTTATATACAATTATTTTTCCGTTTGAATCAATGATTGAATCGGTATAGCTTTTCATATAGTCAAAATAACGTTTATCCTTCGTTTTCTCCCAAACCTTATAAAAAGCCTGCAACTCCAGTCCCTGACAATAATCCCAACGAAGTGTTTTTGCAAAGTCAATCATCCAGCTCTCCGGATTACGTTTCATTTGCGAATTAGCCATTTGCACATAATACTTTTGCGATGCATTCACAGCTACAAATGCTGTGAT
>RRZT010956030.1_pt1 | contig 19946 bp, 27 predicted proteins | sample 2165551 | NCBI WGS metagenome assembly RRZT01 (sample SAMN10456910, study PRJNA506462) | wastewater metagenome | biome: wastewater; feature: sludge; material: wastewater sludge; isolation source: wastewater sludge with Escherichia coli K12::gfp cells carrying plasmid... | place: USA: Moscow, Idaho... | reverse complement strand
ATACCTATAAGAGATAAAAAACCAAGTCCAAGAATATTTAACCACTTAAACCTAAGCTCTATCATTTTAATACAAATTTCAATTTGTTCTTTTGTCATGTTTTTCCTTTCAAATCTGAAAACATTTCATCAAATAGTTTTCATATAACGCTTTAGCATACTCTTCTTTATGAAAAACTATTTCGAATTTTCCATTTTTGTATGCTTTAGTGCTTTTTGTAAAAGAACCACTATGATTTACTACATCTGTAATGCTGTAATCTTTTCTAAAAAAGAAGTGGCTAGATGTATGATAAACATATGGCTCTTTGACATTATCGATTGATGAAAATTCAGCATTTTTCATGCCTGGATAAAAATCAACTTCAAGCATTTTAAGAACTTTCCAAAATGCTCCAATATCTTTCCCTCCATGTGCTAGTTGTGGTTTTCCATCATAGCTCATCTCGATTCTCAAAAGCGATTCGATTGTGATTTTGTTTTTAGAGCATTTAACTCTATCTTCAAAACCAATCACTCGCTTAAGAGAACTCAGAATACTATTTTTGACAATATCTTCCGTATTTCCATTATTTGTTCTTTTCGCAATGAACGCCAAGGTAGCCTGTGAATCCATAATATCAAATACTGTCTCATCACGGTCTATTCTATCTTGTCGTTCTTGCTCTAAGTAAAAGAGTGACCAGCTCAATTCAACTCTAAACTCATCTCGAATAAAAGCGATGAGTTTTTGTTTTGTAATTTTCACCAGTGCCTCTAGCTCTTCATCATATTTATTGAATTTCAGGTCATGTTTCATTGATGAATCTGTAATTGCAATATTTTCTGACAAAGAACTCTTAAACTCCTCAATCTCTTTTGTTTTAAGATTAATAAAATCCACTATTTGTTGATACTCTTTTCCGATTGCTTCTACGAACAATACAGTTCGTTCACCTAGTAGTGATTTATAATCTTTTTGAACATTTTTGAGTTTGTCCATAAAGTTGATTGTTGAGTTTTCGTTTTGCCCGAAGTCAAATAATGATGTTTGATTTGCACTCATTTTGCACCTCCTGCTAATCTAACGAAGTTTAATAAGTAAGCATTAGCAATACTCTCACTAGCAAAAGTTATCTCTAACTTACCGTTTTTGAGAAGTTTTGCTTTTTCAATGAAGTTGTTTTTTAGAAAAACTTTCTCATCAAATGCACCCCTATCCTCGTTTCTGAGATCCAGATACTTATTGATATCCGTGATAATAGTATGTGGTGCATACAGTTCTGGATATTTTAGCATCTCATCTTCAAGTTTTTGCTCTTTTGCGAGCAAACTTAACGATGCGATAAAAGCTTCTCTTTTTGAATAGCTTATATCTGCTTCGTACTTTTTAAATATGTTGCATTTTCTTGCATATGCAAAACTTGAAATGCTCATCTTTGATTTTCTAAATTCAAAAATACCTACTGTATCAACAACCTCTTTTTTAAGGTTTTCAATTGTTTGGTCTTTTTTGGTTTCTTCAAATGAGCCATTATTTGTAGCTTCTGCAAGTTGTTGCATAATCTGGTCTATCGTGATATCAAAATCTTTAAACCAGAATTCCAACTCAATAGTCCATTTTTGTTTAACTTTTTGAGTAAGTAGTCCACATAGTTGACCTCTAATTGTTTCTAATTTGCTTTCTAGTTTATAATTAGATTCAGCCGAATATCCTCGATACTCATATAACCCAAAAGAGTTATTAATAAAACTTGCACTACCCCATCTGTCGGCGTATTGAAATTCTTTATATTCTTTTGCTTTTTTAATCTGTTCTACATTAAGAGCTGCTACTGCTTCATGATACTTTTTCATATCATTGTACTCTAAAAGTAGTAGCTCTATCTGGCTAGTGAAATCTTCTCCAAAAATATTTTTTGGTGAAGTTTTTACAGATGAAAGTTTGTCCATAAAACTTGTAGTTGCTTCATTTACATCTTGCACGAAATCAAATAGTGTTGTTTGATTTGTTTGATTTGCACTCATTTTGCACCTCCTGTCATCTCATCGATGGCTTCTTTGCATTTTTTAATGGACCACAATCTATCTTCAAGTGGTGTTTTGTCTTTCCATATACTAAAACCACAAACTCCATTCTTTTCGAATTTGATAGTGTGTCCTTTGTATTGTTGGATTGAAACATATGAAATGCTTCCACTTTTTAATGGAACAAAATCATCTAGTTCTAGCAGATATGAACCGCTTTTCAGATTAACTACCTCATCTTTTGTATTTAGATAGCCTTTTGCTTGGTCTATCAATTCAACAAGATCACCAAATCTTCCAGATGGTTGATATTGGTCAATCTTTACAAACGTTGTTTTAGCACCAACAGCTTGAACTGCAAATTTTAAATCTTTTGCATTTTCAAAAAACTCTTTAACTGTTTGATAGCTATATCTGTTTCCGCCGTGATTTAAAAACAGTTGTCTTTTTCCAGTCAACTCGCTTGTTTGGAATTGAACTCCATATATATTTTTATTTTTCATTTTTATGTCCTCCTGAGACCTAAATTATATTGTTGGCTTTTTGGAGGAAATAGTCCACCTGTAGGTGGATTTATTTTTCCACCTACTAGGCGCCGTTGTTTATTTCGAAACCCTTCTTTTTATTTGGGCCTTTTTGTTCTTGATTTGTCTTTCTATTTCAACTATTTGACTAGCTAATTCAAAATCCAAATCGATACTTTTTTGATAAGCAGCCAGATGCGTTTTGTTTGCATCTTCTAGCTCAAACTGTTTTGCTACACACAAGTCCTTCTTTTTTTGAATAGCTTGTAGCTTTCTTTTTAATTGTGCTAGTTGCATATCTAGTTTCATGCTGCCCACACTCCCCTCTCAACATTAGTGAAGTGAAGTTGTAGTTGTTGTCTCACTTTTGCTTGCCAATTTTTATTGTTAGCCATTAAGTCTCCAGCAACTTTTGCTACTTCGTTATAGATTGTTTCTAATTTAGCTTCTTTCAGCTTCATCATTACAATTCTTATTACTGAACGCCAAGTTTGGGCAACTTTTTTCATCGTGTTTGTTGCAATCTCTAATCCTACAGCATAGACGGAAGTAGCTTTCTTTTTCCAAATAAGTAAATACTCGTGAGTAATAGGAACGAAACTTCCACCGTAGCTTCTACCTTCACTCATACAATTATGCTGCATTTTTATTGCTACACTTATGAGTTCTGATTTTGGCATCATTTGCTGATAGTCTGATTGAAAAGACCAAAATTGACCTTTTCTTCTCATATCTCCAATAAGGGTTGCATACAATCCACCATCTTTTGTAGCTTCTCTTTGGTTCATAAGCATCACTTGAGACATTTCCAAAAACTGCTCTTTAGTAAGAGCTGGATTTGAAGTATCTGTTGTAACAATACTATTTCCCCATTGTGAACCAGAATATTGAATCATATCTGCATACGGTGGATGTGTAAACACCATGTGAGCAGGTCGCTCTATTTTGCTAAGAATTGAATCCCTAGTGAAATCGTTTTGAATCGTTTGTCCCATACCATGCAGGTCTAGACCCGTATAAATGATTCCTAATTCTTTAGCGACATCTCTTGATGTTCCACTTCCCTCATTTGCGTCAACGAAATGGAACTGATTTTGTTGAGTTTTTGTATTTTCAATCCCAAACAAAATCACATCTTTCATAAAATTAGCTCCAGCATTTCCTCTGTAACTATTAGCTCCACCCTGTCCTCTTTGAGGATGAGAAACTACCGAACTTGAACTAAATTGACTTTTCATTTTTATTTGCCCTCCAAGGCATTTTGCAGAACTAACCTGCTATTTTGTTATCCAAGGAGAAACAATTATCTACCACTGGTAGATTTTTTGTTTCTACCTAGTGGCACTGTTTAAATTGTTGTTTTTGTATCATTTTAAAAATCGTGAAACAAAACTTTTTGTCTTTTAGACTTTTTATTTACTCATCTTTGTTTTACTTTGCAACACTAGAAAACTATTTTGACCATTAAATGCTGTATCAAGATTAATTGCGGGACAACTTTCCTCTCTCTTTTCACTTAAGAATCGAATTGGATTTTCAAAGCTGTCATCATAATAATACCTATTTCCGCTCGCAATTGATTCAAAGATTAGTCCGTCTTTGCATCTTCTTAAGAATTCATCAAGTGTTGTTTTTTCAATTGTACTTTCATTTGCAACCTTTTGAATTTTCGAAACTTCGATGATTTTCAGTTCAGTTACTTCATATGGAAGCAGTGTTGCTGCTTCTTTTAAAGCTAAATTATTACTTCTTTCATTGATTACCACTTTTATTGTCGTGAATTCTCCAGAGTCGATTACTGCTCTTATCTCATAAGCATATTTTATTGATGCTTCTACTGTGTGGTCATTTATCTCTGTAGAGTAAATTAACACTTCCTCATCACCATCTTCAACCTCTTTTAAGTCTATCTCTTTGATTGAATCAAGGAGTTTGTCATAGATAGTTTCTCTATCAACTTTGAATTTTTTTACAAAGTCATCTAATTCAAAACATTTTCGTCTTTTATTAAATATTCGGACATTGTTAATCTCAAAATAAGGTCTTTCGATGCATTCTGTTTTACAAGTTGCTATTTCTGTGATATGTGCAATTTCTGCTTCTATCCAGTTTGCTTCTAGTCGTCCAGTTAATTTCTCTGAATGACCTGGTGCATCCATTAGTACTGTAAAGTTTTTTGTAATTGTTTTCATTTTTGTTTTGCTCTCCCAAGCGTTTTGCAGAACTAAGCTGCTTGATTGCCGTGGAGAAACAATTATCTACCGTTAGGTAGAGTTTTTGTTTCTACCCAACGGCGACAATTTTATATTTTTATACTTGTTCTAGGAAGTCATATACAGTGATTATCTCATCAAACTTTCTTGTCACAGTGGATTTTTTCCCTGTTTTTGTAATGTTTGAGATTTTAACAAGCTCGTTAGCCATATCTACTTCTGTAATGACACCAGAGTGAAAGTAAGATTCCTTACCCATATATCCTGTTTTCATTTGGAAATAAACTTTATGACCAACTTTTGCAAATGTTTCCATTGTATCAAGCAATTCGTTTGCTACAAAGTGTTCATATCCTGCATCGTACTCTTGCTCATCATTGTAGCGATTGAAATGGGGAACGATATTGTTTGCCAAGAAATCCTCTTTATTCTCATAATTAAATTGGAAATTTGGGTACTTTTTCTCTACATCGTTTATTTCTACCTCTACTAGCAGTATTTTTTTCATTTTTAATCCTTCCGCAGTGACCAACGATGGGTATGCTTATAACAAACCCACCGTTAGGCGGATTTGAGTATGTCCGCCTATTGGCACTTATATTTATAACTGTGGTTGTATTGGCGATTAAATATTTACTACATCATCAACCGTAACTCTTTGGAAAAACTTATTGAGTCTTTTCGCATGAATTGTCAGTTTTTGTTCGTAGTCTAAATTCTCGTCCTCATCTAATTCTTCATCAAAGACAGCATTAGTAATTTCTTTGCTAGTCAAATTTGTATTTGTTAACATTACTGGACCATCTTCATCTTGAATCTGAATTAGCTTGTTTCCTTCAGTATTTACTGTAGGAGCTTCTCTATCAATCACTTCTTTGCAGTAATTGATAGCATCTTTAGATGTAGCCCATTGACCTGAACCTTCAAATTCAAAATCTTCAGCATCTTTTGTTTGAATGACAGCTTCCCAAAAATTTCCATCCTCATCTTTTTCTGGAAGAGGATAAGCTGAAATTCTTAAATTTTTATACCATTCACATACAAAACCACTTTCAGATTCCGAATCTTTATCTTCATCAATATAATCCGTAAACCAGAACTGATCAGTTTGTGTTGGTTCATCAGATAATTCTTCTAAATAATCAACACTTATCCCTTCTTCATTATGAGAAATAACAATATACGAACCATCGTTTGCTTTAATTGTTATACGGTCATCCACTTTCGTGTTTTTTACCATGTAATCAATAAGCTCACTTGGGTAAGATATATCACCATTTTCATTATCTTCATAATCAAAGAAAGGAAAATCTGCTTGTGATTTAATTTTGCTTTTATTTGCATCTTGAAAATAACTCATCTCCCCACAATGTGAACATATTCCGCTATCTATAGCTTCATCATCTTCTCGAAGGAATCCTTCAAGACATAGTGGGCATTTGTAATTATTAGTCTGATGTTTTATTTCTGCATCTTTTTTACAAAAGATATCAATTGCATTGACATATAGAGATTCATATGGAACACCTAATGTTTCAAGTGCACCATTCCAGACGGCATCGACAATTAAACAATCTTCTTCGTCAAGTTCAATGAAGTGACCTTCTTTGTATTGCGCTTTAATTGTTTCTTTATTTACCAATCCGTTGATTCTTTGAAATGTATCACTATTGATACACACAATCCCTACACTTTTTAGTCCATCTCTTTTTGTAGCTATTCTGTATAGCCCTTTTTTGAGAAGTTCTGTGTCAAAATATTCTTCCATATAAGAACCATCATAGTCCCCGTTCCAAAGTACATTTAGTCTGCATAATTCCTCTTCCGAGATGAATACAGTTTGAGCAGTTGTTTCCTTTTTCTCTTCCCCGTAGAAATACTCTCTCCAAAGCTCTGCTCTGTATTGCATTTCTCTATCTGAAAGTTCAAAAGTGTATTGGTTGCTTATCTGCAATTGTGGTTTTCCTGTATCTGTTTCTTTGATACATTCAATTCCATTTAGCTTTAGCCATTGAAAACACTCATTATAAGTGTCTTTTGTTTGCTCAATCGCTTCACAGATTGCATCTTGTAGTGCATAAAAAAATCTATCTGGATGCAATTCTAAGATATTCATAACTTTTACGGTTACTTCTTCCCCGATATCATCACAGAAGTCATGTATTTCCTCATATTTGAAGCATTTTTCAATTGTCTCCCTAGGAAGCTTTTTGAATGCTTCTGTTATTTCTGATTGCATACAGAAAACAATCTCTGTTTCTGTATTAAACGATAAGACAAAATCATTTAATGGAGTATTTCTACTGTTTGCAATTACGTTTGCTTTCACTTCTTCTGAACCACTGTCGATATCAATCGTTAAAAATTTTTTATCTATTCTTATCATCTTATTTTTCCTTCGCCCGTAGGCTTGAGGTGCAATTGCTTAAAGCAGAACACCCCGCAGGGAGTTCATTGCACCAATGCTAATTTAATAGCTTGGTTGAACTCCCTTAAGGAGAAAACTTTTTATTGTATTGAGTGTGAGTTATTTAACCTCTAAAGTCACTTTTGCATTATCACATGCATCAAAGTATTCTTCAGAGTTGTAATACTCAGAGTAAATGTCATACTCAGATGAGTCAGAATCTTCAAAATTTACTTTGAAGTTTTCGAAGCCATCTTCTTGATACCACTTTTTGCACATCTCAAGTTTAAACTCTTTTGCTTTTTCAAGAGTAGTGAACTGTTCGTACTCTTCAAGTGAGTTATCACAAACAACATGAACCACAAACAATTGTGCTCCTCCATTTGCAATATTCGAGACATCTTCTTGAGTAAACCCTAAAGTTTTTTCAAGATAGTCTCCGAGATGTTTATTCTCCGAGATGATGTTTTCAAACATTTCTGGTTCAGAGTAGCACTCCCAAGTTACTGTTTGTGTGATTTTTTCAAATGTTTCTGAATCTTCTACACACTCCACTTGGAAGCTATCTGCATTAAATACACCGTACTCTTGAATACTATCAGTACCTATGTCATGCATAGCTATTATTAGTGCTTCATCAGATGTGTTACTTAACACTTCTTGACAATACTCTTCTAATTCATCACCAGTCAAATCCATAGGTGCTTCTGTTTTTATAAGTCCTTGTTTTAAGAATCTTATATTTATTTCTTTTGTATTTTTCATTTTGTTTTATGCCCTCCAAGAGCGTTTGTGGTCATTGCCACATTTTTGTTAGAGAACTAAATATTCTACCATATAGGTAGATTTTGTTCTCTACCTATTAAGGCTTATATTTTTTTACATTACTCCCCTGCACCATCTGGAATAAAATAATCCCGACTGGTGGGGAGCTCTATTAGCTTATTTTCTTACTGTAGATATGTCTCGTGCAGTAAGATTGCTTGGAATGTAAATATCCAAAACTTTATGAAGCAAAGAAACTATTTTGTTTGGTTCCTTGTACTTCTTGTCTATGGACAATTTGAAGATAGTAGTGATTAGGTTTTTTACCTTTTCAGCTATATTCATCTTTGCTTGAAAGATACAGAATTCCGTGAGGATTACAGCTTTGTCATTATGTGTTTTTTCTGCAACATACACTTCTCCTTCTACTTCAATAGAAACCCTATCGCCTACATTTGCAGCTTTAAGTTTCTTTAATAGTGGTATAATGAAGCCAAAGTTATAACTATTACTTCTTATTAGATATTTCACTATGAAGAGTATTTCGAAATCCAAATCAAATTCAACCAACACTGGTTCTGCTTTTACATTTTTCATAATAGCCCCCTTAGTTAAGAAATAGGAAGTTTGCATCTGCATCTTCCATTTCTTTTAATAGTTTTTTGATTTGATTTAGAACATCTGCACTTGGTCTTTCCTCATCGCTAAAGAAATCTTCCTCAAGTAAAGACTCAAGAGTTTCTTTATTAAAGAATAGCCCACTGCTACAGCTACCAACAGCTGAATAATCAGCGTGGTCGTTTAGAAGTAATTTTTTTGTTACCTCTAAGATGTTGCTAGCAGTGATGCTAATAATTGACATCTTTTTGCCAATATCACCATTACCAACCGCGATGTAGATTTCATCATCATTTTCATAACCTCCTCTACTCATCATTTGCGATAAAGCAGAGTTGATTTTTGATTCGAATGTTTTTACATTCTCTATTAAAGTGAAATCTTCAGCTTCTTGGAGATCGTAATCTTCAGAAAATGTTCTGATTTTAAAATCAGACAAAGTGATTTCAGGACCATAATGGCACAATGGACCATCTATTATTTCAGCAGATGCTGATATATAGACAATTGTATTGTCACCAGTAAAATCTTTTATTGTTCCTTTGTCTTCTATTACTACTGTAATATTTTTTATATCATTCATTTTTTACTCCTTAAAGTCATTTGGCTTGTTTTGCCTGTGATTCCCTCTAGGAGAACATTACTCTACTAGGTAGAGTTTTTGTTCTACCTAGCGGTAACATTGTTTTTGTTTTTTATTCTTCGATATATGCCCATTCTAGAGCATCTCTCATTGAACCAGTACAGTGCGCACCGTCCACCTCATCGAGTTCGACTTCCCCGTCTCCTTTTAGGAATTGGTCTAGGTCCTCAGTGTAATACCAATAAATAGCATACCCTCCCTCACTTGAAGCGAAAACATTCGCAAAATGGTCATCATTTTCACAAATGACTACAACTCCATCATTGCTATACATTTCATCTTTTAATTCCTTGTATTTTATTGTTTCCGATGAGAATTTTTTATCTATGAAATCCACTTCGTGTTCTTTCCCATTCGATGTCATTACTAATTTCATACTTCTTCCTTTTTTTGATTTATCGGGAAAAAAGATAGAGCACCCCATAGGGAGTGTCATTACTGTTTTCCCTACGGGTTGACTCATTTATATTTATAAAATGAGAAACTTATTTACCTTTTTGTGATGTATGCATAATAACTATTGAAGTCATCATTGTTGAAGTCTTCAAAATCTTTCTCATACTCATCTCTTATGGTTGCTTCAAAATCACTTTTACTTACAAACATAAGATTTCCATTACTAGGTCCATCAAAGCCGCCTTCAGTATAACTTTCGTTGCTATCAGTTCCTTCTATGAAAAACATAAGGTTTTTTTCTTTTGCACTTAAGAGCTTTTTCCAGCTCCCTTTAATTTGTTTGTGGTCTTGCAACTCAATATCTTCTATTTCTCCAGTTAAGCAAAATACTTCATTTAACTTATTTTGAAACAGAAGATTGTTTCTTGCCATAACAGCTTCAAAACCTTGCTTCCAACCCATGTTTGGTATATATGTTTCATCAACCCAGCAAGTATCCTTAATAATGTGTATTACATTATTGTGAGGATTTATATACTTGGCTGCAAAATCATCTTCATGCCACCATTTCCCAGTTTCTTTTAAACCATATTTCACGATACCATCTTTTAAACGATATCTGTGTTTTTCGTTTAAAATCAACTTCTTATACATGTAAGAGCCTCTGCCGTTTTCCTTGCATTTAAAGAAAAGGTCTCCTTCTTTAATGAGTCCCTCTTTGTTGTTTTCAATGTAAGGTATCATTTGCTCTCCTTTGTGCTATTGTTGTCGTGATTTTCTTTTTCACAATTCTCTTTCATTGCTTGAAGAAACAGTTGTGCCACATCAGCTTCTGGGTTCTCTTTGATGAACCTTTCAAGATTTGACATTTTCTCTTTATCGCAGCTCGTGTCTGTTTTAATTGTATTTGAACAATTTGCTACACTTATCAACAATAATAATATCGCTATTTTTTTCATCTTTTTTTCCTTTTTTATTTTGTTTTTTTGGAAAATAGAATTGCTACCCATCAAGGGGCAATATTTCTATTCCCCTTGCGGGTGTTATTTGTATCCTTTACTCCAGAAGACTTCTGTGTTGAAGTTTTTCTTATGTACAGGTTTTTCAAACTCTAGCATATAGACTTCTGTGCTTTCGCCAGATTCTCTTATTTCCAAAGTTCTTTTATCTCCACCTGGTGACAAATAATATTTTGTTCCCCAGCCAGCTTTAAACTCCCGTATCAATGGAGTTTCATCTGCATTTTTTACAGTCAATCCTCTTACTTCCGTATACCATCCTCTATTGGTTATGATTACTTTGCTTGCCATTATGCAACCCTCGCTTTCATTCCATGTGATAGAATTGCCTGAAGTACAGCTCTTCTTGTAAAATCTGAATTCTCCATTTTAAGAAGCTCATCACCTCTTATTCCCCCAATTTTATTGGTGTCTATGTTGAATCTTTTTACAAAGTCAAGCGTTCCTATTTGGCAGTTTCCAGAAGCATAAGAATCTTCCAAGCCTACAAAGACATAATCTGCTTTTGTTTTTAGTAGCTCTTTTGCTTTTGCAGTGTTTGCTCTTCTGTTTAATGCAGCAAGACAATCTCTAATAAAATCAATTGTATTAAAAACTTCATCATTATTGATTATCTCATCAAGTCCAAAGTGGTACTCTTCATTGAAAGCTTTTATTGCAAGACTTTCATCTGAACCTCTTTGGTTCTTATTAATTTTGCTCCAGACCAGTTCATAGCCAAGTTTGTTTTGGAGTCTTTTAATAACTTTGAGTTGATTAAATCTAAGCTCCTTGCTTTCTTGGTTTTGTGAATTTGAACCTGGAACAGTTTTCACGATAATTGTTCCGTCTACTAGAAATGTGACATTTCTTGAGATAATTTCATTATTTGCTTTTATGCAAGCTTCCTTAATTGGAAGCGTATAATCTAATATCTCTTGAATCTTATTTCTTGCTTCATAGATATCTTCAAATATCGCCTTAAGCAAAGGAACATCAAAAACATTGTCACAATATGACATATCTTCGTTATATATTCCAAGCTCATTATAAAGATAGCAATCATCCTCTAGGGAACTTTTTCTATCTTTTAGATACTGAAGGATTTTGATTTCGAGCTCTTCGTTTTCTTTGTATGTTAGCACTTGAAAACTCTCTGTTTCAAATCCATCATAGTCCCCTAAATCTCCTTCGAAGTACGCACATTCTAAATCCTCCTCATTAAGCACTGGAGAGATATAGAAATCTTTTCCTTTTCTGTGAAACACAACATATTCGCTGTTATTGTCAGTCTCTTCTAGGAATCCACCTTCATCGAATTGTTCTTGTTGCCAGAAGTCTGACATAACATAATTGTTATTATTACTCATTCTTCCGTCAAAATATTTGCAACTTCCTTTGTCAAAAGTGAAATAACTTTCTCCGTGGATTTGTTCCAAATCTGTGTGATATGTAACTAGTGATTTTGAATTTTTTATCTTATGGAAATTTTCTGCATCTGCATAATCATCAAGGTCACCATAGATTTTTTTACCATCCATTGCGATTATTGCTTTTGCTAGGTCTCTTTGTGAGTCTAGCGAGTGGTCATACTTGCTAAGTGCTATATGACCTAGATGCTTTCCTTTTTGATGTATGTAGATTTCACTACACCCTTTTAGTGCATCTCCATATATAACATCAAAAACACTTGGCATATCTTCTTTCTCAAGATAGCCAGTTTTTGGATATTTCCCTTCACTGTTATCTTTTATAAACATTCTGTTTACTTCAAGACCAGCAATGGCTTCTTCCAAAGAAGTTCCATTAATAGCCTCTTCAATTTTTTCTTTTGCCTTTGTAGCAAAAGCACCAGTTTCAACGGAATAAGACCATGAACCAAGCCAGTTGGTTCCTTTTTGAAATACTTCAAGACCTTTTCCTTTTATAGATTTTCCTGCATGATAACCACACATGTCAATTGTTTCTATTGATACCAGTTTTGTTATTTTTTTTGCGTTCATTTTTGTTTGCTCTCCCAAGCGTTTTGCAGAACTAAGCTGCTTGATTGCCGTGGAGAAACAATTATCTACCGTTAGGTAGAGTTTTTGTTTCTACCTAACGGCGACTAGTTTTTGTATTTTTTGTCTTAAAAGACTAAAAGAAGAACGAATCTATCTTTAACTTCTTTGCAGCAAGTCCAGCAGTTCCAATATCCATATTGTTCTCTGCCTATAGCGGCGTTAAATTAACAAGCTTTTAGCTTGAAATATTCAGTATCAAATTTTGATACAAATGCTTCAAACCTTTCTTTTTCAGCCTCAATAGCTTCTTTCTCTTCAATGCTTTTTGCATTTTCTATTGACTGCTCATATAGAGAGTAGAAGTGTTCATAATGCCCTTTTGTGTGACCTTTATCACAAGGGTCATAATGACTATTTAAGAACGGGAAAGTTTCCCCGCTGATATGTATTTTTTTTGCCATTTGTCTTCCTTTGCCCGTAGGCTTGAGGTGCAATTGCTTAAAGCAGAACACCCCGTAGAGAGTTCATTGCACCAATGCTAATTTAATAGCTTGGTTGAACTCCCAAGGGAGAAAACTTTTTTAATAGATAATGTTTGTTTTTATCTCTTTTTCAGAAAGAAATTCGAGGTATTCATTTTTCTGCTCCTCTGTATAAATTCCTTTTCCTCCAATTGAGCCATCTTTTACAAAGACAGTAAAGCCATAGCTTACTACTACAGCATTTCCATCTTCGCCTCTTGCTCTTTTTGGAGCAGGCATTATATAAAGTGGTTCTTTTGAAAAAACATCATTGCTTCCTTTTGGATATGGTATAACTAGTTTGTTGTCCATATCTGGTGTTTTGTCTATGCAGTACATCTTTGCTCCTTCACTATGTTTAATGCATTTGCCGAATACAATCTTATGTACTCACCATTTTGATTATTGATATAATCAAACTTTGCGCAAACCTTTTGAAGCTGCTCTTTTAGCCAAAGAAGGTTTTTTGTACTACCTTCTAGTAGTTGAAAACTGTAATCTGCTGCATAAGAGCTAGTGAATCTCTTTTTTTTGATTTTAATATCATGAAACATTTCAACACCTTATTTTCTTGATAATTCAATTGCTTGAATCATAAGCTTATAGAGTTCTTCTGCTTCTAGCCCCATTTGGGCTTTGATATCACCACCATTAAAACCAGCCCAAGGCTCAACAATATAGATATCACTATTTGTTTCGTCTCTAGTTCCGTTAATGAAGCTATCAAAATCTACACTTGCCGTTTCGCTTCCTAAGAACTTTTCAGCAATATGTTTTTTTGCCATCTTGTGAAGTTCTTCATCGGCAAGTATGTCTTTGAATTGGTCACAAATATAGTTGACTACATTCATGTCCTCTTCATAAAGACTTTCATCTTCTCCGAACCAATGTTTTTCAAAATCTTGTTTGATTTTATAAACAATTGGATTGTATGAAGAATTGTCAAACCCTTCGTTAAGTGTTTTATTTTCTTGAAAAATTTCTTTTTCTTTAATAACCACACATTTAACCTCTGCCTCCCTTCTGTTTGCACCATCAAAGATGTGCACGAAAAAGTTTTGTGGTACATCTATATGTTTAAACTCAAGGACCAAGCAAGAGTTAACATATTGTCCACTTAACTTATCAGACGAGTAAGGTTCCGTAAATGCTTGAGCACTTATTAGCTGAATCTTTTCAGGATTCAAATTTTCTGTGCTTGGCACCACATCATTTTGAAAAAGTAATTCTCTGATTTTTTCATTTTTTATATTTTTAAACATTTTGTCTCCTTTGTGAGCTCATTATGGGTGTTTGACCCTGTTTTTTTATAGCCACAAAAGAACTAAAGTGGCATAGCCACTAAGTTTTATCTTTTGTGGCTAAAGCCTTTTATTTATTCCAGTCAGTGCGGATTTTATGCTGCAACTAATTCAGCAGCTTTTGTATCAAGAAATCTTCCGAATGCAATTCCAAAATCTCCTTCATGGAACTCATTTTCGTCCGCACTTGCTTTTACATCTTCTGTAACAAAGTCAAGAATCAGCTCAAATCTGTCCCTTTTGTCCATTCCTATGAATTGAAACACTTTGGTCAACCAAACTTCAACCTCTTTTCTTAAGTCTCTTTTGTTTTGCACAGTATCTGTGTTGTTAGAGAAATCAAATAGTGATTGTTGATATTGAATAGTGTTTGTATTTTCGGCTTGTGGTACAGGAATAATTGCATCTTCAATTTCCTCGTTTAATCCAAAGAGTTCTTTTCCGTTTTCAAATAAAATAAACCCTCTAGCTATTTTTGACCAATAGCCATATTTATTTTCTTTCATGAATTTTGCAAACTCTGGAAAATTGATTTCTTCTTTAATTTTTACCAGTTTTTCAATACCTTTTCCATCAGTTCTATCAAAGTCTTTCAGTTCTCCTCTTCTAAGGATTTCCTCAAAATTACAAGAAGTGCTTTCTGGAATTTTCTTCACTGATTCAGTATTGTTTGGTTTTGATTTAGAAGTTTTTTCTTTTGGACTATTAATTTTTTCTTTTACCCAAGCCTCTTCTGTATATGTTTTTAGCTTCTCAACTAATTTTACATAAGTAGCTACTGGTGTTTTTTTCTTTGGTTGTAAGATGTAGTCATCCGCTTTGAATGGATTGTGTCTTGGTTTTGTTGATTTTCTTGGTTCTAAACTGTAAGTCCTAACCGATTTTTCTTCACCACCAAAATCTATCCAGTCACGAGTAAGTTTTTTGATATTTCTTCCATCGTTTTCAATTTTAAAAACATCGTATTGGCTTATATCTCCACATTTCCAACCTTCATTCAACTTGCAGTAATCTGTTGGTGTTTCAGATGGTTCTGCGATATAGTATTTTTCAACTCTCGTTACAAGTCGTTTTACTAATCTTTCTCCATCTTCATCACCTAACCTAATAACTGTTGTTGAATCCCATTTTTCGATAAGTTTAAACAACTTATCAAACAGTTTCGTCTTTTTATCTCTTTCTGTAATTGCAGATTTCTTCCAATCTTCAAAGAGATATCTCTCATCCCAAGGTAAACCGTGTCTTGTATCTCTTACTTTTTCTCCTTCCCAATATCCAGCATCATAATTGAGTTGCTCGGATTTGGTGTAATAGAAAGTTGTTTTGTCACCATCTGCATTATATCTCCAGAAGTCGTAGTAGAGGTCACTAAAAACAAAAACACCATTCCCTTTTGCCAATATTTGTCCATCTTTTTCAATGTGCCAATATGTGTTTTTTGGGTTTTTTTGATATGTAATCTCTTCTAGTCCGCTATCAATAACCTCAGTTATTGTAGCTTTTCCAAAGATTTTATCTATCATCGCTTGGGCATTTTGTTTTTCTCCCATAGATGCTGTTGGACAGTCTCTGAGGGCCTCCAGTTTCGATACTCTTTTCAGCAGTTTATGGTCATAAGAATTTCTTACAAATGACCCACCAATTTTGCCACCTGAAGTATTATCTACAACAAGTATAAAACCGTTCTTTACTGCTAATCCGTACCAATCTGCTGGACTAAAATAATCCGTCATAGAATCACTTTGGTCCTCTTTATACCCATAGATTTTCCATCCAAAATTTCTCAACACTCTTTCTAGTACAACTCTGCTGTCTTTATTATCGTAGTAGCTCATTTTTTTCCTTTTTTGTATATAACTCACCCCTGCAGGCGAGTTTGTAACTAAGCGCCTGCTTAGGGTGGGCCATTCCTTATAAAGGTTTAGCAACTATTTCTTTTGTTTTTTAGAAGTTTTTGTTTTTAATCCAAAAACCAATGATACTGAGCATGTTTTTTTTCATCACCCAATATTCTTAAAGCATTGTCTTGGCAAAAATGTTGCAAATCAAATAAATCATTTGCAAATTCTGTATCGCCGTTTTCATATGCCAAACACCCATACATATTGCAAGTATGTGAAAAGATAGCCAGACCAAAAGTTAAACTATCCATGTCGCCTGCTGTGTATTGGTTTTGAGCTTCTCTTATTTCGTAAGACTTATCGGTTCTAAGATTCAAATAGAATCCATCAATCTCGTTGCCTTCGTCATCCGTGAGCGTTTTTGATTCCCACATTCCACCATTGTAATCTTTGCTGTAATGCTCTGCTACTTTGTAAATTGATTGCTCGAATGCAACTCCTTTAAAACCGTATTTTTTTGCCAAATCTTCTAAATTTCTCATATTTTTCCTTTTTTAAACCCAACATTTGATATGAGGATTCTAATTTTTCGGAAACAAAAGATTATCCCTTGTGGGAGATAACTTTTATCTCCCACTTAGGGCTGTTTATTTTCTGACTTCTAAACAAGTGTTTCTGTCCATCAAAAATCTTTTTTGTAGCTTTTCTGGCAACAATGATTTAATGAACCTTGCAGTTGACAAATTTGTTCTTGCAAATCCAAAGTCATTTAGGTTTATTCTTTGCAAATGATTGCCGTATTCTAAACCCTGAGCCAGTCTCTCCTTTATTTTTGTCTGTATGAAGCCAAACTCTTCTTTAGTAAGAGTCATTTTTTGTCTATAGACGCAACTATCTCCTTCTCCAAGATAATGCTCCCTATAGCTTATTTTTGAATTTTCAAACATCTTTCTTTCCTTTATTTTTTTACATGTACCATTCCATAACAAGATAGCTCTTTTGCTTTTCTTGCCATTGTTGAATGTGGCATTTTTGGAAACATTTGTTTCAATTTCTGAAAGCAATGAAAATATGCACTACTTTCATTTTTTTGTAAAACTATTTCCATTTACAGCTCCTCGAATACATCAAGCTCTCTCACAATGATATAAATCGTTACATCATTTGGGTTATTGATTGGTTCATAATGACATTCGCCATCACCATCTCTTTTAAGCTCTCCATATTCTTTTGTAGCTGCATCTAAGGCTTTTTTAAGGGTTGTAAATACTCCTAAATCTACCGCACTCGCCTTTGAGTACCAAGAATCTCTCTCTTGTAGTATAAATACATGCGTGAGAGGTTTTTTACTTGGTTGTTCTGTCATTGTTTGAGCATTCTTTCTGATGTTAATCAGATCCATGTGTTCATAATCTTCACTTATTTGCCAATTCTCATTGTGCAATATATCGGTTGTTAAGAACTGAATCCAATCATCATCTTGGAATGGTCTATCCGAGAAGTAATAGCTAAGTGCATTTGATTGCTCTTCTGTAATCTCTACATTAGACAACAATATCTCCTCTGCCTCTTCTCTTGATAAGCCTTGCTCTTCTAAAATTGTTCTACAAATGTCGTAAAACATTGTGGGGTCATCCGATTGAGCAATATACTCATTTGTTGATATGCTTGAAAAACATACTCATCATCAAGTTTTTGAAGATACTTTAAATCTTCTTTTATTAAAAACTTGTCTGATGGTTTTGCTTCTCCAATCCAACCACAAAGATTTTCTATCAAGTCTTCTCGAGATTCTAATCTCCAGTCAACTTTTTCTTCCTGAAAAATCTCTTCATTGATTTTTACACCAGCAATTACTACACCATTTTCATTTATTATTATATTTGTCATAATTTACTCCTTACATTGTAAATTTTAAGAATACACCTATCCATAAGGACAGTGACTTTCGTGTATCCTTTTGGATTGGCTCATCTAGTTTTTACCTATGGAGCAACTATCTTTTTAACAATAATTGTTTAGCAATCTTTTAGAAGAACGATATTCCCGTTTTGTAAAACTTCGTTCACATCGCTTCCTATTTTCTTGCTCCACTGGACAACCTTAACTGTTGCACCAGCTTCAATAAGCAATTCTTTCATTCCTTGGATTTTTCTACCTACTTGTTTATATCTTACGTCAAGAAGTTCTTTATTAAGGCCTTTATTTATCACCCTAATTTTTCTTCCTGATTTTAACTTGTAGATAAAATAGCCATAAACAGCTCGTCTTCCAGCTCTATCTTGGTCAAACCAAAGTTCAACGAGACGATTTCTAAAAAGACCTAACTGCTCTTTTCTTATTCCAGTAACACCAGGGATTGCAATATCAACAAAGCCCTCTTTTTCTGGAATACTTAGCATATCTACACTTCCTTCAAACATTCGAAAACTTAAGCTTTCATCTAGCATATGCTCTCTTGTCAGAGCAAAAGGAAGTGGATTAGCAACTCTTTTAGCACTCATTTCTGGTTCTTTAAGATTTTTTGATTGCCAATCGAACAGCTTTGTGTTTCTTAATTTTAACCCAGTAATCATATTTGAATACAAGTCGTAACTAGGAATTACACAGAAGCCTTCTGCCGTTTGATGTATGAACTCGCCCATTTGGCTTGTAATTCCAAATTCTCTAAGTGTTTGAGCACCAAAATCCTCTTCAAGCAATTTTACGAGAACTGGGATATCCGTTTTATACAAATATCCTATTTCGTTTTTTATTTGTCTTGTTTTTTGATTATCGGCTTTCAAATCAATTCCTCTGCCCCTGTAAAACTTCTCTTTCCCCCACTGTGTAGTGTGTCTAGAAAAAGTATATATTGCAGTGAATATCATTTTTGCCTTTTGGTCATCATCCATCTTTGAGAATTTTGGAATAAAGAGTTCAAAATCAATTTGTTTGTACTCTTTTTCCGAATTGAATTCTTGGAATTCAAAAGGTTTCTCGAGCCTTTCTTTTCTTTGGTACGGCTGATACTCTAGCTCACTTCCATCTTCATACTGAAGAGTGTAATTGCTAATCGCAGCTACCTCTTCAACTGCTTCAGGAAAGCTTCTACTGTTGTACTCCATTACAAAGTTTATTGAATCCCCACTTACTCCACAACCAAAACAATGGTATGTATTTCTTGAAGGAGAGACCTTAAAGCTTGGTGTTTTTTCCCCATGAAAAGGGCAGCAAGCCTCATAACTTGAACCTGCTTTTTTCAGCTGAATATAGTTTCCTATGACTTCAACGATATCTGCGGTGTCTTTCAGTTTTTCTATTGAACTTGCTTCAATTCTTTTTTTGGATTGTTTTTTCTCAAGTTCAATATAGTAATGAAGTTCGTGACAAGCACTTAGTAGTTTTTGCGCATACTCTTGGTTTGTCATCCATTGAAAATCTTCCTCTTTTTGAAGTTTCATTGCTTTTGAAAATGATTCAAGAGACTGAAAATTCTTTTTGGAGAAAGCCTTTTCGATCATAGAGGCTTTTTGCTCATCTATGAATCTTGTTATTTGAAAATCAGTGACTTGCATTTTTTGCCTCCTTTGATATTTTTTTCATCTTTTTTTCCTTTTTGTTTTATCAGGAAAAGAGAATACACAACCCCGCAGGGAGTGACATTTCTGTTTTCCCTACGGGTTAGCTAACATTTGAGTTAGCAACTTTTTGACAATAAGAATCCCTCT
>RRZT011834446.1_pt1 | contig 19954 bp, 18 predicted proteins | sample 2165551 | NCBI WGS metagenome assembly RRZT01 (sample SAMN10456910, study PRJNA506462) | wastewater metagenome | biome: wastewater; feature: sludge; material: wastewater sludge; isolation source: wastewater sludge with Escherichia coli K12::gfp cells carrying plasmid... | place: USA: Moscow, Idaho... | reverse complement strand
GGCCGCATCCCCCAGCGTGACAAACCGTGCTGGCGTCGAGCCGTGCGCCGCCAGCACCAAACCCGCGAACGGGTCGGCGGCAGGAGCGGCCAACGCGTCGAGAAGCTGCCGCATCCGAGCGGCATCGTCGCCAGCCGAGGGCGGAATCTGCGCGTTCACCGCGACGTCGTGGTCGATCAGCGACCCGCCCGCCGCCAGGAGCTTCGCTGAGGGCACCGGATGCAGCATCGCGAAGGATCGCTCCCGGACGCCGGACGCCACGGCAACCAGATCGTCCAGCAGTCCCTCCCGCCACACCCGGTCACCGAGGCGATGCCCCGCCAGGTCAGCGACCCACGTGCGCTCGGGGGCATCGGGGCGCAGCAGCCACAGCGCCAGGTGCTCGCGACCACCGCCCGACGCGAGGCCCTGAGGCAGCCGCACCACCGCCGCCAGGCTCCGGCCAGGCTCGCGCAAGAACGCGTCCCGGCGCGCCTCCAGCGCGGGCGACACGGCGTCCACGAGCACCGACGCCGGACCCGCCACCACCGCTGCGCAGTCGGGACCAAGCTGGACCGCCACCTCGTCCAGCAGGTCGAACGCGGCATCCGCGTCGCCGGGAAGCGCCGCCAGCACAACGCTGCCGCCAGGCAGCGACCAGTCATCCCCCATCGCCACCACGCGAGGACGGATGCCGTGGACGGCGCATCGGCGCCGGGCCTCACGCGAGCGCGCTGCAGCCACCACCACCGGCAGGTCGTCGGGCACCTCGTCCCCGGACGCGGCCCGCACGATGACGTCGGTAGCGGAGGCTGCCACATCCACCAGTGCGCCACTCTCCGCTCGCATGACCCGCGCCAGCGACGCCATTAGTTCGCTCAATTCTTCCCCCGGCGCGACGCGACCGGTGGACCGAAAGCGTGGGGTGGCGCGCAGGGCCTCGTAGGCTTCCACCGGCGACCAGGCCGCCTCGATCACGGCATCGGCTTGCACTGCGAGGCCGTCGATATCGGCTGCCTGGAGCTCGCCGAAGAGCCACTCGTCATCGGGATCGAGCGCCTCCACCAGGTCAAGAAGGTCCTCGGGATCGCTCTCGGCGAGGGAACGTCCGGTCACGGCGACGGTCGCTACCAAGGTGAGGAGATCCTCCAGCGGCGCCTCCCCGTGGGCCGAGCGCACGCCCGCCAGGGCGACATCCCGGCCCACCTCCGGGTTGTTTCCACGGCCGGTCGCCTCCAAGTAGGCGGTGATCTCCTCAGCCAGGAAACGCCCGTCCGCGGTGGGCTCGGGGAACCCAAGCCCAGCCTTGGGCCGCTTGCGCCACATGGACACCACCGGACGCTGCACCCCCGACAGGCGAGCCACATCGGCCAGCGACAGCGTGTCAGACATGCGCATCTCCTTCCGGCTCCTTGGGCACCCCCGAGACTAGCGGGTGAGGCCTTACCGCAACGCGCGGATGCTTGATAAGGGGGATTATCACCTGCTTGCATTGCTCAGACCACGTCTCGATAGGGATGGTTCAGGGGATGCCAGATCGCCTGGCTTCAGACGACAAGGAGTCGCCATGAGAACGTCCCTCGCTAGCCTCGCCGTGGTTGCCACCCTCAGCCTTGCCGCCTGCACCTCGGTGCCGGCCCAGCCCGTGGACAGTGCGCCCGCCGGATCGAACCAGCCCGCACGGACCAGCTCAACACCGTCCGCCAACACGCCCCAGGAGGGTGTCGCCACCTTCGGGTCGTCCTACACGTGGGAGGACGGACTCTCGCTCACGCTCGGCACCCCCCAGCCCTACACCCCCAGCGAATACGCCTACACGGGCAGCCAGTTCACCGACTTCGTCGTCGTGGACGTGCGGCTCGTCAACAACACCGGCACCCCCTGGGACCCCGCCCTCACCCACGCCAGCGTGCAGTCGTCGAACCAGGAGGGTGAGCAGATTTTCGACTCCGCGAAACTGCCCGACCAGCCCCGAACGACGCTGCTCGACGGCCGCGAAGCCACCTACAAGATGGCGTTCGCCGTGGCGGATCCGAGCGACCTCGTTCTGGAGTTCACTCCGGACTGGGGCCACGCGTCAGTCGTCTTCCAGCGCTGAGAGGTGCGGTTCGTCCGAGCCTGCCCGGCCGGTGCCCCCTGTGGATCAGCGAGCGCCCAACGCCGCCACCAGGGCGTCGACGCCGGTGACGTCGGTGCTGGGCAGCCCGAGGCGTCCGGCGACCTGCAGGACGACGGGTTGCCGCAGCCGGGCGCGAGCGACCAGGTCGGCGTCCCCGAGCATGGTGGCGGGGGCGCCGAGATGGAGGCGTCCATCCACGAGGACGGCCACCGCGTCGGCCCAGCCGAGGGCGAAGTCGACCTCGTGGGTGGAGATCACGACGGTAGTGTGGTCGGCCTGGAGTTGGGCCAGGGCGTCCACCATCTCGGTGACGCCTTGGGGGTCCAGTCCGGCAGTCGGCTCGTCCATCAACAGGACGCATGGCTGCATCGCCATCGCGCCCGCCATGGCGACGCGTTTGCGCTGGCCATAGCTCAGTTCGTGGATGGGGCGGTCGGCCAGGTCGGTGATGGAGAGCACCTCCAGGGCGTGCGCGACCCGCTCGCGGACCTGCTCATCGGGCAGACCGAGGTTGATCGGGCCGAACGACACGTCGCGGAACACGTCGGCGGCGAAGAGCTGGTCGTCGGGATCCTGGGCGACGAACTGGACGGCCTCGCGGTGCGCCCGCAGCCCCGCCCGGTTGTGGACGAGCTTCGCCCCGTCCACCGCGACCTGGCCCGCGCCCGGTTCGATGCCCCCCGACAGGACGCGCAGCAGCGTCGTCTTGCCCGACCCGTTCGCCCCCAACAGCGCTAGTCGGCGCCCCTTCGGCACCACCAGGTCGACGCCGCGCAGCACCTCCCGGTCGCCGTAGCCGACGATCAGCCCGGACGCCGACAGTTCACGATGGCTCATCGGAGCACCCCCCACATCACGCTTGTTCCGATCAGGACGGCCAACAGCGTCAGGCTGCCGACCAGAAACGGCGTCGAGCGGACGCGTGTCGGCTCCAGCGTCCGCAGCGACTCCTCGTATCCGCGCCCCGCCAGGCCCACGTCCAGGCGGCGGGCCCGTTCCCACACCCGCAGGAACAGCACGCTCATCGCCATGGACGCCGACCGCATCGCGGCCCGCCGGTCCACATACCCCAGCCGGCCCTCTTGGGCGCGTCGAATCTCGCCGACGTTCTCGATGAGGCCGAACGCGAACCGGTAGATCAGCGACGCGATCTCGATCAGCGGATCCGGGACGCGCAGCTTCCGCAGCCCCGTCAGCAGGTCGATCATCGGCGTCGAGCAGGCCAGCGTGAACAACGCCAGCGTCGCGGCCAGGGAGCGCACCGCGAGATCGCGAGCCGTGGCCAGGCCCTCCGGGGTGATCGCGAACGTCGGGCCAAACGACCAGCCGACGCTCACCGCGACGGTCGCCACCCCGATCGCGATGGAGACGACCGGCAGCCACACGACGCGCGCCAGCCTCCCCCAGCCAACACCGATCGGCCCCACGAGCAGCACGACGCTGATGAGCGCCACCGCCACCCCTCCGGGAACAGGCGGCAGCGCGAGCGCGCACCCGAGCAGCCCGAGCGAGAGGATCCCCTTGTCACGCAGGGATCGCTCGCGCCACGGGCTCGCCCAGGCCGCGTGGTCGAGCGCGAGCCCGTGCGCCATCAGGCGCTGGCGTCAGCGCTTCGCGACGGGATACCTTCGGCCGACGCCTCCGCGTCAGACGCGGGGGCCGCGTCCGTCCCGGAGTCGGGGGTCTCGCCGCCACCCTGAGCGCCGCGGTGACGGCGTCCCCACAGGGCGCCGATCGCGAACCCGAGAATCGTGCCGCCGATGCCCGCCTGCAGCGCGAACAGGCCCGATTCGACCTCGCTGGATTCGGGCTGGAAGAACGGCTGGAACCACGGCACGTAGTCCGGGTGCGATTCCTCGATCTGGCTGGTGGCCGCACCGTCGGTGCCGCCGAAGCGCTCATCGGGATTCGTGTGATTGCCGCCGACGACGAAGCTGACGGCGAACACGAGGAACAAAGCGACGATCAGAAGGACGTTGACGAGAGTCTTCTTGGACATCAGACGGCCACCTTCTCGGGAGAGCGCAGGACGCCGAGGCGCTGCAGTTCGGGCTTGGCGACATCGGTGAGGATCCGGAACACCAGCACGCCGAGGATGCCTTCGGCGATGGCGAGCGGCACCTGGCTGAGCGCGAACACGCCCAGGAACTTCGCAATCGATCCGGGGATTCCCGACACCGGATCGGGGAAGGCGAGCGCGAGCTGGAACGAGGTGACCAGATAGGTGCTCAGGTCAGCCAGAGCCATGGCGAGGAACACCCCGACATCCCGCGACCAGCCGAGCTTGGCGTTGAGCTTCCAGATCCAGTACCCCACCCAGGGGCCGGCGATGCCCATGCTGAACACGTTCGCGCCGAGCGTGGTGAGGCCGCCGTGGGCGAGCAGCAGCGCCTGGAACAGCAGCACCACCGTCGCCATGAACGCCATGATCGGTGGTCTGAACAAGATGGCGCCCAGACCGGTGCCGGTCGGGTGCGACGAGCTGCCCGTGACGGACGGGAGCTTGATCGAGCTCAGAACGAAGGTGAAGGCGCCCGCCGCAGCGAGCAGCAGGCGGGACTCGGGGTGTTCACGAGACTCTTTGATGACGGCGCGAGCGCCGTGGACGACGAACGGCGTGGAGACGACGAACCATGCAACGGCATGTCCGACGGGCAAAAAACCCTCTGCGATATGCATCGAGTTCCCTTTCTGGTGACGTGGCCACAGGAACCGCGTCCGTGTGCGTATCTGACTTCCCGCAAGGGGTTACAGTGGCCCGACCGTCCCGGATTCTCACCGGATTCCGCGTCACGGATGCGTCGCCATCCTTGCACTGCCTTGTGGGGGCGTCCACTTCGTCTCGCCCGACCACACCTGCCCCGCTGCCTGGGGAGGTGAGGCACAATCGTGGCCGTTGACCACCGAGAGAGAGGCCGACCGATGGCCCCCGCCGATCCGCGCACCGCGCACCCGGTCGCTCCCGGCACGGCCGGGCACGCGTTGCCGCGGCTCGTGATCGCCGCCGCGGCGTCCTCGGCCGGCAAGACGACGGTGACCACCGGACTGCTTGCCGCGCTGACCTCCCGCGGTGTCCGCGCAGCCGGTTTCAAAGTGGGCCCGGATTTCATCGACCCGGGGTATCACGCGCTCGCCACGGGACGTCCCGGCCGCAACCTCGATCCGGTGATGGTGGGGCAGGAGCGGATCGCCCCGCTGTTCCTTCACGGCTGCCGGGTACCTGCCCCGGCCGACATCGCGATCGTCGAGGGCGTCATGGGCCTGTTCGACGGGCGCCTGCGCACCGGCGGTCAGGGGTCCACCGCCCACGTCGCGAAACTCATCACGGCGCCGGTCATTCTGGTGGTGGATGGGGCGGGTTCGTCACGCACCGCCGCCGCCGCGGCGCTCGGCCTGGCGGCGTTCGATCCGAACGTGCAGGTGGCTGGCGTCATCGTGAACCGGGTCGCCTCGCCGGCGCACGGGGCCGAGCTCTCCCAGGTGTTCGCCGATGCCGGGATGCCCGTCCTCGGCGTCCTGCCCCGGGATCCTCAGATCGCGGCGCCGTCCCGCCACCTGGGACTGGTGCCCGCGTCCGAGCGCCTCGAATCGGCCCACACCATCGCCGCGCTGGCCCGGCATGTGGGCGCCCACGTGGATCTGGACGCCGTGCAGGCGCTGGCCCGCGGCGCCGCCCCGCTGGCGGTCGAGCCGTGGGATCCCGCCGACGAGGTGACGCCCGTCGCGGGTCGCCCGCGGATCGCCGTGTTCGGCGGGCGAGCGTTCACGTTCCGCTATGCCGAGACGACCGAGCTGCTTGAGGCGGCCGGATGCGAGGTGGTGGAGGTCGACCCGCTCACCGACGTCCGCCTGCCCGCCGGGGTAGCCGGGCTGTACATCGGTGGCGGCTTCCCCGAGGTGCACGCCGCGGACCTGAGCGGCAACGCGGGATTGCGCCTCGACGTCGCCGACGCGGTCGCCGCCGGGGTGCCCACGGTCGCCGAGTGCGCCGGGCAGTTGTACCTCGGGCAGCACCTCGACGGGCATCCCATGGTGGGCGCGCTCGCCGCGTCCGCGCGGATGACACCCCGGCTGACGCTGGGCTACCGGCACGCCCAGGCCCCCGCGGCCACCCTCGTGTCCGGACCCTCCGCCCCGGACGACGCCCCCGGAGTATGGGGGCACGAGTTCCACCGGACCCAGACCCTTCCCGCGGCCGGGTCGGACCCGGCCTGGGTGTGGAACAACAGCCCGGCGGGGTTCTCACTCGACCCGGCGGGGCTGGGCGAACCGACGCTGCACAGCTCGTACCTGCACCTCCACTGGGCCGGGACGCCGCAAGCGGCGCAGCGTTTCGCCGACGCGGCCTCCCGCCACGCGGCAAGGAATCAGACCCCGACAGCAGGCCCCCGGCCCCGGCCTGCCGAACCCGACCACGACCACGACGACGACAACGACGACCACGAGCCTCCCGCGACCCGCGACCTCGGCGGCATCGACCTGCACCACCACGGTGATCGTGACGTCGCCGACGGGCTGATCGACCTGGCGGTGAACGTGCAGACGCCGGGCCCGCGCCCGTGGCTGGCGCGGATCATCGACGCCACCACCGCCACCCTGGGTGCCTACCCGAGCACCGACGAGGCCGTCGCGGCGATCGCGGACGCGCACGGCGTCGACCCGTCGATGGTGCTGCCCACCGCCGGCGGCGCCGAGGCGTTCGCGCTGGTCGCGCGGGCGTTGCCGCTGGCTCATCCGCTGGTCGTGCATCCCCAGTTCACCGAGCCGGAGGCCGCGCTGCGGGCCGCCGGGCGAGCCGTGCAGCGCTGGCTGCTGCCCGTGTCCCCCGGCGCGGACACCCCGCCGCTGGGCGAACTACCCGGCTGGGCGGACGCCGTGTTCGTCGGCAATCCCACTAACCCGACGGGCTGGCTGCACCGCCGAGCCGACCTGCTCGCGGCCGGTCAGGGGCGCACCCTCGTCGTCGACGAGGCGTTCATGGACGCCGCGCAGGAAGCCGAGTCCCTCATCGCGCCCGCCATGCCAGGACGCCTGGTGCTGCGGTCGCTGTCGAAGACCTGGGGGCTCGCCGGGCTGCGCGTCGGCTACGTGGTGGGCGACCCCGACCTCGTCGCTGCGCTCGCGGCCGCCCAGCCGCCCTGGCCGGTGTCCGCGCCGGCCTTGGCCGCCCTGGTGGCGGTGCTGGATGCCGACTCCCGCGCGCAGGCGTCCACCCGGTATGCCCAGGTCGACGCCGACCGTGCTCATCTGGTTGCCGCGCTGGAGGCGTCCGGCTTCGGGGTGGTGCCCAGTTCGGCGCCCTTCGTGCTGATCGACACCTCCCGGCTGGGGCCGGGTTCGGCCCGGGCCGCGCTCGCCGCCCGCGGGTTCGCCGTCCGTCGCGGGGAGAGCTTCCCTGGTCTGGGCCCGACCTGGATCCGGGTCCGGGTGCCGGACCCAGCCACCGCCGACGCCTTCGTCGCCGCCCTGGATGCCCTGGCGCAGGCCTCCCTCACCGCCCGCGAACAGGGGAACACATGAGTGACCTCGGGGCGCCCAGCGCCCACCTCGCGCTCGCCGACAAGGCCGATGCTGTCTGCCACATGGGGGCGCTGATGCTGAGCGCCGGCACCGGGTCCTACCGGGTGAAGGCCGCCATGGGACGCGTCGCGGTGGCGCTGGGCGTGGATCGGCTCGACGCTCAGGTGAGCCTCAACGAGATCATCGTCACCACTCGCGCCGGCGACGAGACCGTCACCCAGGTCGTCGAGGTGCCGGTACCGACGGTGAACGCTGCCCGCATCGCCGCCCTGTTGCGCGTGTCGCTGCGTGCCCGCCCTGGCCTGCGCACCCAGGACCTGCAGCGGCAACTCGACCGGATCGAACTGCGCCGGGCGCCGTACCCCCACGCGGCGATCGTCGCCGGCGCCGCGCTGGCGAGCCTGGCGTTCGCGTTCCTCAACAACGGCCACCTGCAGGAGTGCCTCGCCGCAGGGCTGGGGGCGGCCTGCGGCAAGTACGTCCAGTTGCTGCTGCGGCGGGCCCGGCTGAACCATCTGGCAATCGTCACGGTGGCCGCCTTCGTGGCAGCGGCCGTCTTCGTCCTGACCGGGTGGGCGATGCACGCGGCCCTGCCCGGCACGTCGCAGGCCGTCCACGCTGCCGCCTTCACCTCCGCGATCCTCTTCCTGGTGCCCGGCTTTCCGCTGCTGACCGCCGCCTTGGACCTGACCCGGTTCGACTTCACCGCCGGGACGGCGCGCCTGTGGTACGCCGGGCTGATCATCTTCGCCGCCGGGATCGGCGCCTGGCTGGTGGCGTGGGGGTTCGGGCTCACGCCCGCCCCGCTCGCCCCGCTCGACGTCTCGCCGCCCGCCCTGCTGGCGTTGCGTCTCCTGGCCGGCTTCGCGGGCGTGTTCGGGTTCGCCGTCACGTTCAACACGCCGTGGCGGATCGCCTTGATGACGTCGGCGATCGGCATGCTGGCCAACACCGGACGCCTGCTGATCGTCGACGAAGGCGGGCATCCGCTGGTCGCCGCGACCGCGGCAACACTGGCCGTCGGCCTCATGGCGGGATGGACGAGCCAGCGGTTCGCCGCACCGCGGATCATCATGTCCGTGCCCGCCGTGCTCATCATGATTCCCGGGGCCGCCGCCTTCCGGGCGCTCGTCGGCCTGGTGAACGGCGATGTGCTCGAAGCCCTCACCAACGCCACTTCCGTCCTGAGCATGGTCGTCGCACTGGCCGCGGGGCTCGCCCTGGCGCGCATGCTCACCGATCCGGCGTGGACGCGGCCTGCGCCCACGTGGACGAAGATGCCGCTCACCCGCGCCCAGCGTCGCCTGCGCTCCTACGCCAGCACCACCGGGACGCGGGCCCAGCCACCCACGGGATAGACCTCGCGGACCGGCGGCTCGTCCGCGGCGGCGATCCACGTCGTCCCGGCCACCAGGGCGCGCAGCGCCACGCGCAGTTCGATGGTGGCCAGGGCCCGTCCCGGGCAGGCGTGGCGGCCCACCCCGTAGACCAGGTTGGCGGGCCCGTAGGAGGCGGGGTGGAAGCCGTCCGGATCGTCGAAGGCCTCCTCGTCCCGGTTGGCCGACGTCCAGTGCAGCGTGACGCGTGCCCCCTCCGGGATGTCGACGCCGCCGACCGTCACCGGGCAGGTCGCCACGCGTCGGTTGGACACGAAGGGGTCGTCGCGGCGCAACAGTTCGTCGATGACCGCGTCCCACTCCTCATCGCTCACGCCCGCGCGGAGGCGGCGTTGGAGGGCGTCGTCGGTGACCAGGCCCCGCACCAGCACCCCTAGGCACAAGGCGATGGATCCCAGATCCCCACCCGTCCAGTTGCGCAAGACCGAGACGATCTCCTCGTCGCTGAACGGGCGCCCCCTCACCTGGGTGCGCATCAGCCGGGCGGTCACATCGTCGCCGACGACGGCAGCGAACTCATCGCGTCGGGCCGCCAGCAGCGGCGTGATCAACGCGTCGAAGCGGGCGGCGACACCCGCCAGTTCCGTCCGCTCACCCCGGCGGCTCGCTTCGTGGTTGGCGCTCACCCAGGCCACCAGCGGCTCCTCCAGCGTGGCCGGCCATCCCAACCAGGCGCTCTGGGCCCGGACCGCGAACACGGTGCCGATCTCCGTCACCGCATCCACCGGGGCCGCCCCCGCGGGCAGCGCCTCCACGAGCGCTCGCGCCACCTCACCCAGTTCGGGAACGAGCGGTGCGAGCGCCTGCTCCGACAGGAACGGATCCAGCGCGGCCCGGACGTCGCGGTGCGCGTCGCCATCGAGACCGTTGGGGATCTGCAGGTGGGCTGACACCGCACTCGAGAAGGTCACGTCGTCCAGGGCTGCGGCGCGCACGTCGGCGTGCCGCAGCACGACATAGTCCCCGTGGTCGCCGCGCACCACGGGATGGTCAGGACGCAAGCGGTCCGTGCACGCGCGAGGATCCTCCCCGGCGAACGAGACGTCTTCCGCCAGACGATCTGCCATCACGCACCCTTCGTCGATCGGACGCCCCACCAGTGGGCGAGATCGACACTACCAAGATTCTTACAAACAATTCGTAAGAATTGGCGAGGGCTTTCCTTGCGCGCAACCGATCAGCCCTGGCGGCGCTGGCGCAGCTTCTCCAGTTCGCGGCGCTCCGCCGCGGTGAGGCTGTGCAGACCCTCGTTGCTGATCTTCTCCAGCAGTTGGTCGATGCGTTCGGCGTCCGAGGCACGGCGCTCGGCGGCGCGGCGTTCCTTGCGCGCCGGACGCGGCGCACTCGGCGCCTTGGGGCGAGGCAGGAAGTTGAGCTCCGACAGCAGGCCGAATCGACGCGCCATCAACGCGGAGAACACCAAGGCGCCCAGCAACGTGAGGAGATCGGCGAGCCGGCCCGAGGCGGCCATCAGCAGGACCTGCAGGCCCAGCAGGACGGCGCCGACCACCCAGGCCCGGATCCCGAAGAAGAACGGACGCTGCGGGTATTCGGCGATCCACAACAGCAGCACCAGGAACTGGATGAGCCCCAGCCCATACATCTGGCCGGTGCCGCTCACCAGGTGCACCACCAGCGAGATCGCTGTCAGCGACGCCCACATCCCGATGTAGAGGGCCGCCATGGAGCGGCGCCCCACTTGGGCTTCAAGGTCGCGGCCGAAGTACCACAGCAGCACCAGCGACAGCAGCGTCCACAGGGAGAGGGCGTCCACGAAGGGCCAGGTGACGATGCGCCAGACCTGACCCGACAGCACCAGTCGAGGATCCAGGTAGAGCGCGTTCGCCACGCCGGCCGCCAGCGTGGCGACGACGGTTCCGAGCGTGCCAAGAGCGACCAGCAGAACCGTCGAGGTCACATCGAAGCGGCCGATCCGGAACCAGGCCTCACCGGAATTGTCCCGGGACACGTTGAACGATGACACCCCTTAAGAGTGCCAGATGGGCCCAGCCTCAGGCCTGTGCGCCGGGGGCTGCCGCCGGACGCGGGGGGCGCGCCGCCAGCACGAACAGCGACAAGGCGCCCAGCACCACCAGCACGCCGAGCACGATGTGGACCATCGTCACGTGCATCTCGCCGAGCGCGTACTGCACCAGGGACAGCACGAACACCCCGGCGGCATGGCCGATGCCGCCCTTGACGCCGGAGACCTGGCCGAACCGGAACGCGGCGAGGGCGCTCAGCAGGGCGGTCACCACGAACAGCATGGCCAGCCCCGCGTGCGCGGAACGGACGGCCGGCTCGCTCGTCAAGAGCGAGCCGAGGATGCCGAGCACCAGCGCCACGACGGCGCTCACGCCCGAGACGGCACGGTAGAGGCGATGCCAGGTCAGGGTTCGGTTGTTCTCAGCCACACCGCCACCCTAGCTGCGCGCTCAGAGGTTCAGGTATTCGGCGATCTCGTCGCCGCGAACGGTCCACAAGGCGTCCACGAGCGCCGTCCGGAAGGACGCCGGGCCGCGGGACTGCTCCTCGGCCTGCTCCGACGCCAACGCCAGCCAGGCCGCCCCCGCCAACGCCGCCTCGAGGCGTCCCGTGACGACGGCGCACGCCCCCATCAGGCCCGACACCGCGGTGCGGACGCCCGGGATCTGGGCCAGCATCGCCGAACCGAGGGGCACCTTCACCTCACGCCCGCCGAACGTCACCCGCTCGGCGGAGTCACCCCACACGATCGCGGCGTCGAGCTCGGGGGCACCGAAGCCGCTGATCTCGTCAGGGTTCACACGGACGATCGCGGGCCGGTTCGCCAGGAGCGCGTCCACCCGCTCGGTGTGCAGCGGCAGGTCGCCGAGCCGGGTCAGGTCCAGCACCCAGGGAGTCCCGTCGGAGGCCAGCCGGGCCGTGGTCGCGACGATCGCGTCGTTCCACTCGGCGGTGAGCGCGGCCAGGTCGAGGACGACCGCCTGCGCGCCGCGGGCCGCATCGAGGGCGTCGGGCGACGTGCCGGTCACCAAGGGGCGCGCTCCGGCACCGTGCAGGGCGTCGGCGACGAAGGGAGTGGCGGCGCGAGGAGCCACACACTGGACCCGAGGCCCTTCCTCACGCACAGCTTCGGCGGCGAACCCGATGGTCAGGGCGAGGCTGGAATGGGACATCGAAACTCCTCTTACAGATTGCGGCGGCTCGCTAGCAAGTATGACCGAGTTCTCCGCGGGACCGGCGAGCGACCCTCGGCGGGTGTGGGGATTCCCCGCACGGTCGCTCCAGCACGAAGTGCCAGGCGTCACAATGACGTCATGGAGCCGACGACGCCCCCCGCACCGCCCGCGGATGCCTTCGCGTCCTTCCGTGTCCCCGCCACCGACCGCCGCGAACGCGTCAATCGGGGCAAGGCGCTGCGGGAGGCGACCCCCCACGCCGCATTGGGGCGGTGGCAGCCCCGCCACAACCGCCCGCGGACCATCGACCTCATCGAGGCAGCCCAGTACGGCCGGCTGCCGTGGCTGCACGGCGTCCGCAACGCCCGCATGGCGGCGTCCCCGTTCGGGATGCTGCGCGGTTCCGCCGCGATGATGGCGTGGGACGTGGCCAACCTGCCCGCGACCGGCGTCCAGACGGTGACGTGCGGCGACGCCCACATCGGCAACATCGGCTTCTACCGTTCACCCGAGGGCAACCAGGTCATCGACCTGAACGACTTCGACGAGGCCCACACCGGCTGCTGGGAGTGGGACCTGCGCCGGCTCACCGCCTCGATCTGGGTGCTGGGCCGGGTCAACGGGGCCAGCGAGCAGGACTGCGCCGACGCCGTCGCCCACTGCGTCGTCGCCTACCGCGACGAGGTCAGCTTCTTGTCCAAGCAGCCGCTGCTGTGGCGGGCGTTCGACCGGCTCGACGTGGAGGGACTGCACTCGAGCGTCACCGAGGAGGGACTGCGCGAGGAGATCGAACGCGCCGCCGCCGCCGCCCGGCGCCGCACCTCGGATCGCAAGCTGCCCAAACTGACCGGCGGGGCCACCACGGCCGCGCACATCCTCGAAGACCCGCCGCTGGTGACCCACCCCGACGCCGCCGAGTACGAGGCGCTCGCAGACGGGCTGGACGCCTACCTGGCCACCCTGACACCGCAGTGGCGGCGCATCGTGGGCGGGTACACGCTGGTCGACATCGCTCACAAGGTCGTCGGCGTCGGGTCGGTCGGCCTGCGGGCCTGGGTGGCGCTGCTGTGCGGCTCCCGCGAGGACGACGTCCTGTTTTTGCAGCTCAAGCAGGCGCAACGATCCGTGCTGGCGCCCTTCGTCCATGGCGAGCACGCCTGGCACGAGCATCAGGGGCAGCGGGTCGTGGAGTACCAGCAGGTGCTGCAGACCGTCTCGGACCCGCTTCTGGGCTGGACGACGGTCGGGCCGCATCAGTACTACGTGCGCCAGTACCGCAACATGAAGGGCGGCATCCCCCTCGACAACATGTCCCCCTCGGCCCTGGTCGACTACTCCGGCGTCACCGGGCATCTGCTGGCCAAGGGCCACGCCCGCACCTCGGGGGCGTCGATCATCTCCGGCTACCTCGGCAAGCGGGAATCCGCCGTGGACGCCTTCGTCGCCTGGGCGCGCAGCTACGCCGACCAGACCGAAGCCGACCACGCCGACCTGGTGGCTGCCATCGCGTCCGGACGCCTCCCCGCAGAACCCGGCGTCTGACGCGTCGGGAGCCGACTCTGCGCGGCGCCGTAGGCTGAACCCATCGATCAGGCTCGGAAGGACGACATGCGCGAGATCGCGACGGGGATCACCCAGGACACCACGCTGTGCATCTCCTTGTCCGGCAGGCCCGGTAGCACCGGCACCCGGTTCCACAACTACCTGTACGACGCGCTGGGCCTGGACTTCGTCTACAAGTCGTTCACCACGTCCGACATCGCCGAGGCCATCGCGGGCGTCCGCGGGCTGCGGATCCGCGGCTGCGCCGTCTCGATGCCGTGGAAGCATGACGTCATCGCGCTGGTCGACGAACTGGACGCGTCCGCCGCCGCCATCGACGCCGTGAACACCATCGTCAACACCGATGGCCACCTGGTGGCCTACAACACCGACTACCAGGCCGTTGCCCACCTGCTCACCGACCGCGGCGTCCCGAAGCAGGGCACCGTCGCCGTGCTGGGCTCAGGCGGCATGGCGAAGGCGACCGTCGCCGCGCTGCGCGACCTGCACTACCGCGACGTCGTCGTGGTGGCCCGCAACGAGCACACCGGGCGCGAGCTCGCGTCCAAGTACGGGGCGGGCTGGCGTCCCGAGTTGGGCGACCTGCGTCCCGCGACCGTCGTGAACTGCACCCCGGTCGGCATGGCGGGCGGTCCGGAGGCCGCGGCGTTGCCGGTGAGCGGGTCGGTGCTGGAGGACGCCTGGGTGGTGTTCGACATGGTGCCGATGCCCGCCGAGACCCCCCTCGTGGTGGAGGCGCGGCGACGCGGCCTCACCGTCATCACGGGCGCCGAGGTCATGAGCCTGCAGGCCCTGGAACAGTTCGTGCTCTATACGGGCGTCCGCCCCGACCCGGAACTCGTCGCGGCCGCCACGACGTTCTCGCGCGCCTGACGCGACGAGCCGGGCACCGGCCAGCAGGCGCCGCGGGCACCACCGAGGCCGGCGGACGGCCTGTGCGGCTCAGGGGGCGAGGCGGTCCCGAGCCCAGTCCGCGCCCCGCATGCGGAACCGAAGACGGTCGTGGAGCCGCGAGTTGCGCCCCTGCCAGAACTCCCAGGTGTCGGGCAGCAACCGGTAGCCGCCCCAGTGCGGTGGACGCTGCGGGTCCTCGCCCTGGTCGCGGACGGCGGCTGCCTCGGCGTCCTCCAGGGCGGCCCGGTCGGCGATGACGCTCGACTGCTGCGAGGCCCAGGCCCCGATCCGGCTGCCCAGGGGACGCACCCGGAAGTAGGCGTCCGACTCCTCGGCCGGGACCTTCACGACCTTGCCCTCGACCCGGACCTGCCGCTCCAACGGAGCCCAGAAGAACAGCAGCGTCGCCTGCGGATTGTCAGCCAGGTCGGCACCCTTGCGGGAGTCGTAGTTGGTGAACCACACCAGCCCGCTCCCGTCGAACTCCTTCAGCAAGACGACGCGCGCCGAGGGCCGTCCGCGACGGTCGGCGGTCGCGAGCGTCATGGCGTTGGGTTCCAGGCCCGGCAGGGCGCGGGCGTCCTCGAACCACTGCGCAAACAGCGCGCTCGGGTCGTTCCCAGCGTCAGCCTCGTCGAGTTTCCCCTTGTCGTAGGACTGTCGCAGCCCGGAGATGTCCATGAAGCCAGCCTAGGACACCACGGCCGATTGCGGGGCGGCCCGCAGCGAAGCGGCCAACCGTTGCCCCGGGCCGCTCCCGGTCAGCGTGTGGAGATGCCCCCGACCATGCCGCTGATGAACTTCTTCTGCAGGGCGAAGTAGAGCAGCGCGATAGGCAAGGCAACCAGCACGCCCGCGGCCGACAGCAGCGAGTAGTCGGTGGTGTTCTGCCCCTGGAAGAAGGCCAGCCCCAACGGGGCCGTGCGCCGCGCGTCGGAGACGATCATCACCAGCGGCAGCAGGAACTCGTTCCAGGTCCACATGAAGACCAGGAGCGCCATCGTCATGATGGGAGCCACCGTGGAGGGGACGAGCACCCGCCACAGCACCTGGGAGTCGCGTGCCCCGTCCAGGCGAGCGGCCTCGATCACTTCGTTGGGGAACGTGCGGAACTGATTACGCATCCAAAAGATCGAGAAGGCCAGGGATTGCGTGGTCTGCGGGAGGATGAGCGCCCAGTAGGTGTCGGTGAGGTTGACCCCCCGCAAGTTGAAGTACAGCGGGATGATGAACGCCTCGGCCGGGAGCATCAGCCCGAGCAGCAAAAGGTAGAACAGGACGCTGGAGCCGACGAACCGGAGCCGGGCGAAGGCAAAGCCCGCGGTCACCGAGAGCAGGATCGTCAGCGCCACGACGCTCAGGGCCACGATCACGCTGGAGAGCATGTACACGCTGAAGTTGCCGCGCGCCCACGCGTCGGCGTAGTTGCTGAACACGAGCCTGCTGGGCAGGGCGAACCCGCCGAAGTTCTCGGCCGAGGGGGTGAGCGAGGAGAGCACGACGCCCAGGAGCGGGACCAGCGCGAACAATGCGAACAAGGCCAAGACGACCTGGTTCACGATCTTTTCCTTGCGGCTGAGCTTCATGCTTCGTCCTTGGGTTCGAGGCGGCCGATCAGGACGGTCGCAGCGACGATGACGACGGTGAGCACCAGCGCGACGGCCGCCGCGAGACCCACCTGACCGGTGTTGAAGGCCCGGTTGTACGCCTCATAGGCGGGCACGGCGGTGCTGGTGCCGGGGCCACCCCGGGTGGTGATGTAGACGATGTCGAACGTCTTCAGCGCCGAGACCACGGTGAGGGTGAGTCCGACGGAGATCTGTCCCCGCAACGAGGGCAGCGTGATCGCGAAGAACTCGCGGATGCGTCCGGCGCCGTCGATCCGGGCGGCCTCGAAGAGTTCGGGCGGGATGTTGCCCACCCCGGAGAGGAACAGGACGAGACACAGCCCGATGTTGAGCCAGGTGCCGACGAGGCCGATCGCGATCAGCGCCGTGTCGTACTCCCCGAGCCAGACGCGGGCCAGGCTCCCCAGCCCCACCGCGCGCAGGACCTGGTTGACCAGGCCCGTCTGGGAGTAGATCGACACCCAGATCGTGCCGACGACCACTGACGCGATCACCTGGGGCAGGAACAGCACGGTCCGGTAGAAGGACATCGACCGCATCCGGTGGGCACGCGAGATCAGGGCCGTCAGGAGGAGGGCTCCCACGACGGGAAGCACGGCGTAGAACAGCATCAGGACGCCCGCATGGACGAAGGACAACCGCAGTCCCTCGTCCTGGAGCACGGTGACGAAGTTGTCGAAGCCGACGAACGTCGCCGCCCCCAGCCCGTTCCAGTCGAAGAACGAGTACTGCACGGTCTGCGACAACGGGATGCCGAGGAACAGCACGAACACGAGGAACGCGGGGGCCACGTACAGGTAGGCGGCGGGCTGCCACCGCCGACGGTGGCGCAGCGGTGGGGCCGTGGTGGCCAGGGGGGCGGGGGTGGGGAGGTTCGCTCCCCACCGTCCGCTCCTGGATTCGTTCACGGAGTTACTCACGTTGAGGGATCCTTCAACGCTTCGCCAGGAACGCCGCTTGGTCGGCCTGGAGCTTCTCGACGAAGCCCTGCGGTGTGATCTGCCCGGCGATCAGGTCCTGCGCACCCGCGGTCAGCGTGTCGTAGAACGTGGTGGTGGCGTAGTCGAGGTAGGGAACCACGCCGTTGGCCGCCTGGACCGCGCGGTACTGCGTGGCGATGTCCGCGGCGAGCGTGCCCGCCTCGGGCTGGTAGCTGGCCGGCAGCACCGTGGGGAGCGCACCGGTGCTCATCAGTTGCTCGGCCGATCCCGCGTTCGTCACGAAGTCGATGTAGGCCGCGGCGACGTCAGCGTTCTTGGTCTTGGATCCGATGGACCAGGCCAGACCCTGACCGCCGGTCGTGGTCGGCTTGCCGTCCACCGCCGAGTTCAGCACCGTGAAGCCGGCCGCGCTCGTGCCCATGGCCGTCTCGAGCTTGGCCTGCTGCCACGTCCCGTTGATGAGGAACAAGGACTCGCCCCGGCCGAACGCGGACGTGGCGTCGTCTCGGGAGACGCCGTTGGCGCCCGGCGTGAGGTAGCCGTCTTGGGCCCATTGGGCGATCTTCGTCGCCGCCTCCAGGGTGGGGGCGTCCGTCCAGGCGCCGCCCTGGCCGCTGACCAGCTTGGTCACGCCCTCGGCGCCCAGCAGGGAAGCCTGGGTGACGCCCATGATGTGGATGCCGGGGCTCTTCTCCAGGTTGCCGAAGGACAGCGGGAGGATGCCCGCGGACTTGGCCTTCGCCATCGCGGCTTCGAGCTGATCCAGCGTGGTGGGCGTTTCCAGGCCGAGCTGGTTCAGCAGGGCGCGGTTGTAGTAGACGCCGACGAGCTCACCCGTCTGCGAGACGCCGAACAGGTTGTCGCCCTGCCAGGACTTGCCGTCCGCACTGAAGCTGTTCTGCTTCAGCAGCCCCTTGGGGAAGTAGCTGCTCCAGCCGTAGAGCTGGTCGTAGTCGTTCAGCGGACGCAGGAGCCCCGCCTCCACGAAGGCTCCCATGTCGGGGTAGCCCTGGTTGACCTGCGCGACGTCGGGCGGCGTGTTGCTGGTGAGGGCCAGGCGCAGGGTCTTCTTCAGGTCGGCGAAGGACTGGGCCGTCCGCTCGATCGTGACGTTGGGGTACTTCGCCTCGAACTGCTTGTTGAGCGCCTCCTGGGCTTCGGCGATGCCCGCGTCGACGTTCTGATCCCAGACCGTCAGCGTGACCTTGCCCGCCGCCGCGACGTCCTTCGATACGGGGCCGGCGGAGGACGTGGTCGTCCCCGCTCCCGAGCCCGGGGCGCACGCGGTGAGCGTGAGCGCCACGGCGGCCACGACGGCCGCCAGGCCTGCTGCTTTCTTCATGATTTCCTCTCGGATGTGACGGGTGCTGCATGAGTGGAGCCGTGCACGCCTTCGGACTGCTGCCTGGCCCACTGCCGGACGACGTCCCAGCCGCGTGCGGGCTGGAGCTCTTCGAACAAGTCATGGAGGTCGGTGGGGGTGGGCGCGCTGCGGGCCCCGCCGGGGGCACGCACGGAGCATGCGGCGGCGGCCGCGGCGAGCCGCAATCCCGCCTCGAGCTCCCAGCCCCAGGCGGTCGTGGCCATGAACACCGCGCCGAAGGTGTCCCCGGCGCCGGTGGGATCCACCGCCGTCACCGGGAGCGACGGCACCTGCACCGTCGTACCGGCCCGCGTCGCCAGGGCGCCGTCCTTGCCGAGGGTGACGACCGCGGTCTCGACGTAGCCGCTCAGGGCGGCGAGGGCCTCCTCGGGGGTGGACGTCCGGGTGTAGGCGCACGCTTCGGCGTCGTTGAACACCACGGCATCCACATCGCGGATCCGTGTCAGGACCTCGGGGGACCAGGCGCCGGTCGCGTCCCACCCCACTCCGCCGAAGACCGCCGTCCCCTGCTGGCGCAGAGAGCTCAGCCAGGGCGGGAGCGGCTTCTCCACGCTGAGGTGGAGCGTCGCGGGGGCAGCGGCACCGTCCCATTCCGGGGGCATCGCTGGCTCTTCGTACGTCACGAAGGCACGGTCGGGTCCGTCGGTGATGGCGACCGTGATGGGGTTGTGCGAGCCGGGCCGGTGCCGCAGGTGGGTCAGGTCGAGGTGCGGCTCTTGCGCCAACTGGGCTAGGACGAGCGTCCCGATGGGGTCGTCGCCCACGTCGGCGGACAGCGTCGCGCTGGCGCCGATGCGCGCCGCCGCGACGGCCCGGTTGGCAGCGCCTCCGGGCGAGAGGGTGAACGACTCGGCGTAGACCTCGCTCCCGGGCTGCGGTGGTCGTGCGCCTGCGAAGACGAGGTCGCTGTAAATCTGGCCCACGATGTGGACGTCAGCACACACAAGGTTTCCTTCGGTGGTGAGGTTTGATCGACTTTGATGCTAACCGCGCAATGTTTCCTGCATGTTACCCACATGAGGCACCCTCATGACAGGAGTTGAAGAACTTTGGGTGAACAACACCACCAAAGACTGCCAAAGTCAATCAGCATTGCGCTAGAGTGGTGGCATGCTCACAGCTCAACGACGTGCGCTCATCCTCGAGTCGCTTGCCTCCGGCGGACGAACGGTCGTCCAGCTCGCCGGTGAGCTTCTCGTCAGCGAGTCGACCATCCGGCGCGATCTGGACGCCCTCGCGCTCGACGGAAAGCTCGAGCGGAAGTACGGGGGTGCGATCCTCACCAGCGGCAGCCGGGCCACCATCACCGACTCCGGCCGGGAGGAGGGGTCCCTCGCGCAGGAACGCGACCGGGACTACGACCTCCGC
>RRZT010383334.1_pt1 | contig 19954 bp, 19 predicted proteins | sample 2165551 | NCBI WGS metagenome assembly RRZT01 (sample SAMN10456910, study PRJNA506462) | wastewater metagenome | biome: wastewater; feature: sludge; material: wastewater sludge; isolation source: wastewater sludge with Escherichia coli K12::gfp cells carrying plasmid... | place: USA: Moscow, Idaho... | reverse complement strand
TTAGTAATGCTAGCTTGACTTGGACAAATACTTTCATTATATCTGTGAAATATTAGAAAATTTTCGTAAATACTTTCATTAAACAAATAAGGGTTCTGTTTCACCAGCAAAATTTTTCTTCGTAATTGTACTTTATTTAATCCAACAATACTTGTATTATGAAACAAAATTTCCCCTGTACTTGGAGAAACAGTCCCATTAAGCATTTTGAATAATGTTGTTTTTCCACTTCCACTTTCTCCAGTTATAAAAGTGACAGTTTTCTTTTCAACACAAATATCTGGATAATATAAGAAATTTTTAAAAATTAAATTTCGTGATATTAATATTTTCTCCATATTAAATCTCCCCTGTATATAGTTTATATCAATTGTTGTGTGGTATGAAGTCAGCATAGTGGACACAATACTCTTGATTAGAGTTGATTATTATGTAGTGGTCTGAATAATTTACTATCACATACTGTAGCAACTTTAATTGACCACTACAGTTAACTTTTTATTTCGTAAAAGTAACATAATTATATAAATAATTCTAGCTAATCTCATAATATCACCTAAACCATTTTTAATATATTACCATATTTTGTCAAATTATTTAAAATAATGCAATATTTTTTTTAGAATTTAATTTATATACAGCAATATACATTTATATTTGATTAAAATCAAAAAATTTACAGAGATAAAATAAGAGTATTTAAGGTTCATATTTTTAATGGAATTCTAACTATATTTCACGTCCGATAATTCCCCTTATGAATAAATAACAAAAAACCTGACCTATTTTTTAACCAAAAAGCTAAAAATTTAAAGGTCAGGTTTTCTATTGTTTAAATTAAAACTAGATTAGAATACTGAATTCTTTCGGAGTGATTCAGTAATATATTTTACCACATTTTTTTTATTTGTAAATATACAAAATTTTTTATACATAAATAGACCTGTATTTTATTAATTTTTCTAAAATACAGGTCAGACTCTAATTTTCAAATTTATCTTCCTTCTTCCATTAAAGAGAATCCATAACTTTCTCTCTAATAAAGTATATCCCATTTTTATTTAAAGTCAAGTCTTTTTAAAACCAATTTTTTTGTTTTTAATGCCAACAAAAATTCAGACAGTTTTTTAAGTTTGTTTTTCTTAACTTCTATAGGACTTGAATCTCCTATCTGTAAAGACTTTCTACTCTTCTCATAATTTTTCTATTCCTCTTTTTCCTACATTATATGCATTTATTCCTGATGATTTTAGCTTTTGTGTTATAAATAAACCAAAATCTTTTTCTAATAAATTATCTGATAGTTTCAATTCTATTTTTGATACTTCCTTTTTTAAGTCTCTCAAAGCCGGTTCATGCATATCTATATACAGCCATTTATTCATTTTTTCATGATACAAATAAATATATACTGTCATAACATATTCATCTAAATTCATCAACAAATTATCTAATGTCATATGATTTGATACTGTATAATCATCTCTGTAATATTCATTCTTTCTTAAATTGTCAGTTAAAAAATATACTCCCTTGCCTTTTAATAAACTTTTTACTAATTTCATGCTATTATAGTAATTCTGTAACATTATACCATTATGTTCTAAATATCCGTCACAATGACAGTAGGCTAATTTTACTCTGTTATTTTTACTAATATACCCTATCATACTTCTTGTTGCCATAAAATCATCTCCCTTTAATATAAATTCATTTGTACTGACTTTTTATACTGTATACTTATTTTATTTTTCTTTTCATATTTAAAAAGTTCCTGTTCTAAACTTTTTAAATTTATTTTCCTATAATAATTAGAATCCACATACCATTTATTTTCTTCTACACAATATAGATAAATATACTCAATATCTCTATTTTTTTTATAATTTTCCATAGCTTCATCTAGTGAATCAAAATTTTTAGTTCCAAAGTTATTAGCTTCATCATAAAAATATGTCGTTGCTACATCAAAATCTAGTACACTTATTTCTCCACCTTTTAATAATTCCTCTACTTCATCTTTTCCATAATAACTAAAAAGCATTCCGCCGTTTTCATCAAGTCCGCCACCATTATGACAGTAAGCAAATTCTACACTTTTATTTTTCCGTATTATTCCTATATAACTTCTAAATCCCATAATTCACACTCCTAATTTTTCATTTGAGTGCCGTACTTGTACAGCACTCATTTTTATGTTTCTTTATTATTCCTGTTTTCTCTATATTTTTTATTTAGCGAAGTAAAAAGTATTTCTATCTGCATACCACATATCATCTAATTGAATAAAACTTTGAGGTATTTTCCCGTAATCATATATTATCTCACGGTAATGTTTTGTCCAAAAATCATAGTTTTTTGCATCAGAATTTTTAAGCTGTCTTCTATATTCTTCTAATGATTGTCCTTTTTTTAGTTCTCCTATACATATATCATCTTTTATCATTACTTTTTTATAGATATCTGTATTTATCTCTCCTTTAATTTTCATAATTCCTATACTACTTCTTTTTAAATTCATAATAGATCACTCCCATATATAAGATTTTAAAAACAAAACTAAATCTCTAAGGACACATAAGACAATTACACATTAGCCCGCAATAACAATAGAAGCCATTACTATCATGCAATAGTCCAGAGTTCCTCCAACAATTTTTTTTGTTTTTTTTTCTAAAACGAATTTTTGCATACAAGATTTTCAAGGTTTTGCGTAGCAAACACGGAGTGCTTGACCTTGAAAACTTGATTTCCGCAGGAAATTCGCAGTATGCTATAATTTGGAGTGAAAAAAAAGAAAAAGATAAAAAAAGAGAGAAGCGGTTAGCTACTCTCATCTGATTGGCATAAAAAAGATTCTTTTATTCTGCTTGCCTTGCCCGATATGTTTCAGTGCAATAAATTTACAGCGTAAATTTTGTGGAAAAATATTATCGCACGCGCGAGACAATATAATTTTAAATTTTAGTTTTTTGCAACTTTATTGTCTCTAATTCACTTTTTAATTTTTCTAATTGAATTTCAGTCTTTCTTATTTTTTCTTCTAATTTTTCTTCTTTTCTTTCTAATGCTTCTAAGTCTGAAATAGGTTCTTCTAACTCTTTTATATCCTCTTTTACCTCTTTTATTTTCTCGGTAGGATTTTCAGAGTTTATAATTTCTTCAATTACTTCTACTTCAACACTTTCTCTATTCTTACTTATGAATTCTATTGCCCTTGTTGATAAATCCATTACCTTTAGATTATTAGTTTCTAGAAATAATTCATACTTCTTTATAGCTCTGTATACATAATCTTTTTTTAATCCTAAATTTTCGAACCATGCATAAAAAGTTCCTGACTTATAAACTGCTAATTCTTCGCGTGCTTCAAATAAATTTTTTGACAATTCAAATGTATTTCTTACTATCTGATTCATAGTTGTTTTTATTTTTCTTTCTTTTTTACTAAGTGATAGTATAAGTTCATTATCTGTTATTTCGTGATCATCAAAATTGAAATCACTTTCATAAACATTTTCAACACTATTACTTAAAACTTTGTCATCTAATAATACATTTCTAGAACCGAATTGACTTCTAGCCATTTTTAACACCCTTCACTTTCTAAAAATTCATCTATTAAATTTTTATAATCAATTGACGATTTTGAACTTTTTTTATATGAAAATATATCTAAACCATGCTCCATTGAATTTAAAATATTTTGATCTTCTCTTATGTGCGTATCTGTAAATTCATTATTTTTAAAATATACACTTAATTCTTCTTTTGCTTTTTTAAAAACTTTCGTGTTTTCTTTAGCTTGCACAAGAAATATTTTTTTTATTTGTAATTTAGGATTTTCTTGTTTGTATATTTCAGTTATTTGTATTAAATCTCTTATTCCATTCATATCAATATAACTTGCCTTTGTAGGAGCAAAAATATAATCCGTTACTCTTAATACTGCTTTAGTCAAATTATTTATAGTTCCCTCAGTATCAAAAATTACATAGTCATAATCTTCGAATAAATAAATAAGATTTTCAATACAATCCAATTCTTCATCTAATGAAGCATTTTCTTTATAATAATCATCAACTTTAGTTAATGTAGCATTACTTATTATAATATCTACCCCATTTTTCTTATTGATATATTTCTTAACGTCAGGTATTATTACATTTTCATAACTTTCTTTTATTAATTCAAATAATGTATTTTCATTTTTAATGTCTAAGTATAATTGTATTGCCCCTCTTGGATCAGAATCAATTAACAGTACTTTATATTCTCTATTTGCTAAAGCATATGCAATATTTACTGCTGAAACAGTTTTTCCTGCCCCACCTTTTGGATTCATCATACTTATAATTTTCATATTTTTGCTCCTCTCATTAAAATAATTAATCATGTATAGAAAAACTTCTATATCAGATTTTAAATTTAATTCTTTCCTCAATTTTTTTATTGTTTCTTGTACATAATTAAATTCAGATTGCGTTAAAAAAAAACTTTTCGGTGTATTCCTTTTTAATTTATTAGGAAGCTGTTTTCTCCCAGAGCCAACTCTTTTACCACCATGATTAGACATAATTCCTCCAATTATTGACTTTTATATAATATATGTTATAATAGCAAAAGAGTAATAAAATCACACTATCTAAAATTAGAGATTATTTTCGATTTAATAATTTTAGATAGTTTTTTTTATTTGGTAATTAAACTACTAAATTCAAGTCTTAAATTCATATCTCATCTGTTAATCTCCTTTTTTATTTATAATAACATAAATTTTTGAAAAAAACAATATATTTTTTCAAGTTTAGAAATATTATCGCACACGAGAGATAATTAAAATATAAATAAGAACCTATATTAAACCTTGTTTTCCTTGAAAATTATTTTTTAAGGGGTTCTGTGTTTTTCCAAGAAAATAGGTAAAATTTTTTTGCAATCATTAAAAAGATTAACTTTTTGCTTTAACGTTCAAAATATCTGAACATTTTTAAAATTATTTTTCTTTCAATTAATTATATATATTTAAATATACCACTATTTTTTATCGTTTTTACATAAATATCAAAATAAGCTTATATATTCGATTTTAGACGTTTGAAAAATTAATCCATGTCCCAACATTGCCTACATGCAAAAAAGTTTCTTAAAATTAAAATATAGAGGTTGTATTCAGTGAAAATTTATATTCAAATAAAAAAATACACAAAAGTTTGAATTCTATTGTATATTTTTTGAAACACTAAAGGTATCTCTATAATTGATGTCCTTTTTCCCCAATCGTTAATTTTAATCAATAAAATCAAGGATTCAGTTTAAAGATCATTAGAACAACAAAACGAAATTTATACTGTAGGGATATCTCCATAATTTGTGTCTTTTTACCCCAATTATAAATTTTATTTAGTAAAATCAATATATATTCTTATTCTTGGTATATTCATTATTATTTCAAGGTATATAACCTTTTAAATAAAGTATACTTAAGTCAATCAATTAAGAAAATAGGACTTTTTTGACCATGAAATGTACATATATTCAATAGTCAATAATATCTTAAGTTTTTAGACCATTTAAAAAGAATAATATAAAACTGTTCAAGAGACTTATTTTATTGGTGAAAATCGACAATTAGGGAAAAGGCACATTAATTATGGAGATACCCCTTAAGAGTTTTGGTCAATAAGGCATTTATAATTCAAAGAACTGAAAAAAAGTATCTTAAAATTGAAATATGGACGTGAAAATTATGAAGAAACTCATGTATGAAAATCATTTTAAAATGAAATAACTAAAAAATACGCAAAATTCTATTTTTGCGTATTTTCAATAAAAATCTTCCTCGTAATTCGTATATTGCTCTGGTGACTTTCCACGACCACCTAAAATGACCACCTCTTGTCCACCACCTATAACTTTTGTCACAAAAGTAACATCAAAAATCCATTCATCTTCAAAATCAAAGAGATATAAAAACGAATCTCCTTTTTTAAAATCAAAAGAAGATAATTTCACAGTATCTGTACTAGGTAAACTTTCTGCAAAAGGTGACCAACATACTTTTTCTCCTGACCATAAGATATTATCCATGAAAAAAGCATATAAATGATCATCTTCAAAATTATAAGATTCAAGAATAGCAAGATGTAAAATATCAAGTGAATATTCTGACGGCACCTGAATTTTCCGCCAAACACCATGAACAAAACTAACTTTAAAAACATAAGATATATCAGAATGAATATGATTCATATTAAACCTCCCAATAACAAATCTAAAAATCCGCTATTAATTTATTGTACAAGACACCTTTTCAGTAGTATTTTTTATTTATTTTTTTTCTACAACACTTGATAATACTGGATTTTTGCTCTTATTTTTTGGTTTCCATGTGTTGTTTTTTTACTTTTACTATTGTTTTTCTTGATACTGATAAAATCTGTTCTATCTCCCTATATTTAAGCTTCTTGCCTAATAAAAATAATATTTTATCTTCTTGCATTATTTCTGAATCTAAATATTTATCTACAGATTTTTTAGAAAGTCTTAAATTCTCTGCTATTTTCTTTCTAGTGAGCTTTTGTATATAATAACTATCCAAAATAAGGTAAATATTATCTTCTTTATTCTGTTGCCTTTTGGTTAGTCCATTCTCATTTCTTATTGCCTGTTTCTTTTTCTCTACATATCTTGATACTTTTATTTCTCTTTCTATCAATGTCTTCATTATCTGCTGTTCCTGTGTCGATATCTCTAACTGCTCTATTATCGTCTGATTCCTTATCTTTTTAAATTTTGACTTTTCTAAACTTTTTATTACCCCTATTACTTCTCTTTCATCTAGTGGCTTTCTGAATAGACCATTTATTTCAGTTAGACTTTCATTCAAATTAATCTTTGTCTTTGTATAATCAATATTTTCAAGACCATAATTATATAATAATTGGTTACGATATCCCTCATTTATTCTTGCTTTATTTCTAATTTTTATTAAACTTTTATAATCTTCCATTCTTGAAAACGCAAGTGTTAATTCGTTGAATTTTAATTTCCGTCTTTCGTGAGTTACGCTTTTCTCTCTATACTCACGCTTTTCAAGATAAACATTTGCCAACTCAATTATTTTATATCTGATGTCTTCCTGATGTAAAATATCCCGCTCTACTAAATCAATCATTGGCTTTATTATCTTTCTTTGTGTATTAGATTTAATATTAAATGTATCAGGTACTCCTAATACCCTTGACGGTTCAGAAGCTTTAAAATCTGCTCCTAAATAAGCTAATTTTTGAGCGAATCTATTTAATAATGCCTGATATGTTGGTACAAAAGATATATTATTTTTGGTGCTTGCATAACAATTATCTAAATGCCAGTAGACATGTAACCCTCTACCTGAATTTATTACAAGACTAGGTTCAGGTATAACTCCACTATCCCATAATCTCCATAGTTCTTTATATGCACGCTTTATTGATATATCATGAACTACACAGTCTATATCGCAAAATAATGAATTTAAATTATATAGGTTTTCAAAGTTCCGCTTCGGTTGATAAAATGTATTTACACTACTATATATATTTAAATTTTTATTATTCTCAAATAAAGTCATCTGTGTACCAAACTCTTTTATTCTATATATGTATTCTGTCCATGTCTTTTCATCTGCAAAAGCTATTGAAACAAAACCTTTTGACGTTTTATACAGAGTTTCTTTGAAGTAATCTATATGTCTCATTTTTCCTCCTGCCTGTTTCTTTATTTAGGAAAATAAAAAAATCCAATTATTGACAACTGGATACCTCGAAGAAAAATGAATAAATAATATATATTTTTAAAGCCTTTTTTGGGGCTTGACTATAATTCATTTTTGATATATAATAATTTCATACAAATAAATATAAAAAAATTATATTTTAATAAAAAATTGTGGTCGAAAACAATTTTTAATTTCAAGATATCTTAGTTGGTCGCTAAGATATTTTTTATTTGCTCTTATTTTATCATATCATGATATATTTAACAATAAAAAATATCTATGCTTCCAGTTAATCAAACTAATTTTTTTATTCCCATAGTCTATTTTTCTATTGACAATCCTGTGAAAATTTGTCATTTTCTTTGAATGAGGGGTTTGAGGGAAGCATAGTTATCCTCCTGCGTTTTAACAGAAGAATATTTTGACGTTTTCCCATCATTTCGGGGAATCGGTCGCAAGTCTTAAACTTTTTTCTGCTTCTTTGCCCACAGAATCGCTTTTTCAGCTTCGTTTAAGTCCTCCCCCGTAGTTAGATTATCTATCTAATCACAGGCAACAAAGAACCTTAAACCCTATTTCTAGGGTTTAGTAACCACTTATTTTTTTTATGTTGCTAGCCACAACCCCCTCTGATTACGTTATTTCTCTGCCACTTACGGTAGGATTCCGCCGACTTATTTATTTTTACAACCGCCTGTATGTCTGCTAGTTTCGGCAAGGCTCGTTGTCTCTCTATGAAGATATTTAATTGTAGTAAAGGTATTAACTGTTATTACTTCTCTATCTTTCATAATTATTTCTACTTTATCTTTCCTATTTCAAAACTATTTTTATATTCCCGTTTATTTCCGAACCTCTCAAGGTAAATATTTATCTTATTTTCATCAATTTTTTTAGCAGTATACAACACATATATTACTTCTTTGTAAATTTCTACATATATTTCTACTATCATTAAACTATCAAAAGATTGCATATGATCTTCTATTTCTATTTCAACTATCTTTTTTATAGTTTTGTGAATGGCTTTGTAAATATTAATTTTTCTTTCTTTGAAATTTTCAAATTCACTTGAAAATCGCGGTGATTTAGTAAATTTTATATTCATATTCGCTCCTTTGTAACGTCCATTAAGAGTACACTCTATTGAGACAAAATGAAATCCTTATCAATAAAGACTTCCAACTATCCCGTGTGAGTTCTCTCAATAGGTTTCTCTAAAAACTTGATTTTTTATTTTATTGTGGTATAATATATTTGAAAACAAAATAATATATTTAAATTGCTAGAAAAAGTTAGGGCTTTCCTAGCTTTTTTATTTTTCATTTGTTATAATAATTTGTGGCTCTAGCAAGCCATAATATATTATTTTGGAGGAATGAAATGTTACGATTTACTTTGATAATCATTTTCTTTTTGATTATCACAAGATTGGTACATTAGAATCATTCCTCGCCCTCTTTAGGGCATTTCAGCATATTAAACAATTTTATTTGCTTCGTAATTTTTTTATGATATAATATGCTTAACATAAACTTTTTTTAATTCTATAACACACTTAATGCCCTGTTCGCTGGGCTTTTTATTTTATAAGATTTCTGATATAATAAGCATATCCTATAACTTTATGTAATAAGCCCTTAATAAAGGGCTTGTTTTATTTAAATCATAAAGAATTTTTGCAAAAAATTGTTTGTGATTAGCCGTACGGGTTTAGTACCAAACAGCTTTATTTCTTCACTGATTCTTTTATAGTTCCATTCTCTTGTGGGTAATAAGTCCTTTTACATTTTGGATATTTTGAACAACCATACCATATTTTCCCTGTTGTACCGTTTACTCTTTCTATTAAGTCTGCACCACAACCACATTTATGACCTGATTTCTTATTTTCTTTTTTTACTAATTCAGGTGTTCCGTCTTTATCCTTATAAGTTTCTTTACAAGTTCCACATCGCCAATAATCGCCCCATTTTCCACTATTTTTATATAATATCCCGTTATCTTTCGGGCATTTTAATTCTGACTTCTCCGCAGACTTTCTTTCTGTAAAATCTGGTTTTCCGTCTTTATCAGGATAATTTTTACTACAATCTATACAAGACCAATAAGCACCATATTTTCCATTCTTTGATATTAGATAACCTGTTTCACAGTTTGGACATTTTTCATTACTAGACTTTAAAATATTTTTTCTACTCGCTGTTAATACTGCTTTTACTGTTTCCAGTACACTTAATATTAGGTCATCTGCTGTTTTTGTATTCTCAATTATTTCTTCCTGTATCGTCCACCATAATGCTGTCATATCTGCTGTTTGCAGTACACTAGGTAGACTATTATAAAATTCTTTTCCTTTTTTGGTAGCCTTTATGGTTTTTCCTACCCTTGTTATATATCCTATTTCAAACAGTTTTTCTATTATGCTTGCTCTTGTGGCAGGAGTTCCTATGCTTCCATTTTCTCCTTTTTTCCCCTCATCTTTTCTTAGCAGGATTTCTTTTATTTCAGGGTCTACTATATATTTTGACACTCTTGTCATATCCATTAGCAAAGTGCTTTCTGTATAAGGCTTTAATGGCTTTGTTTCCTTATCTACTATATTTGTCATGAAATTTATAAATTCATAGTTCCCGTCTTCAAAATCTGATATTCCTGAATTTCCTTCCTGCTCTTTTTCTTCTTCCTCATCAGGTGTATTATTTAAATACTTTTTATACCCTAAATCTACTATTTTTCTGCCCGTTGTTTTGAATTCATATTCTTTTACTTTGAATTCTCCCGTTTTTTCTTTAATTACCTGTGGCGGTAAAAATTGAATAATATAAAAATCTGCTATTGCTTCATATACATTTAATTCTTCTTTGCTTAATTTTGATATATCTATTTCTGCCTTTGTTGGGATTATTGCATGGTGGGCTGTTACTTTGGAATTATCAAAACATTTTGATTTCTTGGTTGTATCTATTCTATCTACAGTTATATTTAAATTTTTGAATATTACCTGTAATTTTTCAGGTGCTTCTAAAAAATGGTCTTCATTCAAATACTGACTGTCTGATCGGTTGTAAGTTATTGCTTTGTGTTTTTCCCTCAATGATTGCGTTATATCCTGTGTCTGCTGTGCTGAATATCCATATTTTTGACTGCAATATGCCTGTAATTTTGCTAGGTTAAAAGGCAATGGTGCATTTTCATTTTTTATTTTAGATGATACTTTTACATCATAAAGTGTAGTATCTTTTATTTCATTTTTGATATTCTCTAAAAAGGTAATATCTGTTATGAGTTTATCTTCATTTACTGGTGTATCTTTGTTTTTTTGATACATAAATACTATATTATTGGTTTTATCTCTGTTATTAGCTGTAATTGATAATTCGTAATATTTTTCTTTTATATGATTTTCAATAGCGAAATCCCTATTTACCACAAGCCCTAACGTGGGAGTTTGGACTCTCCCTACAGACAGCAATTCTCCATTACCATTCAGGCAAGTATAAAGTCTTGTTGCATTTATTCCCAATAACTTATCTGAAACACTTCTTGCATAGGCACTTTCACCCAGTGAAATATATTTTTGATTATCTTCTAATTTAGTAAATGCTTTTTTTATATATTCTGTATTATTATCATTTATTAAAATACGCTTCACAGGCTTTTTATTGTTATAAAACTGTAGTATTTCATCTATTAAATACTGACCTTCCGAATCCGGGTCTCCAGCGTGTATAACTTCATCACATCTATTTAACAAACCCTCTATAATCTTTAATTGTTCAGCTTTACCTTTGTCTTTTTCCTCACTGGATATTTTGTGTTCCCAATTTTCAAAATATAGCGGTAATGGTTCAATAGACCATTTTTTATACTTGATGTCATAGTCTTCGGGGTCTTTTAACTGTAACATATGACCGAAAGCCCATGTTACTATATAGTCTCCCTTTTCTGCGTAGCCGTTTTTACTTACTTCATTGCCCTCAATAGCTGTTAAAATTGCCCTTGCTAAATCAGGTTTTTCTGCTATTATTAGTTTCATTACTTTTAACCTCCCACTTTTATATCAATGCTTTCAATATTTCCAAACTTATATATATTGCTAGAAAAAATATAAACTTCTTATTTTTCCGTACTACTATATTTGAACTTCCTGACCTTTTTACAAAATGCAGAAATATTTCTTTTTTACTATTTAATTCTTTGCTTTCTTCGCTTCCGTCCTGATTTCCATAATCATAATAGAATAAGAAGAAAAAGAAACAAAAAAAGCTTATCCATTGGAGTATATCTATTATTGATGATAAATTATGTTCTTTGTTCGGATTAAGCAGTATTAGTCCTAAAAAAACATATCCTAAAGTTTCTAGTATTATCATTTCTGTTAATTTTGCTGATAATTTGCTTTTTTCATATGTTTTATACAGGTAAACTGTCGTTATTATATATAGAATTGTTAACACTACTATTATTAATATTTTCATGTTCGTACTCCTTTCTGAATCCAAAAATATCTTCGCTCAATACCTCTAATATTAAATTCTTCGGGATTTTTCCCTTTATATTATTGAAATTCTGCTCCGTGAATTTTTTTTCTGCCTGAAATACTTTCCATACTGAATTTAACATATTATATGTTTTGGTTATTGTTTCTAGTTGATCTTCAAAAAATTTTTTAGTATTTTCTCCATATTTGATACCTATATTTTTAAACCTTACATATTTTTCTGATAAATCCATGTACCAGTCAAATACTTTTGAATAATTTTTATAGTTTATTTCCATATTCTTTTCCATTAAATAGTAAAAGGTCATGAAATTCACTTGATTTTTTAACCTGTATATTATTTGTTCTATATCCTCACAGACTTCCTTTATATCTCTTATTATATGCTTACTTGCAAATATCATTTTTATTTCGTATTCAAGTTCCCTTTCTTCCTTTAACTGCTGTAATCTCTGTTCTTCCATAATCCTTTCTTCTTCTTCCAGTCTTCTAGCTTCCTCTTTGTCTTCTTCGGATATGGAAAATTCTTCTATTTTAGTGATTAAACTATTAATATCGTCTTCTTTTATGTTGGCAAAAAACCAACTATATGACTTTTTTTCTTTTGTTACTAAAAGCAAGTCAGGAAATTCTTCATCTGCTTTGTCTAAATCACAGTCTTTGTCAGAATCTAAAATTATTTTAAATGTTACTATCTCATCTGATGTGCCGTCTTTCTCATATTGCTTTTTCTCTTTTTTAGACATTGTTCCTATTATTTCTGAAAGCTGTAGATTTAATTCTTCAAATTTTTTCATAAAATCTTTACTCCATATTCAAATTTTTGTGCATAATATCCCTCTAATTCTGATATTATTACTTTCTTTGAACCTGAACTTGCATGAACAAACTGGTTATCTCCTATGTAAATTCCCACGTGCGAAATTCTGTTCTTTCCTAATGTATCAAATACTACTAGATCACCCGCTTTTAACTGTCTGACTGTTGCTTTTTTCCCTGCTTGTGCCTGCTGATAAGATACTCTCGGAAGATCCATATTTAAAGATTTTTTATATACATACTGCACATAAGATGAGCAGTCAAAGGCTCCATTGCCATTCGCTCCATAGATGTAAGGTGTTCCCAGTTTTGAAAAAGCTACGTCTAATATTGCTCGTCGCATTGCTTTTTCTTTATTTGATGTAGTTTTTCTTGTTGATGTCTTTACTGTTGTATTTACTTTCTGTGCTTCTTCCTGCTGTTCCTGCAATACTTTTTCTTTTTGCCTTTTGAATGAAATCTCGCCCTTTGCAAACAGGGTTGATGAGAATATTAATATAAAAAGTATGATTTTAATTCTTTTCATCTGCTCCCCTCTCTGAATCTACAATATTTCTTTTAAAAGCTATCTTATTTTGTTGGAATTTTTCCTGTTTTGTTAATTTTTTCGGTTCTTCAGTATCTCCTGTTTCTTCCTCAAAGTCCATATCATCAATGTTTATTGATATTTTTTTGCTTTTATTTTTTGTATTTGCATAATATAGACCTTTTATTTCAGGATATACTTCATTTATTTTAGTTATATAATTTGTTGTCTCTCTTATTTTTCGCCACTGATCGTTTTTTAAACGACCACAACCGGCATTGTAACAAATAAGTGTTTTTACTATATTTCCTGTACTTTCATAATCTCTTTTAAGGTGCATTACTCCACCTTTGATATTGCCCTCTACCGTATTATTTACTTTGAATTCTTTGAAATTGAAAGGCATTAATTGCATTAATCCTTTTGCACCTGCACTACTCACAGTTGAATGTTTAAAATGACTTTCCGTTTTCATAACTGAAAATATTAGAACTGGGTCAAAATCATATTCATTTGAATAATAAACTACATTCTTATATATCCTCTGTGCTTCCTGATCAGAAAGCTTAGGATTATGAATTTTCATATATTGAATTATTTCTTTTTCAGCAGAAAAACTGTTATATATAGATAAAGTCAGTATTATTAGTAAAAATCTTATTATTTTATTTTTCATTTTTTCCCTCTTTTTTAGTTTTAGATAATTTCTCAACTTAGCTTGTATATCTTCAAATTCTGATTTTTAAATTGTTTATTGGCAAAAGAAATATTTCCAATACTGGTGTAACAAAATCCTGTATTTATATAGTAAAATCCTTCATCTTCATAAATAGGAGTAGTAAACTGCCCTTGCACATAACCTATAAATTTCATAGAACATCACCCTTTCTCTCTCTGAATAAAGCCCGTACTGGCAAACAAGCATAATTAGACTGTCAAGGTTTTACGAAGTAAACACGGAGTGCTTGACCTTGATAGCTTGCCACGAAGTGGGCTGAATATGCTAAACTGGCTTAAAGGGATTATTCTCCATAAGATCATTAAGACTAAACATTTTTGTTGTTAATATAAATTTTCTGCTTGAATTTCTGATATACGCTCTTAACTCCCATAAACTGCTGAATTCCCAATATCTCCCTTTTCCTGAAACAAAGAAAACATTTCTATCAGAATCATAATATATTACTCTCCCACCAACAAAACCAATCATTTCCATAATTTACCTTTATAAATCACAATTATGTGAATCTATACTATGACATTCACAACTGCTAGAATTGATACCAGAACAATCATGTGTTGAGTGTGCCGAACTATCCGAGAAACTGGAATATATAATCATATTAGTTGTACTGTCAGTTTCATTGCGATCTTCCACTTTTATAGATATTTCTTTCAATTTATCCTGGTCGTTTGAATCAGTTTCATCATCTGAAAAAATAATCTTCAATCCGATATAAAGAAATAACAAGATTACTAAAATTATAGTCATATTTCCTCCTTGCAGGCTCTTACTCTTATCGGAAGAATAAGAGCCTAAATGATGTTTATTTAAAATTTTCTTGAACATACCACTGTTTTTTAGAAAATTTATTATTATACTGTTCTTCTTTTAACTTCTTTAGTCGCATTACTTATAAATATGTCTAAATCTCTTTTTAAATTATCTTTTCTTTCTTGAGGTAATTCACTGTTTTTAATAATTTCTGTTATCTCTATTTTTTTATTTTCTAAATATGAGATAAAATCTTCTACTATAACCTTTGGTACTTCAAAAGTCTCAATAGTTTTAATAGAAACTCTTTTAATTGAATGAATTACTATATCTCTATACCTATATAGTACTTCAAGCCTTTTTCCTTGAATATATGAAAATTCTTCATCTCTATACATTTTCTCATTATAACTATCCAATTTAGTACAATTTATAGAATAATATTGATCCTTTGCTATATCTGTAGGTATTCCATTTACCTCAATTCTTAACAATATGGGTTTTGTTTCAGATTCTTCAATAGGAAATTTAAGTTTTTCTTCTTCCATTTTATCAATAAGGTTAATATTTTCTTTCCTAAGGTTGATATAACTATTTTTATAGATTTTTTTTCTATTCTATCTTCTTCAAGTTCATCAATTGTTTTTTCTGTTTCTCGTATACTTCTCTTTAATTTAAAATTCTGTATCATTAGAATTACCAATGCAAATATACTTAATACTATAATCAATTTACTCATAATCCCTCCCTAAAATACTGCTTTTAATGTAATTCCTACTTTATAATCATTCTTTGCAGAGTTTCCTGTTGAATATTCCCCTGTTAGAAATACTCCATATCTATCTTCTATTTCCGCACCTATAACTGCTCTTGTTTTTAATGTTCCGTCTGTATTTCTCGGTGTTGCTAATTTATGATAATTATCTTCTGCTACTCTTAATTTTGCTTTCTCTGTGTTGCTGTCCACCAGATCATAACCATAAGACACGTCAAAGGCACCTTTTAATTTTAATCCCGCTGAATTTAATTCTTTTGTTGATGTTTTAAATTCTACTCCGATATTTGGCTGTACTTCCCATAAATCAGAACCTTTTACAGTTAGGCTCTCAAAACCTCTTTCTGTAAAAGTTGGTCTGTTTAAATATCCTAATTTCAGCCCTGCATATGGAATAATGCTGTTGCTTCTGTCAATTTCATATTCTCTCTGTACTTTATTATCTACAGTTATTGAATATGTTTCATAATGTCCGTTTAGTTCTGATTTTTTATTTCCGTCTTTCCAGTCTACATTTCTATCTATGTTATATAAGCTGATTCTTCCTGTAACATCTGTTTTAACAAAATAATCATTATTAAATCTGTATTTGTTATGGAATCCTAGCTGAAATGTATCTGCCAGTTCTTCGCTGTCATTTCCGTCATCAAACTTAAAGTTTGTATGTGTATATCCTAATGAATACCCGAACTTATGCTTATATGTTCGCTCGATTTCCCTAAGTGCCAGTACTCCAGCAGTTTCATAATCATAGTCAATTACTCCTGCCGTGTTTCCTGTTGTTGTTCCTTTTCCGACTATTACATTTATTTTTACATTCTCTTTTGTATTATTCTTTGAATCTTGTAACAGATATAGAGAGTTTTCAAATACTCCTGCAATGTCTTTTTCTCTTTGGTTCATATTGGCATAAATATTTCCTGCCAGACTTCCAAAAATACCCCTAAAATCATTTTCATTCTCTATCTTGTCTATTTTATCGTACAGACCTAATAAATTGCCTGTAGCACCTAAATATTTCGAATCTAAGGCTTTTGAAAAATCATTGAACCATTGCTTTTCTGATAATGTACTGTAAGCTATCTTTTTCATATAAATATCTGTTGTTCCGTCTGCATTTTTAACAGGAACAGCTTCCCACGACACAGATTTAGAACCTAATTTTATTTCTCCTGAATCCAGTCCGCTGAATGAACCGCTGTTTATAACATCTTCTAATATGTATGTCTCGAAATTTGTACCTTTTGAGAAGTCAGAAGCAATATAGATATTTCCGTTTCCTGTCAGACTTCCTGCTACATTTATTGAATTTGCAAGTAATGTTACACTATCCCCTGTTTTATTGATAGTTTGAATTACATTTGCAGGGTCAGGCTTCACAATAATATCAAGACCTGTTGTATCAAAGTTTCCTGCAACATTTATCTGCCCTGCATTTATTATTGTAGGTTTATCATAATATTTAATAGACGATACCCCTGTTGCACTTGTTCCTGTTCCTGTTCCTGATGTTACTATACTTCCTGCTGTATATCCTACATTTTCAGGTGTTATTATTCCTATAGAATTATCTCCATTCAGATTAATAGTACCGCTATTTACTATTACTGAATGCTGATCGTACATATAAATTCCTGTACTATCTTTACCATTTATATTAATTGTTCCTGTATTTACCAGACTTGAATTTTCCTGAAGATAAACACCGATTGAGTTATCCCCATTCATTGTTATAACTCCGCTGTTTGTTGCACTTGCTCTGTCTAAGAAAATACCTACTGAATCATTTTTATTTGCCGTGATATTTCCTGCATTAATTACATTTCCTTTATTGGCATAAATCCCGATTGCATTTTCTCCTACTGTAATATTTCCTGTATTTGTAATCTGTGAATTTTTGCCATATATTCCTACAGCATATTTATTAAGCTTTGAGTTTGTTGTTGAATTTATTTCTGAATCTGTAACTGTTATATTACCTAGATTATCTATTACAGAATCTACCCCGTAAATTCCTATATTCCCTACCCCTAAACCTGTAATATCTGCATTGTTAGTTATTTTTGCATTATCAGAATAGAAAAATATAACTTCATTGTTATTAGCGGTAATAATACCGTTATTTTCTATTTCTCCCGCTTTTGAATAAAATCCTGTGCTTTCAACATTCAAATTGGCATTGTTTACAAGCTTTCCGTTAATTCCGGCATAACCTAAAAAGTTTGATTTTAAATCTACAGAATTATTTGTCAATACTCCGTTTTTAACAAGCAGGGCTACCTCTCCGGCATGTATTTTTGAAGTGTTATGTATTGTTGCTGTTCCACCGTCAGAATATACTCCGACAGCTCCCTGTCCTAAAGTAATATTTCCGAAATTATCAAAGTTTCCTGCATTATATACACCAATCGTATTATCTCCGCCAGTTATATTATTGTTATTCACAGCATTACTGCTATTGCTGTAAATTCCTGTATTTGCTTTTGAAATATCAGAAGTATTTGAGATAAATATATCCTGATTATTAACTATATTTGATAAATTTTCTCCGTACATTCCGATTGAGTTTTCCCCTGTAACATTTATTATGTTAACATTCGCTACATTTGAATTATCCCCGTACATTCCTACTGTAGAATTATTATTTAAGTCTATAATACCTGAATTTTCTAAATTTGCAGAAATTCCGTACATTCCGATCGCTTCGTCTGCAGTTGATGAAATGTTATTATTATTTTCTACTTTTGAACTTTTCCCGTACATTCCAACTGCTTTATTAGCTATTTCTATTACTGAATTATTATATAATTCTGCATTATTTACCCCGTACATTCCCAAAGAGTTATTTCCTGCTTTTATAACTCCCTGATTATCTCCACGTGCATTATCTAAATACATAGCTGTTGAATTTACAGCATTTGTGAAGTCTAATGTACCTAAATTATTTGCTTCATATGTATGTAACCATGCTCCTGCTCCTTTTAAGCCCTCTGCATACATTCCGATAATTTTATCTCCTGTTGCATTAACAGAGACTCCTGAAAATACGTTCATTTCTCCATTAACAACGTGTCCTAATATATTATTATCTGCTATATTAGTATTTGCCACAATATTTATAGTTCCGTTGGCAATACGGGTTCTTTCTACATTGTAACCATTTGTATTTATGATTCCGCCGTTATCATTTATTATTGCTCCTGCATTTCCGAACAGTGCCACTCCGTCACCATAAAAATTCATAATTCCTGATGAATTAAAGTTGAAAGTTGAACCATTATCAACATAAGCACCTATTCCGCCTACTCCATTTAAATTAATTACACCCTCTAAGTCCACTGTCGAAGTATTTAATCCTGATGTACCTACATACAGGCCTGTTCCCGCTGTCGTTCCGTCTCCTGTATTTATTGTTCCTGTATACTTTATATTACTTCCATTCTGTGCATATAGACCTACTCCGTTAGCCCCTGCTGTCAGAGTATTTGCAAGACCGCCTGATAAGTTTTGACCGTCAGTATACAGGGCTACAGAGTAATTATTCCCTGCTGAATCTCCAACTTTTATATCTTTAGAATAATTAAAGTTTGAAGTTCCTGAAAGAACTAATCCGACTTTTCCTGCTCCCTGATCGCTTGTTCCTGTCAAGTCAATAGTAGCGAAAGTGTCATCCATTGTTATGTCTTTTCCGTAAACTGCTATTCCATAACCTTTTATATCTCCTAAATTAGAGACTTTTGCAGTATCAGTCAAATAATACGCTGTTTGTAGTTGATTTGTAGTTCCTAAATCTATTGTGTGGTAGAGGTTATTATACTTCCGTCTGCTCCGTAAATTCCTATTGTATTACTTCCTGATAAAGCCATATTCCCTGCATTAGTAACTGTTGATTTAGGGGCATATATTCCTATAGAATCATTACCAATAATATTTATACTTCCTGTATTGCTAATAACAGAATCAGCAATCATTGCCCCTGCTTTATTGTTATTAACAGCTATTCCAATATTCCCAGTATTATTCAGATTTATAGTACCTGAATTTAATACATTCAAGTTATCTAATAAGCTGTA
>RRZT010084066.1_pt1 | contig 19961 bp, 15 predicted proteins | sample 2165551 | NCBI WGS metagenome assembly RRZT01 (sample SAMN10456910, study PRJNA506462) | wastewater metagenome | biome: wastewater; feature: sludge; material: wastewater sludge; isolation source: wastewater sludge with Escherichia coli K12::gfp cells carrying plasmid... | place: USA: Moscow, Idaho... | reverse complement strand
TTTCTTTCTCTTCTGTTTTATAATTTCCCCTGAAAATACTTAAGATAAGGGGTGACTTCTCATGCATCACAAACGTTCTTTTCGCAGAAAGCTGCAGACATTTTTTCTTTCTCTGCTGCTTGTTCTGCTAACAGTCGCAGGAGTTCCCTCTGCTGCTTACACAGCCGAGGCTGCTTCTGCTGACACAACAATGGCTGTACACTTTCTGGATGTAGGGCAGGGGCTTTCGATCCTGGTCCAGTCACAGGGGCAGAATCTCCTGTATGACGGCGGTGACCGAGGACATTCCAGTTTCGTGGTTTCCTATCTGCAGAAACAGAATATTTCCATCATTGACTATATGATCTCCTCCCATTATGACGAGGACCATGTGGCTGGTCTTGTAGGATGCCTGGACAGCTTTTCCGTAAAAAATGTGATCGGTGCAGATTATGTACAGGATACAAAGATCTATCAATCTTTTGAAAACAGTGTTGCCGCTCAGGGATTAACTGTGCAGCATCCGGAGCCCGGAACGGATTTTACTTTCGGAGGCGGGAAATTTACGGTTCTTTCTCCTCAATCGATCAGCAGCAACGATAACGACAATTCTGTTGCGATCCGGCTGGAAAACGGAAATAACCATTTTCTTTTTACCGGGGATGCAGAATCTGCCGGGGAGGAAGCGATCTGTGATCTGGGACTTGATCTTTCCTGCGATGTGATCGTTCCGGGACATCACGGTTCTGCCACTGCCACCACCTGGGATCTGCTCCAGCAGACTGTTCCGGAATATGCAGTGATCAGCTGCGGCGCCGGTAATTCCTACGGACATCCTCATAAGGATACCATGGATAAGCTTGCGGATATGGGAATACAGGTATTTCGTACTGATGAGCAGGGTACGGTGATCGCAGTCAGCGACGGAAGCAATATCCAGTGGAACCAGAGTCCCTGTAATGATTATTCTGCTGGAGATGAATCGGATACCGGCACACAGCCTTCCTCCGCTTATAAGGATTCCGGTGCGTCCGGCTATGGATCTTCTGATTCGGCTGCTGCAGATCCTCAGACCGGAGTGCAGGCCGATCCGGAGCCAGTGGGTGATATGGTCTGGATCTCCGCTACCGGAAGCAAGTACCACCGGATCCCTAACTGCGGAAATATGAATCCGGATAATGCCACAGAAATGACACGCTCCCAGGCTGAAGCTGCAGGGTATAAAGCCTGCAAGAAGTGTTATTAGAAACGTCCGCATGCTGTCAGGTTTTCTGAATATCATGCAGTATTGACGTAATATGGATAATCTTTGAGAACATTATTTAAGGACAGCTGTATCATAAATTGATATGACAGGCTGTCCTTTTCTTTTACTATTTTATAATATCCTCCGCCGGTTCAGCCGGTACGAAAACTCTCTTCTTTTCTTTTTTCTCCTTTTTTGCTGCCTTTGCCCGCTCGGTAGCCTCCCTGCAGAATTCCATCTGGGAATTTATCAGCGTTTTGCCACGTTTGTCCTGCTTCTCATACAAACCGGAGGGCTGCAGGATATGTGCTTTTACATTGTCACGGAATTCCAGATCCAGCACATGCATGATCTCTTCCTTGATCCGCTCATCTTCCACAGGAAAAACAATCTCCACACGACGGTCAAGGTTACGTGGCATCCAGTCCGCACTTCCCATATAGATTTCATCGGAACCGCCATTGCGGAAATAGAAAATACGGCTGTGCTCCAGGAAATTACCGACGATCGAACGCACGTGGATATTTTCGCTGATACCCGGAATGCCCACCTTCAGGCAGCAGATGCCGCGGATCAGAAGATCGATCCTGACACCACAGGAAGAAGCATAATACAGCGCTGCAATGATCTCAGGGTCACACAGAGAATTCATCTTTGCCGCAATGTGAGCCTCTTCTCCCTTTTTCGCATGCTCCGCTTCTCTTTCGATCATTTTTACAAAACGGTCCTTCATCCAAATCGGTGCAACGATCAGGCGATTCCAGCGCTTCGGCTCGGAATATCCAGAAAGCATGTTGAACACAGCAGTTGCATCCTCTCCAAACCGTTCGTCACAGGTAAATATACCACAGTCTGTATAAAGCTTGGCTGTGGAATCGTTATAGTTTCCGGTTGCCAGATGCACATATCTGCGGATCCCGTTTTCTTCTCTTCTCACAACAAGAGTGATCTTACTGTGTGTTTTCAGGCCCACCAGACCATAGATCACATGACAGCCTGCCTTTTCCAGCATTTTTGCCCAGACGATATTGTTTTCCTCATCAAAACGCGCTTTCAGCTCTACAAGAACAGAAACCTGCTTGCCGTTTTCTGCGGCTTGAGCAAGTGCCGCAATGATGGGTGAATTGCCGCTGACGCGATACAGGGTCTGCTTGATTGCCAGTACATCCGGGTCCTTTGCCGCCTGACGCACGAAATTCACCACCGGATCAAAGCTCATATACGGATGATGCAGGAACACATCACCCTCCCTGATCACCTGGAAAATATCTTTATCATTCTGAAATGCAGGCACTGCTGCCGGTTTGTATTTCGGTTCCTTGAACTGATCGTATCCGTCAATACCATAAACCTTCATCAGCATGGTCAGATCCAGCGGTCCGTTGATAAAAAAGATATCATCTCCATGAACCTGAAACTCCATTTTCAGAATATCCAGAAGCCGCGGATCCATCTTATCTTCCACTTCCAGGCGGATCACCTCTCCCCACTGGCGTTTTTTCAGCTGTTTCTGGATCTCAACCAGAAGATCCTCTGCCTCATCCTCGTCAATAGGAAGATCCGCATTACGCATGATCCTGTACGGATGGGCACAGATCACATCATAGCTTAAGAACAGCTTGTCGATGTTGCGCTCAATGATCTGTTCCAGAAGTGTTACGGTTGTATGGCCTTTTTTCTCAGATGGAATGATCACTACTCTCGGAAGTACAGAAGGCACCTGTACAGTGGCAAAATCAATCTCTTCTTTTCCTTTTTTGGTATCTTTTTTGGAAAGAAGCGCTCCGATATTCAACGTTTTATTACGGATCAGAGGAAACGGTCTGGAAGAATCCATTGCCATTGGTGTCAGGACCGGATATACATTATCTTCAAAATACTGATCCACAAATTCTTTCTGCTTCTCGGAAAATGCCTCGTGCTCAAAGATCACATGAAGTCCTGCTTTTTCAAGTGCAGGGACCAGAGACCGGTTTAATGTACTGTACTGTACGTGAACAAGATCATGTGTCTGCCGGCTGATGGCTTTCAGCTGTTCCTTGGCTGTCATTCCTGCAATATCTGTTTTTTTGTACCCTGCATGAACCTGATCCTTCAGGGATGCAACACGGACCATATAAAATTCATCCAGATTGGATGAGGTGATACTCAAAAATTTCAGTCTCTCAAACAGAGGTAGATTTTTGTCTCTGGCTTCACTGAGCACACGATCATCAAATTTGATCCAGCTCAGCTCTCTGTTTACAAAATATTCCGGTTTGTCAAATTCCTTAAATTTCATACAAAAACCTCCTCCGTTATCTTCTTCCCTTCCGTCTCATTACAAGCCGGATTCCAAACACCTCTTCAAAAAATTCCTTTTTATCTTTCAGAAGCCCCAGTTCCAGAGAAACATCCCTTGCGGAATCCACCACCAGGTAAAGAATCCTGTCTTTTAAGGTTACATTAAGCGCTTTTACCTTCTGGTAATGGCTTCTGTCCATAGCATTGGCCAGGCGGAGAATCGCGGTCAGCTTCGCAGTCAGGAGATAATTTTCCCTGCTCATGGATGTTTCACGGTTGATCTCTTTGTAGCAGCCGAATTCTCTGGTATTGTACCTCACCGCACTAGCGATCACCTGCCGCTCCTCTGTGGAAAGACCTATGATCTCCGTAGCCATGATGATCCGGTAAGAGCATTCTGCCACCTCACTCATACTGATATATTTTCCGCAGTCATGAAGAAGAACTGCGATCTGCAGAAGAAGCCGTTCACGTTTTCCCATGCCGTGGATCTTCCTTGTACTGTCAAAAATATCCAGTGCCACATCGGTAGTTCCTGCAATGTGGTTCTTTCCGCTGGAATACCTTTTGGCAATGTTCCTGGATGCCACCAGAATATCATTTTCAAAATTGTGTACACTTTTCAGATATTTGTTTTTTTCCGCATGGTCATAGGCAATCCCGTCCAGAAGAGAAACACCCGGGATCCAGAGTGCTTCTGCCTGAAAGATTTCTATAAAGTTTCGGATGATAACCATGTTCGGCACGATCAGAGACGCATATTCCGGTTCCAACTCCATGGATTCGGCAAGGTCATGATCGGACATGTTTACAATGGTCTCGTATTTCTTCAGGAATTCCTCCTTTGTGATGATATTCTCTCCGGATCTGTCCTGAAAGATCGTATCTGTGAGAAAATCTCCCATCAGGATCAGATTGGAGATTTCCTTGTCCTTAAGATAAAGACGTTGAAAGCTTATCAGATCATTTCGGATAAATTCCTCTATCAGCCGGTCATAATGTGGAGTTGTTTTCTCCAGTTCTTTCAGACGTTCGCGGATACGAAGACTTCCCATACGGATACTCTGGGTCAGCACCAGAGCATCTTTATCAAAGAGAGAGATCTGCAGATTTCCTCCTCCGATATCCAGGATCGCCGTCCCCTTCTGAATAGCCTTTTTGAAGCCGGATTCAATGGCAGCAATGGATTTATATCCCAGAAAATGCTGTTCCGCATTACTCAGGATCTCTACCCGGATACCAGTTCTCTGATAGATCTGCTCCAGGATGATCACCGGATTTTCCAGCTCACGGAGAGAGCTTGTTGCACACGCACGCCAGCTTTCTACCCCAAATTCAGCCATCATGCGTTTAAAATCATTAAGGATCTCGCAGAGCTCATCCACAGTCTCCATCTCAAGCCGTCCTGCAGCATAAGTTCCACGGCCCAGTTCCAGCTGGTAACGGACATCATTGATCTCCCGGAAGCCGATCCGCTTTGACATTTCAAAGATCTTCATACTGACTTCATAGGAGCCTATATCAATTGCCGCAAAGGTTGTCACCGCCATAGTTTTCATCCTTTCCCCCAATACACAGGTAAACTATTTCTTTTTTTCTTCCTCTGTTCCCACAATGTAATCAATAAACTGCTGCGCTGCACGTCCGGTCAGTCCGCCGTGAGAGATCTCCCACTGGTTGGCTTTCAGAAGAAGCTCCTCCTCCGGCATGGTAACTCCATAACGGGCTGCCAGTGTGCGGACGATCTCCTGGAACTGTTTTTTGTCCGGTTTGCCAAAGTAGATACGGACACCAAAGCGATATACCAGGGAAAGCTTCTCCTGCACGGTGTCGGAGGAATGCAGATCATTGTCATCTGCGATCTCCAGCTTGTCTGTGGCACGCTCACGGACAAGATTACGCCGGTTACTTGTGGCATAGATCAGGACATTGTCCGGTTTTTTCTCAAGACCGCCCTCGATCACGGCTTTCAGGTATTTATATTCAATCTCAAATTCCTCAAAGGAAAGATCATCCATATAAATGATAAAACGATAGTTACGGTTTTTAATCTGGGCGATGACTTCATTAAGATCCTGGAACTGATGCTTATAGGCCTCAATGATACGAAGTCCCTGATCATAATACTGGTTCAGGATTCCCTTGATACTGGAAGATTTACCGGTTCCCGCATCACCAAAGAGCAGACAGTTGTTCGCCTTTCTCCCCTGTACAAATGCCTCTGTATTATCAATGAGCTTTTTCTTGGCGATCTCATATCCTACCAGATCATCGATCTTCACATGTGCGATCCTTGTGATAGGCTGGATCTCCACCTTTCCCTCCTCATCGTGACCGATACGGAATGCCTTATGGAGACCAAGCTTGCCAACACCGAAATCTTTATAGAAGGATACCATATCATCCATAAATTCTTCGGTTGTGGTGGCTGCTGCCAGGGTTTTGCTCATCTGACAGATACGGTCACGGATCCTGGTATTAAAGAGCTTGCTGTTCTCATCCGGTGTCTGGTAATCACAGATCACCCTGCAGCATACAGTTCCGAACACTTTATCAAAGACCGTGATGTCAAAATCATACAATTCCTTGAAAATCTGGAAATCATTTTTTGCCAGGTCGTTAATGCTGCCCTTGATCGCTCCTCGTATCTCGCTTGCCATACTGAAAGCGTTCTCATGATTTACCAGAAGGAAGGTAAGATATGTATGCCAGATATTTCCGGAAAAACCGTACATTCCTGCCAGCTCCACCAGCCCGTTGACACTTTTGAAAAACTGGTCTTCTCTTGCCTTGAGTGCTTCTTCATCTGCTTCATAAAGATTAATAAGTTCTGTCATATCGTCCAGTATCTCACCGTTTGAAAATCCACGGTAAAGGATACATTCCTGAATTCTTGCCAACATAATAATTTAACTCCTCTGTATCTTAATAATTTCCAAGAACACGGAGAACATTCGCCTCTGCCTCGATTCCTCTTAACGCATTCTCCACAGCACTTTCGCCAAGTTTCCCTGTGAAATCCACGAAAAAACGGTATTCCCAGGATTTTCCCGGAATCGGACGGGATTCAATTTTGGTCATGTTCAGTCCGTTGTAGATAATATGGGAAAGCATGTTGTAAAGAGTTCCGCTTTCATGAGGCAGCTCAAAACAGATGCTGATCTTCCCGGCCTTTTCCTCGTATTCCGGTTTCCTGCTTACAATAATAAAACGTGTAGAGTTTGCTTTTTCTCTGCAGATATTTTCTGCAAGGACCTTCAGACCGAATACCTCACCAGCCTCACGGCTTGCGATAGCTGCCACGCCTTTGTCCCCCACCTCACTGACCTTTTTGGCCGCGCCTGCGGTGTTTTCCACTTCCTTCTTTTTCCAGGAAGGGTTTTCCTCCAGAAATGCCTTGCACTGGGCAAGCCCCTGAGGATGAGAGCAGACTTCCCTGATATCCCCTATCTGTGCATCCGGCATGCCCAGAAGCACATGATCCACACGGATGATCTGCTCGCCTACGATATACAGCTTGTACTCCATAAGAAGGTCATAGATATCAGCCACGATACCTGCAGTAGAATTCTCAATAGGAAGTACCGCATAATCGGCCTTGCCATGGGTTACATCCTCCATAGCTGTCCTCCATGTTTTTACATGGTAGCTTTCGATATTTTTCCCAAAGTACTGCCGCATAGCCGCATAGCTGTAGGCTCCCTCTACACCCTGGAACACAACCGTTGCGTTTTCAAGGGGAACATGCTTCACAGTTGTGAAATTGCGCTCTCCGTAAATCCCATGCTCTGTCAACAGCTGGTACTGTCTCTTACGGCTGATGGCCATGATCTGACGGAAAAGCTCCTGCACGCCGAGGCTGTTAAAGTCCCCGTGGGCCTTGTTTTTCAGCGTATGGATCTTCTGGCTCTCACGTGCCGGATCCAGTACCTGCTTACCGGTTTTTATTTTATATTCAGCGACTTCCTCACTCACCTTCATTCGTTTTTCAAAGAGACGTACGATCTCACTGTCGATCTCATCGATCTCGTCTCTGTATCTTTCCAAATCCGTCATTGGTTTCCTCCGTTATGTTTCCTGATAATTTCTGTAAGATCCCCCAGGAACGCCAGGGAACCAAAAGCAATGATCACATCCTCTTTTCCTGCCAGCTGATAGGCCTCTGCCACTGCGGCTTCGATGTTGTCAAAGGGCCTTACATCAGAATGAAATTCCCGCACCGCATCTGCCAGCTCCTGCGGGGTCAGAGCCCTGGGGTTATCCGGTGCCGCAATCGTCAGGATGGTATCTGCGTATTTTTCTGTTTTCCGGATGACCTTGCGGTAATCCTTGTCACGGAACATTCCCATGATGTAGATGATCCTTTTTCCCTTAAAATACCGTTCAATGGATGCAGCCAGCATGTCTGCCGCTGCAGGGTTATGAGCTCCATCAACCACAAAATCCGGTTCTGTCCCGAGAAGTGCAAATCTTCCCGGCCAGGTGGTACGTTTCAATCCATCCTGTCTCTGGACCAGTGTTGTGGGATATCCCTGTTCATTCAGGATTTCCAGTGCCCGGAGCGCTGCCACCGCATTTTCCTTCTGATAGGCACCTGCCAGGGATATTGTATATTTTTCTCCTTTATAAAGAAAGGTCTGGCCGGTTATGGATGCTTCCAGTACCTCTGCGCTGTCCTGGTCTGCTGCCTCGTATGGCACATTCTGTTCTGCGCATATTCTTCGTATGACCGCCTCTGCCTCCGGCTGCTGCTTTACAGTTACCATATGACTGTTCGGTTTAATGATGCCGGCCTTTTTTTCTGCTATCTCGCCCAGGGTATTTCCAAGAAATGCCGTATGATCCATACTGATGGATACCAGAATGGAAAGAACTGTAGTACTTATAATGTTGGTGGCATCCAGATCACCGCCCATACCAACTTCCATTAATACCAGATCGCATTTCTCATCCCGAAAATAAAGAAATGCGGCTGCAGTTTCAATTTCAAATACTGACGGATGCGGTTTTCCCTCTTTTACGATCTCATCGATCACCTCCGCGATCCTTGTCACATATGCTGCAAATTTCTCTCTGCTGACAGGTTCTCCGTTAACCTCCATCCTCTCTCTGTAGGAATAGACCGCCGGGGAAATATATCTTCCGACCCGGTAACCTGCACCTGATAAAGCGGAATACAGATATGCGATCACAGAACCCTTTCCGTTAGTTCCCGCTACATGAACATACTTCAGTTCATCCTGGGGATCTCCAAGCCGCCTCATCAGTTCTCTCATATTTTCCAGTCCCAGAACAATTCCCTTTTTCAATTCCGCAGCTCTGATGTAGGCACGACTTTCTTCATAATTCATCGTCTGTTTTCTCCTTCCGCATGTGTTGATGATCCATTACTGCTTTTTCACTTTGCAGTAATAATTTTGTTCATTATAACCCACGTGTATATTTTTTTCAAGGCAGGGAAGGCTATTAAAGACGCTTTTCCACGTTAAATATATTTAAAGTCCAGGCGGATATTCGCAGCCCCGCAGGGGACTTTCTTAATTCAGTTAAACTGACATTTTTCCGGAAAGCGCAGGATTTCTGCTGATGAGAAGGAGCTTTAAAATGCAAAAGAAGGATTTTTTTCTGTGTGGTTTTACAGGCTGGTGTCTGGAGATCTTATGGACAGGACTGCACTCTCTTGTCACCGGACATTTTACTATGATGGGCAAAACCTCTCTTCTGATGTTCCCTATTTACGGACTTGCAGCACTGATCCGTCCGGCTTACTACAAGCTTGCCCGCTTTCCGGTTATGGTACGGGGGATCATTTACAGCTGCGGGATTTTTTTCGTGGAATTTTTAAGTGGATCTTTTTTTCAGAAGCTTCACATCTGTCCCTGGGATTATTCTCATGTTCCGCTTCAGTATAAAGGAGTGATCCGGCTGGACTATGCTCCTCTGTGGTTTTTTACCGGTCTCTTTTTCGAATGGCTTCTTCGACAAAATCCTCGGAAAGTCTCTTGAAAATCTCACAGTTATATTATATGATAACTGGAAGGAATCTTATTTCCAGTAAATAATTGGAGGTACAACATGAGACATTTAATGAGTCCATTGGATTTCTCGGTTGAAGAGCTTGATAAGCTTCTGAATCTCGCCGACGACATCGGGAAAAATCCAAAAAAGTATGCGCATACCTGTGATGATAAAAGGCTTGCGACATTGTTTTACGAACCAAGTACACGTACACGTTTAAGTTTCGAAGCAGCCATGATGAATCTTGGAGGAAAGGTTCTCGGTTTTTCTTCTGCTGATTCCAGCTCCGCATCCAAAGGCGAAAGCGTTGCCGATACTATTCGCGTTGTTTCCTGTTATGCAGATATCTGTGCTATGCGTCATCCGAAAGAGGGTGCTCCGCTTGTAGCTTATATGTCATCCAACATTCCGGTGATCAATGCCGGTGATGGCGGCCACCAGCATCCTACCCAGACATTAACCGATCTTTTAACTATCCGTTCCCTGAAGGGCAGACTTGACAATATTACCATCGGCCTCTGCGGTGACCTGAAATTCGGCCGTACCGTTCACTCTCTGATCGAGGCTCTGGTCCGTTATGAAAATGTGAAATTTGTTCTGATCTCTCCGGAGGAGCTTCGTATTCCAAGCTATATCCGTGAGGATGTTCTGAAACGCAACAATGTCGAGTTTGTCGAGGAGGAACGTCTGGAGGATGCACTTCCGGATCTGGATATCCTGTACATGACCCGTGTTCAGAAGGAACGTTTCTTCAACGAAGAGGATTATGTCCGCATGAAAGATTTCTATGTTCTGGACAAACAGAAAATGGAGCTTGCACCGAAGGATATGTATGTCCTCCACCCACTCCCACGTGTTAACGAGATTTCTGTTGAAGTGGATTCTGATCCACGTGCCGCTTATTTCAAACAGGTCCAGTATGGTGTGTATGTCCGTATGGCCCTGATTCTTACATTACTGGAGGTGGAACTGCCATGTTAAACGTAGGTGCTCTTCGTGAGGGTTATGTTCTGGATCATATCAAAGCCGGCAAGGCAATGACGATCTATCATGACCTGAAGCTGGATAAGCTGGACTGTACGGTTGCTATCATCAAAAATGCCCGCAGCCAGAAAATGGGAAAAAAGGATATCATCAAGGTTGAATGCCCCATCGAGGATCTGGATCTGGATATCCTTGGTTTTATCGATCATAATATTACCGTAAATATCATCAAGGACGAAAAGATCGTTGCAAAGAAAGAGCTGAAGCTGCCGAAGCAGGTTGTGAACGTGATCAAATGCAAGAATCCTCGCTGCATTACTTCCATCGAGCAGGGACTGGATCAGATTTTTGTTCTTGCAGATGAAGAGAATGAGGTTTACCGGTGTAAGTATTGCGAGGAGAAATATAGAGGTAAACGGAATAAATAGAGTTCATATGAGCATGATTAACAAACGGACGCGTCCGGTCCCCGCTTCGATATTTGGCTGTTTCGGAGCCTAGTAATACTAAGCCTGCGAAAGACTGCTAAAAACATTTTCCAAAATCATGAACTCGCTCCTGACGTCGCTCAGACAGCATGATTTTGAAAAATAACGCAGTCTCCCGCAGACCAAGTATTACTACGGCTCCTGCAAAGGCCTGAATATCGACGCGGGGACCGGGCGCTGTGTTTTCATAGATTTTGAAATGGTCGGTTCCTGCTCATTGCTCCTCTGTTTTTTTATTGTTGACTTTTTGTGTTAGATATCTTATTCTTTTAGAAACAGATTTGCATTTCCGGAAAGGATTGTCTGTATTACATTTTTTAGTTTTTCTATTTCTATTCTTATTATAATCTACCGATTCTGGTATTTTTTCATTTTATCAAGTTTACATACACATAGCTGTTGCGCAAAGGAAAATGTATTGTCTGTTTTTATTTTTTCTGTTATATTGTAATCAGACAATTTCTTTCTGATTTCCTTTTGCAGGAAGGATTTTTTATGACACAGAAAGAAATGATTACAAATGATAAAATCGGTTCTGCAACTGTATTTCAGCATGAAGATACGGTTCTAAAGACTGCCGCTCAATTCTTTGCCGAGGAGCTGATTCCTTATCTTGGCATTGATGGAAAGGTTGTATCTTCTGCTCCTACAGAGTCCATTGTTCTTAATCTTAAGAAATTCTATGAAGATATCAATCTCATCATGGAAGATGGTACGTGGAAACACTTTGAATTTCAGAGTAAGAATGAAGGGATTCCCGGTTTGAAGCGTTTTCGATCCTATGAAGCTGTGACCAGTTATCAGTATGGCGTTTCTATCACCACATACGTTCTTTATTCGGGAAATATCCGAAATCCGGTCACTTCATTTACTGAAGGAATAAATACTTATCGTATTATTCCGATCATAATGAAGAATCACAATGCAGATAGGCTGATTGAAACGCTGAAAGAGAAATTTTCCTCTGAAGACATTCTTACAAAGGCTGATCTCGTTCCGTTAACACTTATCCCTCTGATGGATGGTCAACTTTCTCAAAAGGAACGATTCATTCAGGCATTCTCTCTGACCGAAAATACAAAAGATATTCCATCGGAAGATCTGCAAAAAATTGAGGCAATGCTCTACACTATGGCAGATAAGTTTCTTGAAAATGATGATTTTGAACATGTAAAGGAGTGTATTCGTATGACACGTTTGGGTCAGATGCTGTTTAATGATGGTTTTAATGATGGTTTTAATGATGGTTTTAATGATGGTTTCAACAATGGTTCCCAGAAAAAGCAGCTTGAAATTGCCCGAAATCTGATAGGAAAACTCAGTGATACTTCTATCGCTGAAACTACCGGTTTGTCTTTGGATGTGATTTTGGAGCTGAAAAAAGAAAAAACTATGAAACTATAAAAAGCTGTCATTCTTTATCAAAAAAGCAACTGGTATTTCACAGATCAGATCTGCAAAATACAGTTGCTTTTATTATGTGCTTATTATCATACACAGTCAGACCGATAAGCCGGGTTATGTCGTTGGGTGATCATCTATCTAGGCCTTCCGTTGCCAGAAGGCTCCAGCGACCTACCTGAAAGCACGACGGGCCGCCGTATGGCTTTCTTCTCGGTCTTGCTTCGAATGGAGTTTACATGTGCCCGCTCTGTTACCACAGCGGCGGTAGTCTCTTACACTGCCTTTCCACCCTTACCCCGCAAAACGGGGCGGTTTATTTCTGTTGCACTGGTCTGGGAGTTACCTCCACCGGACGTTATCCGGCATCCTGCCCTGTGAAGCCCGGACTTTCCTCGTCTGGACCCTTTCGTCTGTCCAGCCGCGATCACCTGGCCTGGCTGCGCACCTGCTATTTTAACACAGGTGTATAGACTTGTAAAGGTGGAATTTTCTTGGTCTCCTATGTCTTTTACATGGAAATCCATCCAAATGCATTTGCCACAGAACTGAAAAGAATGATCGCCGCAAAGATTGGGCAAAGATACTGGATCATAAAATTAAAGATTCTTTTTCTGCGGAAAGTACCACCTTCCTGCAGTACTTCCTCTTCAATCTTCTTTGTACCAACTACTCTGGATATCAGAAGACAGGTAGCAATCGCTGCGATCGGCATCATGACAGAGTTCGTCAGGAAATCAAAGAAATCAAGGAACTGCATTCCAATGATCTTAACACACGCCAGAGGACCATAGCCAAGAGAAGAAAGACTTCCGAGAACAACCATGATAATTCCGACAAATACTGTTGCCTTCTTGCGCCCCCATTTCAGTTCATCCTGAAAAGTAGATACTGCACTCTCAGTCAGTGCAATAGAACTGGTCAGAGCTGCACAGAGAACCAGTACAAAAAACAGGATTCCAACCAGAGTTCCAAATCCCATGCTTGCGAATACCTTCGGAATCGTAATAAACATCAGTGCCGGTCCCGCCTGTAACGTATCCGGATCTCCACCGGAAAATGCAAACACTGCCGGAATGATCATCAGACCTGCCATCATTGCGATCGCTGTGTCAAAAATTTCTACATTTTGTGTAGAACCTTCAATAGATACATCCTTTTTCATATAGGAACCAAAAGTTACCAGAATACCCATCGCGATCGACAGAGAATAAAACATCTGTCCCATTGCCGCAACCACTGTCATCCAGGAGAAGTTTTTGATATTTGGTATCAGAAAATATTTCACACCTTCCAGTGCTCCTGGCCTCGTTACCGAATAAATGACAATGACCACAGACAAGAATACCAGTATCGGCATCATTAATTTGGAAACTCGTTCCACGCCATTCTGCACACCTGCATAAATGATCACCAGCGTAAGCAGTGTAAAAAACAGGAAACAGGTTTCTGTAGAAAATCCATCCGCTATAAAAGCAGAAAAATATCCGTCTTCGGCAAGAGTCTGACTGCCTCCCTTTACATACTCCACCAGGTATTTAATCACCCAGCCACCGATCACGGAATAATACGGCACGATCAGAACCGGTATGATCGCATTGATCCAACCGCCCAAAGACAGCCACTTTGATTTACCAAAAGTTCCAAACGCACCTACCGGACTTTTCTTTGTCATACGTCCCAGAGCTGTCTCTGCCACGATCATAGAATATCCGAAGGTCAATGCCAGAATGATATAGATCAGTAAAAAAATTCCACCGCCGTACTTTGCCGCCAGATAAGGGAATCTCCATATATTCCCAAGCCCTACCGAAGCACCGGCTGCAGACAGTACAAATCCAATCTTCCCGGAAAATGTACTCCTCTCATGTTTATGTTTCTCCATAATTCTTCCTTTCCCGTCACATATTTGTTTTTTGTATTCTTTATGTCTTCTCAATTTCCGCTCATATGATAATACCATGCTTTTATCCCTCAGGCAAACAATATATTAAAAAAATGCAGAGCCTATATTTCCTGAATTACTGTTCACTCCATTCTCAATAACACGCTTCGCGATGCTCAGAATTTATGCTAATCACATAAATTCGCACAGTATGGCTCGGGTTTTCTGTGACCTTCGCTCACAAAAAACACCTCGCGGAATATTACCAGTGAGCAGTAACTTTCCTTCTCTGCATCTCACAACCATACTCTCCGCACATTTTATGTTTTTCCTACCAGTTGGATGCACCAGCCTGGGGGAGAGGATATCGGTTTGGGCTGCTGCGGAGGAGGGGTGATAACTACTTGGGCTGCGGGAGTCGGCGTTATTGCGGCAGGGTCAGCTGTCTGAGCCAACGGCGAGTTCTGGCCCTGCCACAATGCTTTTAGCCGACTCACGGAGTCCTAGTAGTATCCCCCGACGGAGTCCCTGCCCGGACCGATATCCTCTCCCCCAGGCGTCCGTCGTCCGTCATTCTGCTACCACCACTTTCCCCAGCAGTATCCCCCCTACGCAACCATCCACTCTGACGTCATCATCCAAACATTCGTTCGTAAATTAATTTCCTACCGGAGCACCAACGTCCACTCCCGCCGATCCACAACCTCACCGATCACCCCAGCCTGCAGACCAGCCGCATCCAGCCGCTTCATGATCTCCGGCACATCCCTCTCCGGAACCGCCGCCAGCAATCCCCCAGAAGTCTGCGGATCAAACACCAGATCCTCCCGCCAGAGCTCTGCCACACTTTTCACTCCGGTTTTCTCAGCAAACTCCCGGTTCCTGTAAGCCCCACCCGGAATCAATCCCATAGAAGCAAACTCCTCCACATCCGGAAGCACCGGCAGCTTCTCCGTATCGATCACAACCGTCCGGTCACTGGCCACAGCCATCTCCGTAGCATGTCCCCCAAGACCAAACCCCGTCACATCCGTACAGGCATGAACCTCAAACTCTTTAAAAACCTCACAGGCATCCCGGTTCAGTTTCTTCATGGAAGCCAAAACCGCCTTACGTGCACCTTCCGTCACCAGATCCGCCTTGATCGCCGTATTCACGATCCCCGCACCCAGCGCCTTCGTCAGGATCAGCTTATCTCCGGTCTGCGCTCCAAAATTCTTCCAGAACTTCCTCGGATCTACAAAACCCGTCACACTGAGCCCATACTTTGGTGTATCATCCTGGATCGTATGGCCAACGGCAAGAACCGCACCAGCCTCCATCACCTTATCTGCACCACCACGCAGGATCTCCCCGAGAATCTCCACATCCATATCCTTCGGAAACGCCACAATATTCAAAGCCGTCTTTGGAGTTCCACCCATAGCATACACATCACTCAACGCATTGGCTGCTGCGATCTGCCCGAAATCATAAGGATCATCTGCCACAGGCGTAAAAAAATCCAGTGTCTGGATCAGCGCCAGATCATCACTCACCCGGTAAACTGCAGCATCATCCGAAGTGTCCGTTCCAACCAGAAGATCCGGATCACAGAACTTTGGCAGCCCGCCAAGAACTCCCGCCAGAGTCCCCGGTCCTACCTTAGCTGCACAGCCACAGTTTGGAGCCAGTTTTGTCAATTGTATTTTTTCTTTCATGATCATTTTCCCTTTCCTTTAAGTCCTGTAAATCCCGTCATCCATCCGCAGCACCACAGAGGACTTTAACTTTTCCGATTCACACTCAAAAGGCTCCACACACCACAGATCCTATGCACAGAGAAATCCTAATCTTCTCATCTTTGTGCCAACCGATATCTGCATTGCATAGAGCCTTATATCTACACATAGCTTTTTTTATTCATACAATTAATTTATACATTAAAACAACTACCGCCAATAAACTCCCTCAGAAGCGAATTAAACGGAACGCCTTCACTGGGCACCGGCACAAAATAATCCAGGAACTTCAAAAGCCGCTTCGCCTCCTGATACTCCGGTTCACTCTTGTCAATTCCAAAAAGCAGCGGTTCCGCATAAACCTTCAGGCAGGCAAGCTCATACACAAGAGCTGAATTAAACATCACATCTGCTTCCTCCTGGAACGGAAAAATATTCTGCTCCTCGCCTCTCCGTACAGAAGGCCACCTTGCAATGGTATCCTTTGCGGAAGTTCCACGTGTACGTGCATCACGGACAATTCGGCGTATCAGTCTTCCATCCGTTGTGGGGATCCGGTTATGCTCATCAATGTTCAGCTGTGTCAACGCACTGATATAGATCTTAAACTTACTCTCTTTTGGAAGGGCATAACTCAGCTTGTCATTAAGCCCGTGAATGCCTTCGATAACCAGGATATCATCTTTTCCAAGCTGAAGCTGGTCTCCCCGGTATTCCCTGCATCCGGTCTTGAAATTAAATGTAGGAAGATCCACGGTTTTTCCCGAAAGAAGATTCAGCATATCTTCATTAAACTGCTTCGTATCAATGGCTTCCAGACACTCATAATTCTTTTCTCCGAATTCATCCAACGGCGTATGTTCACGATCCACAAAATAGTTATCCACAGCAATGGGATGCGGCTTCAGACCATGAGCAGAAAGCTGAATAGATAATCTGTGAGAAAAACTGGTCTTTCCGGAAGAAGACGGGCCTGCGATCATTACGAATTTTACATTTCCCCTTCTCCGGATCTCCTCGGCAATCGAAGAAATCTTGGCCTCATGGAGTGCCTCCTGAATCAGCATCAGGCTCTGCACACCTTCTCTTGTGATCCGGTCATTGAGATCTCCTACAGTGGCAACATCCAGCTTATCGCCCCACTCTTCCGATTCCTTCTGCACATGGAAGATCTTAGCCTGGGGTTCAAAAGGCTCCAGCACATCCGGGTTCTTCTGCCTCGGAAGGATCAGCACAAAGCCTTCATCATAAAGCTGCAGATCAAAATGCTTCACATAGCCGGTATCCGGTGCCATAAATCCATAAAAATAATCCTCGAAATTTTCCAGGCTGTAAATATTCACTCTGGAAACCCGCCGATAACGGAACAGCTTTTCTTTATCATACATATGATGCCTGTGGAACATGGAAACGGCATCATCCGTGCTGACACTGCGTTTGCAGATCGGAAGCTTCCGGTCTACCAGTTCCCACATCCGCACTTTTACCCGGTCAAGAAGCTCCTGATCCAGGGTAGCACTGCCTTTCATGGTAAAATAAAGAGCATTTCCAATAGAATAATGGATCACAACATGATCCACATTCTCTTTTCCAGCTACATCAAAAATTGCCTTCAAAAGAATAAAGATCGCACTTCTCCGATAGGTTTTTCGACCGGCACTGTCCTTTGCGGTTATAAATCCCAGTGTACAGTCATGCTGAAGCTTCTTGTGAAGCTCACGGAGCTTTCCGTTCTCAGTCACAAGGATCACCGGATACTCTGTTTTGCCCTCATAATCCCTTATGATCTCAGAATACGGTGTCATTTTGGGGTATTCCCTTGTTTCTCCGTTTATGGTCACTTTAATCATTGTCTGTTCCATAACGATCCCCTCCACAGGCTTATATATTTATACAGCTGCCCGATTTTTCGGACAGCCATGTGTTTCACAATTCATTTTTCCGAAACGGATAATCGTATTCCGTCCCACTACATATTCATGAATACAAGCACTTTTTTGCGATCCGCTTTTACAAAACAGTATATGGATTTTTCACACTGGCGCAGGTTGTCTTAAGCGCAGAGAATGCCTCATTCAGTTCCTTCTCCATAGCTTCCGCAAAAATATACTCCGTACCGTAATGTCCGGCATCTACGATTGCCAGACCATCTGCCATAGTATCAATGGCAGTATGATAATCAATATCTCCGGTCACATATACATCCGCACCGGCGGCCATTACATCACCGATCATACTCTTTCCGCTTCCTGTACAGATCGCCACAGTCTCGATCTTCCGATCCAGATCACCGTAAACCCGCACATCCGGAAGATGATTGCATTCTTTTACATATTTTCCAAACTCACCAAGAGTCATAACATGGGGAAGCTTTCCTACTCTTCCGAACCCCTCCGGCTGCTCCCCGGATCCATCGGTAACTGTAAGCACCCTTGTATCCTGAAGCTTCAGATGATCTGCGCTTAAATCTGCCATTCCGATCACATCATAATTGGTATGCATGGCAAAATACGGGATATCCTCCTTTATCAGACGGAGGATCTTTCTTCCGGTAAAGGTATGATTGTTGATCTTTTTGATTCCGGAAAAGATCATTGGGTGATGGGTAAGGATCATATCCGCACCAGCAGCCACCGCCTCATCCAACACCGGTTCCGTAAGATCCAGCGCAAGAAATACATGGGAAATCTCTTTCTGGTCATCTCCCACCAGCAGTCCCACATTATCCCAGTCCTCCGCAAATTTTTGCGGATGGTGCTCATTCAGCCATTCGATCAGTTCATATGCTTTCATATCGTTTCAGAGCTGTATGGATCAGCTCCATTTCCTCCTTTACTTCTGCCAGACGAGTTTTTGCGGAAACAGACTCTGCCCCGGAAAGACCGGCAAGTATTTTCTTACGGATCATTTCCTCCCGTAGAAGATACTCTTTAAGGACCGGGTGACATTTTTTCAGAAGGAGAGGTCCAAACCAGGCCTCTTCCTCTGTGTAAACAGTCTTTTCTCCCGAATTGTTACGTACCGCTTTCATCATAGGATAAAATTTTCCGTCTTCTTTTATCATTTCTTCCCTTACGATCTCCCAGCCGATCTCAGAAAGAAAATGCCGGAAATGAGGAAGGTCCGACTGAGGCTGCAGGATCAGTTCCTGAAACCCCTCCCGGACCTTCGCTCCATCCTTTAATATCCTTTCCATCAGAGGACCACCCATTCCCGCGATCACCAGGGTATCACCTTCTCCCGGCTCAAGCTTCGCAAGCCCGTCGCTCAAACGGGTCTCTATGTAATCTTCAAGGCCATAACGGGTAATATTCTCCCTGGCTCTTGAAAGCGGTCCCGGACGTACATCCATGGCAATGGCTGACGGAACTGTTTTTTCACTGACAAGCCAGATCGACAGATAGCCATGGTCACATCCTACGTCTGCCAGCCGGTTTCCTTTTGTTACCATACCGGCAATGGCACGAAGACGCATGGAAAGCTGTACGGATATATTTTTATCAGTCAAGATAATCCTTCAGCTTGCGGCTGCGGCTGGGATGACGCAGCTTGCGCAGAGCTTTTGCCTCGATCTGACGGATACGCTCTCTTGTGACATTGAACTCTTTACCAACTTCCTCCAGAGTTCTGGCACGTCCGTCGTCCAGTCCGAAACGGAGGCGGAGAACCTTCTGTTCACGGTCAGTAAGCGTACTTAAGACTTCTACCAGCTGCTCCTTCAGAAGTGTAAATGCAGCTGCATCTGCAGGTACCGGAACATTATCATCTTGAATGAAATCGCCAAGATGACTGTCTTCCTCCTCACCGATAGGAGTTTCCAGAGATACCGGCTCCTGAGAGATCTTAAGGATCTCACGTACACGGTCTACCGGCATGTCCATCTCCTCAGCAATTTCCTCCGGCGTAGGTTCACGTCCAAGCTCCTGGAGCAGCTGACGGGAAACACGGATCAGCTT
>RRZT010721633.1_pt1 | contig 19964 bp, 17 predicted proteins | sample 2165551 | NCBI WGS metagenome assembly RRZT01 (sample SAMN10456910, study PRJNA506462) | wastewater metagenome | biome: wastewater; feature: sludge; material: wastewater sludge; isolation source: wastewater sludge with Escherichia coli K12::gfp cells carrying plasmid... | place: USA: Moscow, Idaho... | reverse complement strand
GTTTAACGATGATTTGGCGAACTCCACCGTCAAAGGCTACACGCAAGACTCTACGCTACTTCATCGTTTGCTAGACACTACAAAAGAGATAGATATTTACGAGCTACGAGGCAAAAAACCAAACGACCTACTGGTAAAGACGCTAGGGCAAAGCGACGCAAATAGATTGCACGGATTTGCGCAAAACTACTACGAGCTTATCCGCCAAAAAGTGCGAGCGGGCATTTGGACAAACTCAGATGATATGCTAAAACGATGCGACCACAACCCGCCGCACAAGACAAATCAAGTACACAATCTAGTAGCCGGAATTTTGGGCGTAAAACTAGACGAGGCAAGATTTACGGAGTTTGAAAAAGAGCTTTGGAGTGCAAAAGTCGGCAACAAAAAACTATCGGCGTATTGTAAAAATATAGAAGAGTTACGAAAAACACACGGCAATATGTTCAAGCAGGTAGTTGAAGTAGGCGAAGACAAAGATGTCCTCAAATACCAAAAAGATTTGGAGTTTTGGACGACAAAAATAGCCGAGTTTTTCGGTATAGACAGCGAGCGCAAACAGAGATTTAACAATCTGTTTTCGATGGCGCAACTACACACCGTAATAGACACGCCACGGAGCGGCTTTAGCTCTACTTGCGAATGGTGTACGGCGGAAAATAGATTCAGAAGCGAAACGGCGTTTTATAACGACGAAACTGGAGAGGTGTACAACAAAGCTACAGCTACCTGCCAACGCCTCCCCGCCGATACCCAAAGACCTTTTAGCGGCAAGATAGAGCGGTATATCGACAAGCTAGGCTTTGAGTTAGCCAAGATAAAAGCCAACGAGTTAGAGGGTTTGGAGGCGCAAAATATACATTTACCGATTATTCTTGAACAAAACGCTTTTGAGTATGAGGAATCTATCCGAAGCGCTAAAATCAAAAATGCCAACAAAAAGGCAAACGAAAAACTAGAAAAATCAATCAAAAATGCCAAAAAGAGCATAGAAGATAAAGACAAGAGAATAAAAGCCTTTAGCAGTGGTATCTGCCCGTATTGCGGCGACACTATCGGCGATGATGGAGAGATAGACCATATATTACCTAGAAGTCACACGCTAAAGTATTACGGCACAGTGTTCAACTCCGAGGGCAATCTGATATATGTCCATCAAAAATGCAATCAAGCAAAAGCGGACAGGGTTTATAAACTTTCAGACATCAAGGCGGGTGTATCGGTGCAGTGGATAGAAGAGCAAGTGGCAAACATCAAAGGCTATAAGGCTTTTAGCGTATTGTCTGCCGAACAGCAAAAAGCGTTTCGTTATGCCTTGTTCTTGTCAAGCGACAATGAAGCGTATAAAAAAGTGGTGGACTGGCTCCGTACCGACCAAAGCGCAAGGGTAAACGGCACGCAAAAATACCTAGCCAAAAAAATACAAGAGAAACTAACAAAAATGCTTCCAAACAAGCATCTATCTTTTGAGTTTATTTTGGCGGATGCTACCGAGGTAAGCGAGCTAAGGCGGCAATACGCAAGAGCTAATCCGCTTCTCGAAAAACAAAACAAACAAGCCCCATCAAGCCACGCCATAGATGCGGTAATGGCTTTTGTAGCTAGGTACCAAAAAGTATTCAAGGACGGCACACCGCCGAATGCGGATGAAGTAGTGGGTCTTATATCGGTCAATAATATCAAGACGAAACCGATGAGTAAAATCCAAAAAGACCAAAAAGGAAATCTAGGCGGAGCCACGATATTTAAAGATAGCATATATCAAGAGAGGTTTACGCCAATTTATAGATATGACGACAAATATTATGCAGGTTTTGTAAAAGCGTCAAAAGAGCTTGATTTTTCTGTATGCGCAGAAATCAAACAACAAGACTTTGAAAAAATAAAACCATACATCAAACAGCAAAAAACTACAAACGGCGGATTTGAAGTGTTTGAACTGGACAAAAGTAAGATTCTAAATTTATTTCACGATATTTCAAGAGGCAATAGCGATGACATAAAAACAGCCGAACTCTTGAATAAATTTAGCTATAACCTTTTAAAGACTAGTGTAAAAGAGGCTCCTACAGTATTGAAAGATGATAAAAAACTCTCATCAAAAATATACGGTAAAGCAATGGTTTTGCCCATAAAGCAAGAGTGGCTTGTTTTTGACAATGCGTTCAAAAAATACCTTACAGACAAAAATATCGAATACAAAGAAAAAGACGGTAATTACAACATTGAAGGCGATACAATAGATGATTTTTGCAAGATATATTTCAAAATAGAACCAAAAAGCATAAGAAATAAGGCTAGAAAGGTGTTCTCGCTTCCTACCGTAGAGTCTCCGAGCGGTGGTTTTAGAATACGCAGACAAAACCACAAAGGCGAAAATGTTTATCAGCTTGTCGGGATTGACGGCGCTAAATCCGCAGGCTTTGCAAAGATAGAGGGCAAAATCGACACCTCGACCGATGTGCCACTGGCAACGCTAGCAAAAAGCAAAAATGTATCTTTTAAAGACCCGCAAAAAATGATTATTGCTGATTATGTGGATATGGGCGAATACCGAAAAGCAAATGTGGCCGAGTTAGAATTTTATATTTCTATGGCAACGGTTGATAGACCCAAAGTCATTGTAAATATTGGTTTTGATATTTTTCAAAAGCTTTATAACTCAGAGTTGGCTTCGGTATTATCGTTGCAGTCCGAAATAAAAATAGTTGACGGTACAGAAGAAAATACGATTAGCTATAAAAATTTTATTGATAGGTTCGGAAAATACGACATTAAACCCAGAGTTGAAAGTAAAAACGGAAAGCCAAAAACAGGAAAAATACAAATCATTGAAGCAAGCCCAAAAAACATCAAATTTATAGTTGAGCTTGGAAGTGCTTACTCGAAAATAAAAGATTATTTCAAAAACGCAAAATGACCAAACACCTCTACATCGACGAATACGGCTCGTTCGTCGGCAAGACAAGCGAGAGGCTGACGGTATCGCAAGGCGGGGAGCTAAAAGGGTACGGGAGGGGAGCGCTCATCACAAAAGAGAGTCCGAGCTTTTCAAGCGTCGTACTCTTGCTAGGTTTCACCTTGAAAATGCGAAGCTAAGTACAAATGTCTCTTTGTCTCATTGCGATTTTGAGTTTTACGGGATGTGCGATGTTTTGATTGTCGGCGAAGATAATGTCTATCCCGTAGAGATAAAACTACACGGAGACAAACCGACAAAATCACAAAAAATACAACTCATAGCCTACGGTATGCTCTCAGAGGCGATACACGGCAAAAAATTTGATATGGGATTTGTGCTTTTTGAGAAAAATGGCAAGACCGTGCCGATAAAAGTAACGGATAGTGACAAGATGGAAGTAAAAAAGATAGTGACCGAAATAATACAGATGATAAAGCTAGGCAGACTACCGCACTCCAGCGCCGATGATACCAAGTGTACGCAATGCGAGTTTTTGAATTATTGTAATGATAGGTTTTAAAGAGAGTCCCGCCATGTTTAGTACAGGGGGCGGGTCTATTATATCTTTTCGATGATTTCACGGCATCGAATGGATAAGCTATAAAGTGTTGCGCAAATATTCTAACAAACTTTTCTAAAAATCCCATTGTTTTTACGCAAGGTATCGATTTTAGAAAAAATCATATTTTTTACAGCTCGCCAGACCCTTATTTATCGGGCATTTTGAGGGGGCAACACTTTATAGCAAATCCACTTAGCCGATGAAACCGCATCCATCCGCCCTCTCCAAATACAAAACTAGAGCAACACTTTATAGCAAATCCACTTAGCCGATGAAACCTAGCTCTTTGTTTGCGGCGGCGGCTAGTTCTTTGCAACACTTTATAGCAAATCCACTTAGCCGATGAAACTTGTATTATTCCGACCTTTATTCTCATCCCGCTCTCGGCAACACTTTATAGCAAATCCACTTAGCCGATGAAACTCTCAATCGCCCCTCTAAAGAGTAGCTGTAGCGACGCAACACTTTATAGCAAATCCACTTAGCCGATGAAACCTATGCTTGCGGTTGACATATATCTCCTTTTTAAATAAAATACAAACAAGCAAAAAGGCGGTCGGATAGATGAGGCAATGCGGGAACTGCCCTACAAAGAACCGACCGTACCCCTGCTACTCTTTTGAGTAATCTTTTTGCCATACCAGTCGTTCAACTCTCTTTTTTTCTACAGTAGCCGCAGTATCAATCATATACAAGCTTACGCCTTGCGTTTTGTCCTTTTGATATTCAAACATAGCGACAAGCGCCCTTTTCCTACCCTTCTCGTCTTGGTAATATCCAAGCAACACTTTATAGCAAATCCACTTAGCTGATGAAACTTTATTTAGATTTAATTTAATTTGGACAATAATATTTATACAAATAGCAAGTGAGCTCAATCGGTAGAGCTGATGCCTTGGCGTTGGTTGCGGACTCGATATCCGCCTTGCTATTTAATAACTTCATATATTCCACCTCTAATCCAACCTCCACATTATCGTCGGTTCACAGCTCAAAATTTCTGAGCAACACTTTATAGCAAATCCACTTAGCATAGACACTATAGCGTACTCTTTAAAATTTTTTTATTTATCTATAAAGATTTATTTTTTGACTTTGGGGATTATCGTAAGTAGGTTATTGAGCGGCTCTTTTTTGATAGTTCTGTATATATCATAATCACTATCTATCGTCAAAATATCTTTAATGCCTAGCTTTTCGCTTGCGACAATAAGGGAACTATCCGCCAAATCCATCGGTACGTCAATATATTTTTCACTAAGCACTATAATGCGTTTAATATCACTTTGAAGTGTTTGATATATATTAACGGCTCCAATGTCCAGCCATTTTAAAAAATCTATCTGCACTTTAATATTAAAATCAAGCATGTGCGACACTTCTGTTACTACCGGCCATGTTGTCACTAATTCGCCGTCAAAATCTTTTAAAAACTTCATTACATGCTTATGATATCTATCGCTCTTATCAAAAAGGGCAATCATAGGTCCTGCATCAATGAGCGTTTTTCGCATATAGCTTCTCTTTTAGTTTATCTTTATAGTTCGTAGATAGTCTGCCGTCTCCGCTACCGTATTTACCGAACAGCCCTATGCCTAGTGAGTAAGCTGTATGTTTTTTGGCAACTTCTTTATTATCAAAATAAAACAGCAAAGCATCTTTGACTATTTGCGACTTTGGCTGCTGTTCATCTCTTGCAAAGCTATCCAATCTACGCTCCAACTCATCCGTTAGTCTCACGGTTAGCATTTTTTCGCCTCCATCTAGGTATTACACTATTGTAATACGCTATTGTTTAAACCAAACTGTAGTTTTGGGTATTTCGGTTCCAACTATTTCCACATCCACATTCCCGCCCACATTGCATACCATCTTCTAAGTGCCAAAGATTATATCCCGCCTAAAATATATGTAACCCCAATCCCGCAAAAGGTGCCGATGATGTAGCCTAGCATGGACATCAGTACGCCTACGCTTACCAGATTTTTGTCAAACGATGCGGCCAGTAGTGGGGCTGAGGCTACGCCGCCGATGTTGGCTAGGCTGGCTACCCCTATAGTGAATAGGTCTATCCGAAATATCTTTGCATACAAAACGGCAAATACTGCATGAAAAAATATAACCAAAAATCCGGCTGCAATAAATAGCGGAGCCTTGGCAAAATCCCCAAACGAAGAGCCTAGTGCTATCAAAGAGATCAGCAGATACAAAAGCCAAAAAGCGACTTTTTCGGATGCTACGCTCTTTGACATAGGGGTTGCGGAGGCGGCTACACCTAGTACCGTAGCTATCACGACAACCCAAAACGACACACCGACAAAAGAGCTTTTCGGCAATACACCTGCCATATATACGGCAAAAACAGACAATAGTAAAGCAGAAAATAGAGATACGAAATCAACGCCGATCCCACCGCTCTCTACTGTCGCCACACTCTCTATCGCCGTGTCATCGGCTTTGCTCCAACGGTTGAAAATATCTTTGTACGGAACCAAAAACAGCAAAAACATCAGCCATACACCATAACACACCGAATCGGTAACCAGACAATACCCCATCAACTCCCCGTCCACGCCTACGGACGAGGCAACGGCTATCATATTTGCCGTGCCGCCTATCCAGCTACCGCACAAAGCCCCAAACCCCTTGTACGCATCCGGTTCAAACAAGTCGCCCATTACCGCCCACATCACCACAAATCCGGCCATAATGCTAAAAGAGACCGCAAAAAACGAAACAAGAAGCTTTGTTTTCATCCTGTAGACGCTTTTTATATCGCTTTTTAAGAGCATCAAAAAAATCATTGAGGCTAGGATATAGTTTTTTGCGGGTTCAAAATATTTGACGGTATCCGGTGAGAAGATTTGCAGATTTGCACCGCTCATCATCAAAAAATAGACGACGACGATGGATGGGATAAATTCTAAAATCCTAAAATCGTATTTGGAGTAAAACAGCCTTATGATATAGATTGCGGCGACGACAATGCAGACAAGGGCAATTTTGCTCTCTATCATCGGCTTTTCCTTTTAGCTAAAAAACTGTTCGATAAGCTCTCTGATTACCCTCTTATCCTCTATCTTGTTCACCAAAACACGAAAAGAGGCTGCCCCCTCTATCCCTTTTGAGTAAGTATGGAGGTGTTTTCTAAACATAATAACCCCCCTATCTCCGTGAAAGGCGACCATCTGGTCAAAATGCTCCAGTATCACCTCTTTTTTTAGCTCCTTGGATACCTCGCTCTCACCTGTTTTGATCTGGTGAAATATCCACGGAGCTCCTACGGCGGCTCTACCGATCATTAGGCCGTCGCATTTTGTGATCTCCATCACCTCTTTTGCTTTTTCAAAACTGGTAATATCGCCGTTTGCGATTACCGGAATTTTTAGCGCCGATTTGATCTCGCCAATAGCCTCATAATCAACCTCTCCGCCAAATTTCATAGCCCTCGTCCGTCCATGCACGGCAATAAAATCTACTCCATTATCCTCACATATTTTGGCAACTTCGACACCGATTTTTGCATCGAAACCGAGTCTTATTTTGCAACTTGTGTATTGTTTGTTGGATGTTTTTTTGATTGCCTCTATGAGTTTTGCCATTTGAGGGAGGTTTTTTAGCAGACCGCTACCGCTGTTGTTTCCAACTACTTTCGGGGCTGGGCAACCGCAATTTAGATCTATTATATCTATCCCATCCACCCCGTTTAAAACCTCTACGGCTCTTTTTACTATATCCTCGTGGTATCCGGCTATCTGCACCGAATACGGGTACTCTCTATCGGATTTTTCAGCCAGCTTTAGTGTTTTTTTGGAGGCGTAGGCAAGGGCATTAGAGCTTATCATCTCGCTTACGGTGAGGTCAACGCCGAATTTTTTTACTACGGAGCGAAAAGGGAGGTCGGTATAGCCCGCAAGCGGGGCTAAAACCGTAAAATTAGGGCCAAATTTTAGCATACTGTTATGCCGAAGCCTTTGCCAGAGAGTCTAAGAAGCTTGAGAGTCTAACCGATTTTCCTTTTTCTTTTAGGCACAAGAACGCTTTGAACTCCAAAAATTCGTCGTCCGCACTTTGCTCCAAAAGCTCTTTTGCTTTATCTATTACCTCAAGCTCCAGATTGACGTATATGTATCCGCCGACAGCTTCCACTATATCCCTTGAGAGCAGATAGAAAAGCTCCAAAGTCTCATCCGGACTTAGCTTTCTGATGAGCGATTTTGCCAACGCTATATAATCGTCTTTTGTAAATTTAGTAAGAATGCAAAGTTCTTTTACATAGTCTTTGTCTAGCTCATACTCTTCACCCTCGCCGCTAAATCTAGTAATTAGCTTGATTGCGACCGCTTTTGTAGGTGTTATATCTAGTTTTTTTATCTGTTTTAAATCGCCAAACTCTACAAACGTATCAAACGCTTTTTGACAAAGCGGGGTTAGCTTGTCGCAAGAACGGAGTATCTCCTCTGCATATTTAGGCTCGACAGCCAGTCTGTTTTCGCAGTTTTTTTGAGCTAGAGTATTATCTTTTGAGAGCCTGTATTTTGAAAGATCGGAGTACTCACCTAGATCTTCAACCTTGTGGATCACCTCTGCTATCTTGTCAATTTTCGGAACGTTTAGTTTGAATCTGCTTTTCGGTTTTATCTCGGACTGGATAACAAAATCTGCAATAGTCTTAAACTCCGGATTTTTGTACTCCTTCTCCTCTTCGTGTCCCATAAACTTATTTGTGATTTGCTCCAACAACGTATCGTAATCGTGTTTGTATGAGCTGATTTTTAGGTAGTTTACAAGGCCGTAATACCCCATATGAGCCAGAGTCGCAACAAAAAATACGATTAGCGGCAGAACAATCCAAACGGCAGTCGGCAATGTATACTCCCACCCCAAAAACACAAAACTATAGTCGCCGGATACGTTAAACATAGCGATAAGCCCGATAAGGCAAACAAAAATAAACGAAAAAAACGTGTAATTTTTAAGACTCATGCGTTACCTCTTTGACTTATTCTCTTTTTCTACTATCTCTCTGCAAACTATACAATATTTTGCGAAAGGTTTGGCTTTTAATCTCGGAAGCCCTATCGGATCTTCGCACATCTCGCAAGTCCCGTAGCTACCGTTTTTGATTTTTACCATCGCATACTCTATCTCTTCCAACTCTTTTTTTTGCTGGACGATGATAGCATCCGAAATGATTGCTCCGCCGTTTGCACTGGCTAGGTCACCCTCGTCTTTTAGGTCGTCGTTTTTCGCCTGTTCCTGCTCCAAAGAGAATGAGCTTATATTTTTTAAAAGCTGTGCTTTTCGCTCCGCTAGTATCCCCTCAAAGTAGGCTATATCTTTTGACTTCAAACAATTCCCCCTTTTATTTGTGATATGGATGTCCGTTCTTGATTGCGAGCCCTCTGTATATCTGCTCCACCAGTACAAGCTTTGCGATTTTATGGGCAAATGTCATACGCCCCAGACTAAGGACAAAATCGGCTTTTTTTAAAAAAGACTCACCGAATCCGTAGGCACCGCCGATAAAAAAATTTACCGATGCCCTGTCGGCTATAATAGAGCTAAACTCATGACTGTCCGGATTTTTGCCGCTCTCGGCCAATGCTATATTGTATCCCGACGAAAAATGCTCCAGATACCCCTTTTCATAAGCATCTCTGGCAGATTCGGCACTCTGTTTTTGGGTAGCTTGAATGTTTTTATCAAACACTCTCACAAACTCCAAAGAGGCGAAACCTTTTATCATTTTCTCGTACCCTTTTAGCATCGCCTCAATCTCTTTGTTTTCGCTTTTTTCAACCGTAAATACCCGTACTCTCAAATAGTTTGCCTTGCTTATTGCCCTTTAAAATAAAGGAGTAGGTCGGAGACGGTTTTTTTGAGGTCATCCCTTTTTACAACCATATCTATAAGCCCTTTTTCAAGCAAAAATTCGCTCCTTTGAAACCCCTCCGGAAGCTCGGCATTTATAGTCTGCTTGATAACCCTCTGTCCGGCAAACCCGATAAGTGCGCCCGGTTCCGCTATTATCACATCTCCTAGCATAGCAAAAGAGGCGCTCACTCCACCCATCGTAGGGTCGGTAAGTATTGAGATAAACGGCAACCCTTCGGTTGAGAGCTTCGAGAGGGCGGCCGAGGTTTTTGCCATTTGCATGAGGCTAAACGTACTCTCTTGCATCCTAGCCCCACCCGATGCGGAGACTATAACAACGCCGCATCTTTTTTCTATCGCTCTGTTAACGGCTCTAACAATCTTCTCGCCCTCTACGGAACCTAAACTTCCACCCATAAACCCAAAGTCAAATATCACAACCTCGGCGGCTACACCGTTAATAGTGCAGTTTCCGCCAACTGCCGAGCTAGCCCTTCCGGTCTTTTTTTCACCCTCTTCGACCCGTTTTTTATACGATTTTTTATCGACAAAATCAAGCGGATCAACCGGAGATAGCTCTCTATCCATCTCCACAAAACTCCCCTCGTCACACAGGATCTCTATTCTGTCTTCGACGGAGAGCCTCATGTGATAGCCGCACTTTGGGCATACGTATCGTTTTGCCGCGATCTCTTTAAAATACATTAAAGCTTGACAACTTTCACACTTTATCCAGTGCGACGGAGCTTCGCTTTTTGTCGGTCTCTCTTTTCTGATTTTGTTTACTATATCGCCGAAAAACATCCGCTAACCTCTTTGTAGTCCAAGTGAATTTAATATATTTGTGAAAACTTTTTCGTCATACGACACTACCGATACCTCATCGCCTTGATACAAAAAAGCCCCCTCCAACATATGAAGTCCGGCAATTATATCAAAAACCCTACCCTTTCCGGCATACACCAAGAATCCGCAGTTTACGGCATATGCCATACTAAGAGCCAATGCACCGGGGCTTCTGTATTTATATCCGGCGGCAAAAAGTTTTTCGCATATATGCGGATTTGAGTAAGCCCTCTCAAAAAGTCCAATCCCACTTTTTTTAAATGTCGGTTTTTTGAAGTTTTTGCCGGATTTCATATCTGAAAGTAGCAACTCGTCTCTTTTATAAAAAATTTCTCCGGTAGCAAAATTGCATATAAAAGATTCGATTTGCCGCTCTTTGTCGGCCAGACAGACACTTACGCCGTAGTACGGGATACGTGAAGAGAAGTTATCGCTTCCGTCAAGCGGGTCAAGATAGACGGTGAGTTCTCCACTGCCTATACGTCCGCTCTCCTCCGAGTAAATCTCGCCGAAAGCGGATAAGTTGCGGACAAATATCTCCTCTGAGAGGATATCGGCAACGATACTGATATCGCCCCCTTCTCCCCTTGTTAGTTTTTCGGTCAAATCGTCAAATCTGTCCGACTCTGTTTTTTCGGCTACTTTTGCCTTAAACTCTTCGCAAGATTTTAGGCAAGCCTCAAAAAACACCCTGTTACCCTAGCAACTTGGTCGCTATAGCCCTAGCCGCTTCACGTCCGTCAAGGGCAGCATTTACGACAAGGTTTGCCCCTCTGTAGCAGTCGCCGCCAGCATAGACGTTCTCAAGACTCGTCTCGTATGAGCCGTTTACTAAAATCTGACCCCACTCATCAGTTTTTATCCCGCTTGACGGCACAAAAGCCGGTAGTTCCACCCCGAAACCTAGTGCGGTTACCACGATATCGGCATCGATAATCTCTTCGCTACCGGCAACCTCTATCAGTTTTCCTCTGGTTCCGCCACCCTCTATGGCGGTAGTCACTATCTTGACTCCGGCAACAGAACCGTCTTTTGCAATAATCTCTTTTGGAGCCGCAAAAAACCTAAACTCTGCACCCTCTTCTTTGGCGTTTTTAAACTCTTTTTTACTCCCCGGCATACCGTCTTCGCCTCTTCTATAAAGACACAGGGCAGACTTTGCCCCTTCTCTGATGGATGTTCTCACACAGTCCATAGCGGTATCGCCTCCGCCGATTACGACTACTTTTTTATCTTTTACGTCTATTTTTTTTATTTGAGGGAGCTCCAAGGTTCTTTTTTGGGCGCTTCCCAAAAAGTCCATAGCCTGACATACACCGTTTGCATCTTCGCCGCCGATTGAGGCTCTGTTTGCCCTTTTTGCGCCGATACCTATAAATACGGCATCGTATTTATTTCTAAGCTCATCAAAGCTGATCTCTTTGCCGACCTCTGTTTTTGTGAACAGCTTCATTCCGGCAGATTTTAGAATCTCTATTCTTCTTTGGACGCTCTCTTTGTTTAGCTTGAAATCAGGGATTCCCCATACGAGAAGCCCTCCGGCAAAAGCCTCTTTTTCATACATATCGACCGCAATTCCGTTTCTTAGCAAAAACGTAGCAACCGACATTCCGGCAGGACCGGAGCCTATTACCGCTACTTTTTTATCCGTCGTAATCCCCGGAAATTCAAGACCCAAACCGTTTTTGAACCCCTCTTCGGTGATAAATACCTCGACAGAACCGATTGTTACCGCACCAAAATCTTTGTTTAGAGTACAAGAACCCTCACATAGTCTATCCTGCGGACAAACTCTACCCATAATCTCAGGAAACGGAGATGTCTGGTTGCTCATTTTGAATGCCAATTTTAGGTCGTTTCCGGCAACTAGTTTGAGCCAATGAGGTATATAGTTGTCTAGCGGACAACCGTTGTGACAATACGGTATACCGCACTGCACACATCTATCCGACTGCCCTTTAGCCGCAGAGACATCATATCTCTCATAAATCTCTTCAAAATTTTTGATTCTCTCAAGAACATTTTTTTTAGAAGGCTCTACCCTTTTATTTTTCAAAAAGTTTTGCATGATTAGTTGCCCTCCTCTGGATTCAAAGGAGATTTCATATCTTTAGGCATTACTAGCCAAAAATACCTGACCTCCTGTCTAAAGCCGTTTAATATATTTAGTGTTTTGTCGCTTTTTGTTTCGTTATAGTGTTTTTTTAGTATCCGTTTTAGGTACTGCCTGACTTCGTCGCTATCATCGGTATCTATCCTTTGGGCAAATACCAACTCTCCGTTTAGCTTGTCTATAAACTCTTTTTCCTTGTCGTAAACAAAAGCGACACCGCCGGTCATACCAGCACCGAAGTTTATTCCGGTTTTACCCAGTATTACCACAACGCCTCTGGTCATATATTCGCATGCGTGATCGCCGCTACCCTCTATGACTGCCAATGCACCTGAGTTTCTAACACCGAACCTCTCGCCGACGCTTCCGGCAACATATAGCTCACCGCCAGTAGCACCGTACAAGCATGTATTTCCGGCTGCCGCATACTCCTCTCCGCTTAGCTTTGGAGTGATGACGACTTTGCCGCCGTGCATCCCTTTGCACACATAGTCGTTGGCGTAGCCGTTTAGATAGATGGAGATACCGTTATTCAAAAATGCTCCGAGAGACTGTCCGGCGATACCGGATAGATTTACCGTTACAGTTGACTCTTTTAGCCCGTTGTCGCCATAGTATTCAGCTATCTCACCGCTAAGCAATGCACCGAAGCTTCTATTTAGGTTTGTAATCTCTCTTGAAACTACTACCGTGTTATCCGGATTTTTGATTGTCGGTCTGATTTCGTCTAGTATCTCTTTTTCGAATTCGTTATCGTCAAACGGATCATTGGAAAGTTTTTGGCATTTATCAAACCCGTCAACCCTTCTAAGTATGGAACTAAAATCGAATTTTTTTGCAAACTCGTCGTCTATTACTTTTAGAAGGTCGCTTCTGCCGACTATCTCATCTATGCTTTTGTAACCCAAAGAGGCCAGAATCTCTCTAATATCCTCCGCTACAAATTCAAAAAATTTAACTATCCGATCAGCACTCCCCTGAAAATTATCCCTTAGTTCAGGCTCTTGAGTGGCTATCCCCTCCGTACATCTGTTGAGGTGGCAAACCCTTAGTATCTTGCACCCTAATATAACAAGCGATGAGGTACCGAAAGCATATGCCTCCGCACCGAGCATCGCCGCCTTTACGACATCAAGCCCGGTTTTTAGCCCGCCGTCGGTCTCCAAACTTACAAACTCTCTAAGGTGGTTTACCTTGAGTGCATTATGCGCTTCGCTCAGACCTATCTCCCAAGGGTTTCCGGCAAATTTGATAGAGGTTAGCGGAGCCGCACCTGTACCGCCGTCGCCGCCGGATATGATTATCTTGTCGGCATACGCCTTTGCTACGCCTGCCGCAATAGTACCGACACCAACGGTCGATACGAGTTTTACCGATATTCTAGCTTTCGGGTTAACCTGTTTTAGGTCAAATATGAGCTGCGCCAAATCCTCGATAGAGTAAATATCATGGTGAGGAGGCGGGGAAATTAGGGTAACGCCCGGAACCGTAAATCTTAGTTTTGCGATAAGCGGTGTCACCTTATGACCCGGAAGTTGTCCGCCCTCGCCAGGCTTCGCCCCTTGTGCCAACTTGATTTGAATCTCCGTTGCACTTCTTAGGTATCCTGGGGTTACGCCAAATCTTCCCGATGCAACCTGCTTGATTTTGGAGTTTTTGGATGATTTACATCTCTCCGGAGACTCGCCGCCCTCGCCGGAGTTGCTCATGCCGCCGATTCTATTCATCGCTTCAGCTAAAGCCTCATGAGCCTCCGGACTAATAGAGCCCAAACTCATAGCGGCGGTGGAGAATCTTTTGAATATCGCCTCTTTTGGCTCAACCTCTTCAACCAAGATAGGAGATCTATCGGATGATAGAGCCAAAAAGTCTCTGATCATTTTTTTGTCTCTTCCGTTTAGAAGGGTTTTGTAGTACTCATAATCTTTTTTGTCGCCGCTCATGACCATCTTTTGCATAGCATATACGGCTGCAGGGGCATAATCGTGATATTCGCTTCCAAGGCTAAATTTGTAGAAACCGCCGATTTCGAGCGGGAATATCTTTTTCTCTTCTCTGTTTTTGAAAATACCGCTATGCTTTTTGACTATCTTTGCACCCATATCGGCAAAGCCTAGACCGCCGATTGGCGAGTGCGATGTTCCGAAACATTTTGACACCATATCTTTGGATAACCCCATAACGTCAAACAAGCAAGAGTTTCTATACGATGCTATTGTTGAGATACCCATTTTTGAGAGTATTTTTTGGAATCCCAAATCTATAGCGTGGTGTGCGTTTTTGATTGCTTTTCTAGTCTCATAATCGCTAAGCGACTTGCTTTGGGCTATATCATATACGGTTGCATAGAGCAAATACGGATATATGGCGCTTGCACCGTATGCTACGAGCACGGCAGAAGTGTGAGAGTCGTAAACCTCTCCGGTTATACATACTATAGATACTAGGTGTCTAACCCCTTTTTCAAGCAAGACGGAGTTTAGTCTCCCGGTAGCCATAGCCATAGGGATATATTTTAGTTCCGACGATACGCTTCTATCATCCAATACTACGATTCTGACATTCTCATCTTTGACGGAATCGGCAATACTCTCACATAGCGCCTCTAGTTCGCTCTCCAAATCGTCCTTGAACACCGTATGAAATGTTTTATTGGTGTAGCATTTTTCATATCTAGGGCTTTTTGGATCACCGAAACTTAGTAGTACGTCTAGTTTATCACGGCTCAAAAGCGGCGAGAATGTCTTGATTCTTCTGGCATTCTCTTCGGATTCATGGAGGATATTGTGCATCTCTCCGAATCCGGTGTTAAGACTCATAACAACCCTCTCTCTGATAGGGTCTATCGGCGGATTTGTAACTTGAGCAAACTTTTGTTTGAAATAATCTCCAAAAGGTCTAAACTCTTTACTGAAGGCGGCAATCGGGGTGTCGTCACCCATTGAACCGGTGTTCTCTTTTCCTTCGTCCATCATTGGTCTAACAACCATATCGATAAGTTCGTAGTTATAACCGAAATAGAGCTGTTTTTCAACAAGCTTGTCACACTGATAATCTATGCTCTCTTTTGAAGAGTCCAAAAACTCCTGCATATGTATTATGTGCCTGTTGAGCCATTTAGCATAAGGTCTGGAGCCTTTTAGGTAGCTGTTAATATCTTCGTTTTTGAGGACTTTTCCAAACTTTAGGTCGATCCCAATCATCTGACCGCTTTGGAGTCTACCTCTCTCTACGATTTTATCCTCGTCTATATCCAGTACACCGTATTCGCTAGCTATAAGGATTTTATGGTCTTTCGTTATCACGTATTTTGAAGGTCTAAGGCCGTTTCTATCAAGCACACATCCGATATACCTCCCGTCCGTCAAAGTAACGGCGGCAGGGCCATCCCACGCTTCAAAACAGGTAGAGCTGTATTCGTAGTAGCTTCTAAGTTCAGCGTCCAAATGCGGGGCGTTTTGCCAAGGGGCAGGGATAAGCGCCCTTGCAGCCTTGAAAAAGTCATATCCGTTTGCAATCAAAAATTCAAAAAAGTTATCCAAACTTGCAGAGTCGGAGTTACCTTCTTGGAGTATAGGCATAATTCTGGCCATCTCCTCTTCGGTAAAAACATCGCTTTTTAGGGATTTGCTTTTTACGGCTACGTTGTATCTGTTTGCCTCTACCGAGTTGATTTCACCATTATGGGCAAGGGTTCTAAACGGTTGTGCAAGTCTCCATCTAGGGAGCGTATTGGTTGAGAATCTCTGATGAAAAAGGGCAAAAGAGCATTTAAACTTTTTGTTTGTCAAGTCTTTATAAAACTCTCTTATGTGAGTAGGCATCACAAGCCCTTTGTAGCTTATAACCCTGTCTGAAAAGGAGCAGATATAAAAATCATCATCATCTACGGAGTGCTCTATCTCTTTTCTTGTTAGATAAAGTAGCGCCTCAAATCTCTTTGAAGACATCAAAGAGTTAGGGGTGACAAACACCTGTTCGATATTAGGCAGGGCATCCAATGCCTGTTTACCGAGTGCGGCGGTATCGATTGGAACCTTTCTGTAAAACAAAACTCTTAAATCGTTATCTTCGCATTTTGATTTGAATATATCTTTTTGTGTTTCGTCGGTGAAAAATACTTGAGCTACCGCAAACTGCTCAGGCAAATCGTAACCTGCATTTTTTGCGGCATACGACATAAACTCTTTTGGCATAGCAAACAAAAGCCCGCTACCGTCGCCGCTTTTGCCGTCGGCAGCTATAGCCCCTCTGTGCATCATACGCTCCAAAGCGGTTATCGAATCTTCTACAATTTTGTGATCTGGAATATTTTTTATGCTGGCTAGGACGCCGAAGCCGCAGTTATCTTTAAACGAAGAGAGCAAATCCATCTATGTTCCTTAAAGCCCTTAGTTTCCTAGGCATTTCGCCTCGGAAAATGAAATTCGAGATATTACAAAAAAACGGGTAAAATACAGATAAATTGAACCCAAAATTTACGATTCGGTAGCCCAAATTTGCAAGGTTTTGTATTAAACGTCAAAAAAATCAGAGACGAAGATTTATTGGTATACGTCCTAACTGAAAAAAAACTAAAAACACTTTACAGATTCTACGGGGCTAGACACTCCCAAATCAACCTCGGATACAAGATAGACTTTAGCGCCGAACCGATACAAAATAGGACGCTATTACGCCTAAGAGACGTTACGCATCTAGGATACGGCTGGCTAAAAGAAAGGCACAGGCTATCAGTCTGGCAGACGTTTTGTGCATTGATGTTTGAACACCTAAAAGAGGTAACGGAACACGGCGGCGAACCTTATAAAATATTGGCAGATGCGGCCGAAAAGATTGAGTATAGCAATCCAAAAAGGGTTATTGCAGAGAGCTACATCAAGCTAATTGGCAACGAGGGGAGACTACATAGGCACGATATATGTTTTTTTTGCGAAAAGCCGTTTTACGAGGGTGAGAAAATCGCACTAGCCAGAGGGTTTTTGCCGGGGCATGAGCAATGCGTGTTCACGGAGGGTTTTGACGGCGCAAAGTTAGCCGATTTTTTCGATTCAAAAATCTCCGCATCTTTTAACGATAAAGAGATAGATGCGATGTTTTCGATAATTTGCCACGGACTTTGAAATTTTTGGATAAACTACCCGCAAAATTACTTAAGGGTATGGATAAATGCTAGACAAGCTAATATCGAACGATAATTTTTGCGACTTTATGCACAACAACGTGAAAGAGACAATCGGTTTTTTACTCCAAAACAATGTCGAATTCGGCGTAATATGCAACACCTCCGAGGTTATTTTTGAGCCTTCTTTGCCGCACGATATTCTAAAAAACATAAAACCGATAGCACTGTTTGTCCTCTCTAACTACTCTTTCGAGAGCGCTTATATGGATGAGGGCGGCGAGAGTCTGTTTTTTGAAGCAGGCTTCGGCCCTGAAAATTTTGCATCAACCGTCTCAATAGACACTTCAAATATCATCCAGATAATCGTCGAGGATACTCCGATATTTATCAATGTGTGCGCAGGTAGGAAAAAAATAATCAAAAAACCGGAGATAAAAAAAGTAGAGACCGAAAATAGATCTATGGAGAAACTCCTCAGTAGGCCTGAGAATCAAAAGTTTTTAAAATAAGAGCCCCTCTTTAATCAGAGGCTCCTATTTTGTTTTAATTGCTTTGGGCTATTTTGATGCTTTGTAGATACTTGACTACGTTTTCTACAAATGCATTGTGTTTGTCTTGTTTTAGGTATGCGATATATAGTTTTCTTTTGATTTTTCTGGTTTTTAGCCTCGCCTCAAACAATACACCTCTCTCCACTTCATCGGCTATAACGAATCTAGACATTACGGCGATTACCTGTTTTTTGGAGTCCACCGGATGTTTTAAAACAGTTTGTTTAACGGCAGTAGAATCGCTCAAAACAGATCTAAGCTCAAAGTCCTCGGCGCAAGTGATTGCAAGCTCTCCGAATATCTCCGCCATAATCCTTCTGGTATGGGAGTTTTCCTCTCTACATATCCATGCAAACTTTTTCAAATCAGACGGTTTTAGGTATTTTGGGAGTGGAGCGTTACTAAAAAATACAAGCTCATCCTCTATCCACTCTCTATAGATTACCCCCTCTCTAAAGTTTGGACTCTCGATAAGGGCTATATCGGCTCTCTCATTGATTAGGTCATCAACAGCATCTTTTGATTTTTTGATATTTACAAAAACCTCGTTTGCAATCGACTCTTTTATGTTGCTGACATAATTTGGAAGTATATAGTTTCCGATAGTGTAAGAGGCGGAGATAATAAAATTTAGCTCTTTATTGATGATTTTTAGCATCTCTTTTTCGGTGTTTTGAATACATTTTTCTAGTCTTTGGGCTATTCTGTATAGCTCATCACCCTCTTTTGTAAGCAATATCCCGTTTTTCTTTCTATCTAGCAGTTTTGTCTGCATATAGTCTTCGATATATTTTATCTGTTGCGTTACGGCCGGCTGAGAGATACCCATCTTGGCGCTTGCTTTTGAAAAGCTCCGCTCCCTTACAACCGTTAGAAAAGTGAGAATTTTTGAGAAATCTTTTAGCATACACGAGCCTCCTATACACTTCTATTGGAAAATTTATAACAGTATAACTAATTTTTATCTATAAATGCAAGATATAAATGCAAGTTTTTAGATGTTAAAGCAAATTTATAGTATCATACCTAATCAATTATTAAAAAATTTTATACTGTATAAAAAATTAAAAACAGCTTTAGACAATGATAGAAAAATGGTTAAACGAACTTAATCCGTCACAAAAAGAAGCGGCTATGACCGTTGACGGCCCACTCTTGATACTAGCCGGAGCCGGTAGCGGAAAGACAAAAACAATCACTACGAGACTAGCATACCTGCTAAGTCTCGGTATAGACCCTGCCAACACCCTAACCCTCACATTCACCAATAAAGCGGCAGAGGAGATGAGAAACAGGGCACTCTCTATGATAGAAAGACCGTCATACCCTCCCCTACTATGCACATTTCACAAATTCGGCCTTTTGTTTTTGAGATTTTACATAACAAAGTTAGGGCGTAAAAACTCGTTTAACGTGATAGATACGGACGACAAAAACAGAATAGTCAAAACATTTTGCGAAGAACTCCCCCACTCTACCGTCTCTCACGCCATATCAAATTTTAAAAACAACATAATCTCGCCACAAGAGGCTGCAAAAGATGCCGACACCGAAATCCAAAAAGAGATAGCCTCCGTATACGGCAAATACGAAAACTATATCGCCCAAAACAATCTCGTTGATTTTGACGATTTGCTATTGTTGCCGTACACAATTCTAAAAGAGTTTCCTGAAGTTGCCGAAGAGAGTAGCAAAAAATATCAGTACATCATGGTAGACGAGTATCAGGATACAAACAGATTGCAACTCGAACTTTTAAAAAAACTATGCTCCACCCATACAAACCTATGCGTAGTCGGCGACGACGACCAGAGTATCTACAGCTTTAGGGGTGCAGTCATAGAGAATATCCTCTTTTTTGCAAATATGTTTGAAGGGGCAAAAGAGGTAAAACTAGAGGAGAACTACAGATGCGGGAGGAATATACT
>RRZT011768103.1_pt1 | contig 19967 bp, 16 predicted proteins | sample 2165551 | NCBI WGS metagenome assembly RRZT01 (sample SAMN10456910, study PRJNA506462) | wastewater metagenome | biome: wastewater; feature: sludge; material: wastewater sludge; isolation source: wastewater sludge with Escherichia coli K12::gfp cells carrying plasmid... | place: USA: Moscow, Idaho... | reverse complement strand
ATGTCACCGGATTATCCATTTAAAGAAATATGTGGAGGTTTTTTAGCGTATAAACTTGCCAGTAGTTTGCTTGGAAAACATGATAAATATTTATTTTCTTTAGCAGCTATTACGACCATTTCAGATATGATGCCTTTAGTTGATGAAAATAAATCGCTTGTTTCGCGAGGTCTGCAATTTATGAATGAAGAAAAATATCTTCAATTAGAACTTTTAATTGGTGAAAATCAAAAATATAATACAACAACTTTAGGTTTTAATATTGCACCTAAAATCAATTCCTTTGGAAGACTACCAGAACTTGTTAATCCAAATCATTTAGTACGTTATTTTTTAAAGGATGTCGATCAAAAATTTGCAATCCAAATTTCTCAATACGCTAAAAAAATCAATAGTAAAAGACAATCTCTTACAAATGAACAATATAAAAATATTTTAGAAAATAGTCAAAAAGATGAATTTTTATATAGCTATAATCAAGAAGTTCATGAAGGAATTGTAGGCTTAATTGCTGGTAAGTATACTCATGAATTTCAAAAGCCAAGTTTTGTTATGAAATATGATGAAAAAAATGAAGTGTATCGAGGAAGTGCCAGAAGTATTGAAAGTATTCCTTTAAATCAAATCTTTGATGATTTAAAAGATTATTTTGTACAATATGGTGGACATGCTTTAGCGGGTGGCTTTCAAGTAGCTAAAGATGAAGTGTTAACTTTAAAAGAAACATTGCATACCTACTTAACAACACATACTTTTTCTAATGAAAAAGTTCTTGAAGGAATTCAAATTGAATTAAATGAGCTTACTTTACCAGCTGTTAAAGAATTAGAATTGTTAGAGCCGTATGGTCAATATAATGAAGAAATGAAATTTGTTTTAAAAGATATTACGAATTTTACCAGTCGTGTATTATCTGATGGGAAACATTTACGTTTCGATATTCCTTTAAATAAAGGGAATTTACAAGCACTTTATTTTAATTGTTCGAAAGAAATTGAGCAATTACAACAAAAAAAGACAATTTCTTTAATAGGGACTTTAAAAATTAATAAATATTTAAATACAGAATCAATAAATATGATTATAGAGGATATGAAATAGTTTCCTTGATAATAAAAGTTTGTTATAATAGAAATAGGAGGAGTACATAAAATGGACTTTAAAAAATATATTGAAGATATTAAAGATTTTCCTGAAGAAGGAATTATCTTTAGAGATGTAACACCTTTATTAAAAGATAAAGAAGCTTATAAAGAATCAATTGACACATTCGCTAAATGGATCGATGGACTTGGAGTTCAAGTAGATGTTGTTGCTGGTCCTGAAGCAAGAGGCTTTTTATTTGGATGTCCTGTTGCTTACAAAGTAAATGCAGGGTTTGTACCTGTTAGAAAACCAGGAAAATTACCAAGAGAAACAGTTTCAGCAAGTTATGATTTAGAATATGGAAAAAATGAAGTTCATATTCATGCTGATAGTATCAAACCTGGTGAAAATGTTGTTATTATTGATGATTTACTTGCCACAGGTGGAACAGTTGAAGCAACTATTCAACTTGTTGAACAACTTGGTGGAAAAGTTGTAGGAATTGCCTTTTTAATTGAACTTGAAGCTCTAAAAGGTAGAGAAAAATTAAAAGACTATAATGTCTATTCAGTATTAACTTATTAAATAAAAGAGAGGAAACTCTCTTTTATCATATGAGGGGGTTATAATATGAAAGAGTTTAAAAAAGCTGGAGATAAAGTCACTATAGAAGATGTCTATGAATCATGTAGACGCTATATTACCAATGAAGATGATATGAAGCTTATTAAAAAAGCTTATGATTATATCATGGTTAAACACGAAGGACAAAAACGTAAAAGTGGAGAACCTTATACAATTCATTTGATTTGGGTTGCTTATATTTTATCAACATTACAAACAGGACCACTTACCATTACAGCGGGTCTTTTACACGATGTCATGGAAGATTGTGATGTATCACGTGAAGAAATGGTGAAAGAATTTGGAGAAGAAGTAACGACCCTTGTTGAAGGTGTTACGAAGATTTCTAAAATGCCATTTAAAGATGAAGCAGATGTATATGCTGAAAATCATCGTAAAATCTATATTGCGATGGCTAAAGATATACGTGTTATCTTGATCAAATTTGCCGATCGTTTACACAATATGCGTACATTACAATTCATGCCCCCAGAAAAACAAAAACGTATTTCTCGAGAAACTTTAGAAGTCTATACACCGATTGCTCATCGTTTAGGGTTGAGCGATATTAAAACAGAATTGGAAGATCTTTCTTTATCTTATTTAGATCCAATTGCTTATCATGATATTGCGAGACTTCTTCAAACAAAACAAGATGAGCGAAAAGAATCTGTGGCGAAGATGATGGAAGAAGTTGAAAACTTATTAAAGGAAAATCATTATCAATATCGTATTTTAGGTCGTGCGAAATCTATCTATAGTATTTATAAGAAGATGTTTAAAAAACATAAACGTTTTGATGAACTTTATGATCTTTATGCACTCCGTATTATTTTACAAAATAAACTTGATTGTTATAGTGTTTTAGGATTGATTCATGATCATTATCGTCCAATTCCAGGACGTTTTAAAGATTATATTGCTATGCCTAAACCAAATATGTATCAATCACTTCATACTTCTGTTATTGGTGAAGATGGTAATACTTTTGAAATCCAAATTCGTACTGAAGAAATGGATGAGCTTGCTGAACTTGGGGTTGCTGCTCATTGGCGTTATAAAGAAGGCAAAGGTTATTCTGCCAAAGCGGAACAAAAAGAAATTGGAGAAAAACTTCAATGGTTACGAGAATTTATTTCTTTGTCAGATGATATCAAAGATGGCGATGCCAAAGAATATTATGACTCCATTTCTCGTGATATTTTTGAAGCCAATGTTTATGTTTTAACGCCACAAGGAAAAATTGTTGAACTTCCTAACGGTTCAACACCAGTTGATTTTGCTTATCGTATTCATACAGAAGTAGGACATCATACAGTTGGTGCGATTGTCAATAATGTCATGGTGCCTATTGATACAAAATTAAATACAGGAGATGTTTGTGAAATCAAAACCAACAAACAATCCGCTGGACCAAGTGAAGATTGGTTGAAATTTGTAAGAACCGCAGGAGCTCGTAATAAAATTCGTACTTTCCTCGCTAAAAAAGAAGCTGAAACTAAGAAAGATACGATTGAAGATGGTAAGAAAATCTTAAAAGATGAAATCAAAAAACGTGGACTTGATGAAAAGAAATTCTTGGATCCAGAAACTTATAAAACATATTTAGGTGCTTTTGGAGCAAGAAGTTTAGATGATATTTTCTATTTTATTGGAAAGAAAAATCTTTCAGTAGCAACACTTTTAGAAAAAGTAAATCCAAAGAAAACAGGTTTCTTTGATAACTTATCTAAAATCTTACAAAGAAATAATGAACAAAGAGAAAAATTAGAAAAAATGACATCTAATAATGGAGTTGTTGTTAAAGGTGTTTCAGGATTAAAGATTCAACTTTCTAAATGTTGTAATCCAATTCCTGGAGATCAAATTACTGGTTATGTTTCTCAAGGACAAGGAATCAAAGTTCATCGTGTGGATTGTCCAAATGTTAAACAAAAAGAAATTCAAAGCCGTTTAATTGATGTTTATTGGGATTTTGCATCACTTTCTAATTTGAAATTTGATGCTGATTTACAAATTGATGGCTTAGATCGTACAAATTTATTAAATGATATTATTACGGTTTTAGGACAAATGAAAATCAATATTTTAAATATTCATGCGGATGCATCAGATGATGGTAGAGCTTTAATTAAATTAAAGATTGGTGTTGATGATGCTGAACATTTAAATCGTGCAATTGCTAATCTAGAACGTATTCAAGGAATCTATGAAATTAAAAGAGTTATTCATTAGAATTATAGTTTCAAACTATAATTCTTTTTTTGAAGAAAAACTACGAAAGACGAAAAAATTTAAGAATCCGTAATACAATAAACAAGTTGTTGATGGTTTTAAACAAGAAATAAAAGAAGAAACAAAGAGTATATTTTCTAAAGAAAATGGTAAGAAATTTAAAAAATATTTCTTTTGGTTTATACTGTTACTGTTTTATTGATGACATTATTACTAAAATAGTTATTTGCTTTCTTTGTTTTAGGGTTGCTTATTTTTGTAGAAACCCTTTATTATGTATCAATTATCTATTTATACATTAAAAAAATCTATCTAAGCGATAGATTTTTTTATAATAAATGAATATTATTCTTTTCACATTCATCAATCATTTCTTGTGGCCAAATACTTGCTTGAACTTCACCGATATGAGCACGGTTTAAAAGTAACATACAAAGTCTTGATTGACCAATACCGCCACCAATTGTGTAAGGTAATTCTTTATTGATGATAGCTCGATGATATGGAAGATTTAAACGATCTTCACAGTTTTCTTTTTTGAGTTGTTCTACTAAAGAATCTTCATCCACACGGATACCCATTGATGAGATTTCTAAGGCACATTGTAATGGTTCGTACCAGAATAACAAGTCACCATTTAGTTTCCAATCATCATAGTCTGGTGCACGTCCATCATGTTTTTGCCCGCTTTGTAAAACATTACCGATCTGCATAACAAAGACACACCCGAATTCTTTACAAATTTTATTTTCTCTTTCTTTAGCTGTTAAATCAGGATATTGATTTTCTAATTCTTGTGCAGTAATGAAATGGACACGATCTGGTAAACGATTAACAACATGAGGGTATTTATACCAAACTTCATGTTCCATATGTTTAATGACTTTAAAAATCTTTTTAACATGATTTTTTAATGTTGTAATATTGCGATCTTCTTTTTCGATGACACGTTCCCAATCCCATTGATCAACATAGTAAGAATGTAGGTTATCAACTTCTTCATCTTTTCTAATAGCGTTCATATTTGTATAAAGTCCTTCACGAACACCAAAACCATATTTTTTAAGTGCCATTCTTTTCCATTTAGCAAGAGAATGAACGACTTCGATATCATCATTTTCAAAACAATTAATTTGAAAAGAAACAGGTTTTTCAACACCGTTTAAGTTGTCATTTAAACCACTGCTTTTTTGCACAAAAAGAGGTGCTGAAATTCTTTCTAACATTAAAGCTCTTCCAAATTCTTTTTGAAATGTATCTCTTATGTATTTAATTGCTTCTTGTGTTTGTCTTAAAGATAACACAGGATCATAGTTTTCTGGAATAATGAGATTCATTTTAATTTTCCCCCTTAATAATATGTTCTATTTTATCATTTATCTAGATATATGAAAGATAATAATAAAAAATTATTATAGCTATAAAAGCGTTTCAAATGTATTCACTTGTTGTCAATTGCCTTTCTTTTCTGTATAATAAGAAAAAATGAAAAGTAGGTGTAAACATGAGAAATTTAGAACATGTTAAACATGTTATTATAAAAATTGGTTCGACTTCTTTGTGTAATGAAGATGGACAACTAGATAAAGAAAGAATTTTAAAACTCATCCAACAAATAGCTATTTTAAAACGTAAAGGGTTAAAAGTAACACTTGTTTCATCAGGAGCGATTTCTTCAGGAATGGGTGTTTTAAATTTAAGTGAAAAACCTAAAGAAATTTCTAAAAAACAAGCACTTGCGGCTATTGGACAAGCACATTTGATGCAAATTTATGAAGATTTATTTTCATTGTTCCATTTAAAATGTGCACAGATTTTATTAAATCATGATGATTTTGATCATCGTAAACGTTTGATGAATTTAAGCTATGCTTTATCTTCTATTTTAGATTATGATGTGATTCCTATTATTAATGAAAATGATACATTAGCGGTAGATGAAATCAAAGTAGGAGATAATGATACATTATCTGCCTTACTATTACCTATTGTGGATGCACAATTACTTGTTTTAGTTTCAGATATTGATGGACTTTATAATGATAATCCTCATACCAATTCCAATGCAAAATTATTAAGTGATATTGAACTTGTGGATGATAAAATTATGAACTTTGCGAAAGATTCAAGTAGTCAATTTGGTACAGGTGGGATGGTGACAAAATTACGTGCTGCAAAAATCGTTAATGATTATGGAGGAGATATGGCCATCGTTAATGGCAACAATGAAACAGCTCTTATTGATTTATTAGAAGGAAAACAAATTGGAACATATTTTAGTGGAAAAGCGGGGCGCACTTTAAGTGCTAGAGATCATTGGATCATGTATCGTAGTTCTCCTAAGGGAAAAGTCATTGTTGATGATGGTGCATGTGAGGCTTTAAAAACACATACAAGTTTACTACCTAAAGGAATCAAAGAAGTTGAAGGTTCATTTATGCAAGGTAGTATCATTGATGTTCTTTCTTTTAAAGGACAACTCATTGCTAGAGGTATTACGAATTATTCAAGTGATGAGTTAAAATTGATTAAAGATCATCATAGTAATGAAATAGAAAGTATTTTACATTATAAAGATTATGATGAAGTGATTCATGCGGATAATCTAGTCATTAATAAGGGGTGAAATTATGATTAGGGAACAACTTAAAGAAGCTAAAAAAGCATGTCGTTTTATGCAAAATGTTAAACCAGAAGTAAAAAATAAAGCTTTAAAAAATATTTCTGAGGCATTAATTCAAAAAAGTGAATTGATTATTCAAGAAAATCAAAAAGATATTGCAGAAGCTAAAAATAATGGTATTAAAGAATCAATGGTTGATCGTTTATTATTAAATAAAGAACGTATTGAATCGATGGCAAAAGATATTTTAAAAGTAATTGATTTACAAGATCCTATTGGAACTCTTGTAAGAGAAATTAAAAGACCCAATGGTTTAGTGATTCAACAAATCAAAATTCCTTTAGGAGTGATTGGGGTAATTTATGAATCAAGACCTAATGTAACAGTAGATATTGCCAGTTTATGTATTAAAACAAACAATGTTTGTGTTTTAAAAGGTGGTAAAGAAGCCATTCATTCAAATCGCATCTTAGTTCAAATTATAAATGAGGCTATTCAAGATGTTTTACCAACACATACGGTTACTCTTATTGAAACAAAAAAGCGTGAAGAAACTTTAGATTTAATTCAAGCCCATGATTATGTAGATGTCATTATTCCTCGTGGAAGTGCAGGGCTTATTCAATATGTTGTTAAAAATGCAACTGTTCCAGTAATTGAAACAGGAGCAGGAATTTGTCATCTTTATGTTGATCAAGAAGCCAATCTTGATATGGCTTTAGAAATTGCAAAAAATGCAAAGATCCAAAGACCATCTGTATGTAATGCAATTGAAACGATTCTTGTTCATCAAAAAGTAGCACCAGAATTCTTACCAAAACTTCAAGAAATATTTAAAAATGTACAAATCTATGGTGATGAAAAAACAAGAAAAATCATAGATTGTCTAGAAGCTACTGAAAAAAATTATGCTACAGAATATGATGATTATATTTGTAATATAAAAGTTGTAGATGATATTGAAGAAGCGATTGAACATATTTATAACTATTCAACAAAACATTCAGAATCGATTATTACCGAAAATAAAGAAACAGCAAAATATTTCATGGAGTCTTTAGATTCGGCTTGTGTTTATCATAATGCTTCTACACGTTTTAGTGATGGGGGAGAGTTTGGTTTTGGGGCAGAAGTTGGTATTTCAACGCAAAAGCTTCATGCCAGAGGCCCACTTGGTTTACAGGAAATTACTTCTACAAAATATATGATTTATGGAAATGGTCAAGTAAGGAGCTAAGCTCCTTCTTTTTTTATAGAAAATTAATTAGTGTACTAATTATATTGACATTAGTTAGTGCACTAATTATAATATTTAGTATACTAACTAATAAAAGGAGGCGTCTTATGGATCCATTGGAATTTGAGGATATTAAAGAGATCTTTCTACAATTTAAATCTCTCCATAAAAATATTCATGAGTTCACAAGTAAAAAAAGTAATATACAAAGCTTATCAGCTGATCAATGTTATTTGTTAGGTCTGATTGATCATTTTGGTCATCCTAATCAAAAAATTCTTGCAGAACGTTTAAAAATTACACCAGCTACATTATCAGTAAGATTACAACGTTTAGAAAAGGCGGGTTTTATTGAAAAAATTGTAAGTAAGCAAGATAAAAGAAATATTACTTTGCATATTACAGAAAAAGGAAATAAAGAAATTGAAAGTTGTAAAGATGGTATTAAAATGTTTACAACACGTTTGTTTGATGGAATAAATAAAGAAGATTTAGATAGAATGAAAACGTATTGTCAAATCTTTGAAAAGAATATTCGTTTAATGAAGGAGGAGTTAGATGTTCAAGATTAAAGGATATTTAAAGAAATTCTGGTATTTAATTCTTGCTTGTATTTGTTTATTGTTTGTACAAGCACAAACAGAATTAACTTTACCAGATTATATGAGTGATATTGTTTCAGTGGGAATTCAAGCAGGGGGATTTGCTTCACCTGTTTCAGATGTTTTAACGGAAGAAACTTATCAACATTTATTATTGTTTGTTGATCAAAAGGATCAAAAAACAGTAAAAAAAGATTATAAAAAAGTTAGTAAAGTCAATCAAGATATCATTGATACATTTCCTAAGGCTAAAGGAAAAACAGTTTATCAATTGAAAGATTTATCAAGTGATGAAGAAAGTGAATTAGAAGATATTTTAATGAAACCGATGTTAATTATTACTTCGCTTGATAGTATGGATACTTCTAGTAAAGAGTATCAAGAAAAATTTGGACAATTACCTCCAAATATGAGTGTTTATGATGCGATTTCTTTTATGGATGAAAGTCAAAAATCAAAGATGTTTGAAGACATGGATACAAGAATAGATACAATGGGTGAAAGTACTTTAAAAATTGCAGCCGGTAATGGTGTTAAAGCTGAATATAAAAAATTAGGTGCTGACATTGACAAAGTACAAACCGATTATATTTTTAAAACAGGTTTAAAGATGTTAGGAATTGCTTTACTTGGAACAGTGGCTGCAATTTCAGTTGCTTTCTTTGCGACAAAAGTTGGTGCTGGTGTAGCACGTGCTTTAAGAAAAGATGTTTTTGAAAAAGTAGAAAGCTTTTCTAATGAAGAATTTAATCATTTTTCAACAGCGTCACTTATTACACGTACAACAAATGATATTACTCAAGTACAAATGGTGACAATGATGCTTTTACGTATTGTATGTTTTGCACCAATTATTGGTATTGGGGCTTTAATTAAAGTTTTAAAAGAATCACCATCAATGACATGGATCATTGCAGTTGTTATTCTTGTTATTTTTGGTGTGATGGCGGTTGCGTTTGCAGTTGTTATGCCAAAATTCAAAATTATTCAAAATTTAATTGACTGTTTAAATCTCACAATGCGTGAAAATTTATCAGGAATGCTTGTTATTCGTGCTTTTGGTAATGAAAAACATAGTGAAGATCGTTTTGATAAAGCCAACAAAGATGTTACAAATTTAAACTTATTTGTTAATAGATCAATGGCTTCTATTATGCCAATTATGATGTTTATCTTTAATGTCGTTACTTTAGTAATTGTCTATTATGGTTCTAAACAAATCGATTTAGGTAATTTAGCAATTGGACAAATGATGGCCTTTATGCAATATGCAATGCAAATTATTATGGCCTTTTTAATGATTGCAATGATTGCTATTATGTTACCTCGAGCTAGTGTTGCTGCTAATCGTGTTTATGAAATCATTGAAACTAAGCCAACGATTCAAGATCCAACAAATCCAGTTGCTTTAGATGAAAGTAAAAAAGGACTTGTTGAATTTAATCATGTTTCATTTGCTTATCCAGGGGCGAGTGAACCGGTTTTAAAAGATATTGATTTTGTTGCTAAACCTGGACAAACAACAGCCTTTATTGGCTCTACTGGTTCAGGAAAATCAACACTTATTAATTTAGTACCTCGTTTTTATGAAGTCAGTGAAGGAAGTATTAAGGTTGCAGGGGTTGATGTTCGTGAGATGACACAACATGAATTACGTGATCGTATTGGACTTGTTCCTCAAAAAGGAAACTTATTTTCTGGAACAATTCGTTCTAATTTAAAATATGGTGCACCAGAGGCAACAGATGAAGAATTAGAAGAAGTGATTCGAGTTGCTCAAGCAAAAGAATTTATTGATCAAAAAGAAGAACGTTTTGATATGGAAATTTCACAAGGTGGAACAAACGTTTCTGGTGGTCAAAAACAAAGACTTGCGATTGCTCGTGCTATTGCAAAAAATCCAGATATTTATATTTTTGATGATAGTTTTTCAGCACTTGATTTCAAAACAGATGCTAAACTTCGTCAAGAATTAAATCAACTTGTTAAAAAGACAAAAAGTACAGTTTTATTAGTAGGACAACGTATTGCTTCTATTATGGATGCAGACCAAATCATTGTCCTTGATGAAGGAAGAATTGTTGGTAAAGGAACACATGAGGAATTAATGAAATCATGTCAGGTTTATCAAGAAATTGCCTATTCTCAATTATCTAAGGAGGAACTAAGTCATGAGTAATGAAAGAAGAAGACAAGGGCCTCGTGGACGAATGGGTCGTGGAATGAGAGGTAATGGTGAAAAAGCCAAGAATTTTAAAGGAACATTAAAGAAATTATTTGTTTATTTAAAACCTTATTATTTTAAATTAGCGGTTGTTATTATTTTTGCAGCTGGTTCAACATTATTTACGATTGTAGGACCAAAGATCCTAGCAAAAGCAACAGATAAATTATCTGAAGGAATTATGGCCAAGGTAACAAATACCGGTGGAATTGATTTTGATTATATTGGTATGATCTGTTTGATTCTTGTTGGTTTCTATCTTGTCAGTGCACTCTTTAGTTTTATTCAAGGATTTATTACATCTTCGATTTCACAAAAAGTTGCTTATGATTTAAGAAGCTCTTTATCTAAGAAGATGTCAAGAATGCCTTTAAGTTATTTTGATAGACATTCTAGTGGAGACACTTTAAGTAGAGTAACCAATGATATTGATACAATTGCACAATCACTCAATCAAAGTTTATCGCAAGTGATTACATCTTCTGTTACAGTTGTAGGAATCTTTATTATGATGCTTACCATCTCTGTAAAGATGACATTGATTGCGGTACTTGTTTTACCACTTTCCATGTTACTTATTATGTTTGTTATGAAACATTCTCAAAAGTATTTTAGCAGACAACAAAAAAGCTTAGGAGATGTCAATGGTCATATTGAAGAAATGTATGGTGCTCATGATGTTGTTAAAGCCTTTAATGGGGAAGAAGATTCTGTTAAAACTTTTAATGAATATAATGATGCACTTTATGATTCAGCATGGAAATCTCAATTTTTATCAGGTTTAATGCAACCATTAAGTAACTTTGTAGGAAACTTAGGATATGTAAGTGTTTGTTTATTAGGTGGTTTTTTAGCAGGGGGTAATACGATTACGATTGGTGATATTCAAGCCTTTATCCAATATGTACGCCAATTCAATCAACCTATTGCTCAACTTGCTCAAACAATGAATATGTTACAAAGTACAGCAGCTGCAGCTGAACGTGTATTTGAATTTTTAGAGGAAGAAGAATTAGAAACTGAAACAGTTAAAATTGAAACAGATGAAGTTGAAAAATTACATGGTTCAGTTACTTTCAATCAAGTTAATTTTGGTTATCTTCCAGAAAAAACAATTATTCATGATTTCAATATGCATGTTCATGCTGGACAAACAGTCGCTATTGTTGGTCCAACAGGAGCAGGAAAAACAACGATTGTTAAATTGTTGATGCGCTTTTATGAATTAAATAAAGGTTCAATTATGATCGATGGTCATGATATTAAAGATTTTTCAAGACATGATTTAAGAAGTTTGTTTGGAATGGTTTTACAAGATACATGGCTTTTTAATGGAACAATTAAGGAAAACTTGATGTATGGTAAATTAGATGCCAGTGATGAAGAAGTAAAAAATGCCTGTGAAATGGCGTATGTAGATCATTTTGTCAATACCTTAGAGGATGGTTATGATACGGTTCTTGATGAAGAAACATCAAATATTTCACAAGGACAAAAACAATTATTAACGATTGCTAGAGCGTTTCTAAAAGATCCTAAAATTCTTATCTTAGATGAAGCAACTTCTTCAGTTGATACACGTACAGAAGTGCTTATTCAAAAAGGTATGGAAAAATTAATGGAAGGACGTACAAGCTTTGTTATTGCACACCGTCTATCAACGATTCGTGATGCTAATACAATTATTGTCATGAAAGATGGCGACATTGTAGAAATTGGTAATCATGATGAATTGTTAGAAAAAGGTGGATTCTATGCCTCACTTTATCAATCACAATTTGAAGGTAGCGAAATTTAGAAGCAAAGAAATTTGCTTCTTTTTCTTTTCAAAACATGTTTATATATGGTATAGTACAAGCCGAGGGGATGATGTTATGGTGAAAAGAAAACCACAATATGTCAAAATTAAAGAATATATTATTCAAAATATTGAAGATGAAAAATATAATGAAAATGAACAAATTGAAAGTGAACATGCTTTGTGTGAACTTTTTGGTGTTACCCGAATGACAGTGCGCCAAGCTTTAACAGAGTTAATCAATGAAAACATAATCTATTCTGTTCCTAAAGTTGGCTCATTTGTTTGTAAAAAATCCAGATTTAAAAGTTTTGATGGATTAAACAGTGTTACAGAAGACTGTGCTAAGAAAAAAGAAGATTGTACAAGTCATGTTGTTTTAAATGAACTTGAAGAAGCTACAGATTTAATGAAAAAAGAAATGGCTTTAGAAGATAATAAAGTATGGCACGTTAAACGTGTAAGACTTGTAAACGGAGAGCCTTTATGTTTTGAAGATGATTACTGTAATTATGATTTAACAGGAGATATTCCTTTAGAAGTATCCAGTACATCTTTATTTAATCATTTTGAAAATGATCTCAATTTACATATTGCTTTTTCCGATCAACAAATTGATGCGGTTTTAGCGGGTGAAGAACTAGGAAAATATTTACAAGTTGATCCGATGACACCTTTGCTTAGAGTTTTATCGATTACATGCTTACATAATGGTAAATGTATTGAATATGGGTATACTTATTATCGTGTAGACAAGTATACTTTTAACCAAGTTGCATATCGTAGAAAATAAAAGGATGTTGTCAAATCCGTTTGGTTTGTTATAATGAGAATGTTAAAAAGGAGATTTTAGATGAATTATTTATATATTGCATTAATATCAATGGTACCTTTAATTGAACTTAGAGGAGCAATTCCTGTTTCTCAAGGATTAGGATTACCAATTATTCCATCTTATATTGTTTGTATTCTTGCTAATATGGTACCTGTACCTTTTATTTACTTATTTGCTAGAAAGGTTTTAGTATGGGGTTGTGATAAACCAGTTATTGGTAAATTTTTCACTTGGTGTTTAGACAAAGGTGAAAGAGGTGGAAAGAAACTTCAAGAGAAAGTAGGAAGAAGTACTTTTGTTGCTTTATTATTATTTGTAGGAATTCCACTTCCAGGGACAGGTGCATGGACAGGAACACTTGCAGCTAGTATTTTAGATATGGATTTTAAATCAACAACGATTGCCGTTATGCTAGGAGTTTTACTTGCTGGTGTAATTATGATGGTGGTTAGCTTTTTAGGATTTTCATTAATTTAGAAGTATCTTTATACTTCTTTTTTTGTAAGGAGGACGTGTATGAACGTAGAAATTATTAATGTTGGAACAGAATTGTTACTTGGAGAAATTGTCAATACCAATGCAACCTATTTACAAAAAATGTGTAAAGAATTAGGTTTTAATGTTTTCTTTCAAACAGTGGTGGGAGATAATCCCCAAAGATTTTTAGATTGTTTAGATATCGCTTTTAATAGAGGGTGCGATTGTGTTATTACCACAGGAGGATTAGGACCTACTGAAGATGATCTTACGAAAGAATTATCAGCAAAATATTTAGGATTAGAAATGATTTTTGATGAAGATGAAGCAAAGAAAGTCAATGATAAATGTTGCTTTGTAACACAACTTGATAAAGTTAGTGATAATAACTTTAAACAAGCTTACTTTCCTAAAAATTGTTATGTGTTAGATAATCCTATTGGAACAGCCAATGGTTGTGTGATGTCTAAAGATAAAAAAATGATTGTTAATCTTCCTGGACCCCCTAAAGAGATGACTTATGTAGTTGATCATCAACTAAAACCTTATTTAGAAAAATATCGTCAAGCGAAAATTTATACGTACGATTTAGTAACACAAGGCATTGGTGAATCAGCAGCGGCTACTTTGATTGATGATATTGTTCAAAGTCAAAAAGATATTTCTATTGCTTTGTATGCTTCTGAAGAGTATGTAAGGGTAAGACTAGGGGTTAAAGCAAAACATCAAAGTGAAGCCGATGAATTTGTTAAACAAACAAAGAAAATGATTGAAGAAAAATTAAAGGATTATCTTGTAGAAAATCCTAATTTGTTTGAAGAAGTGATGAAAAAGGTCAATGGTTTTACGATTTTAAATGAATGTGATTTTTTATTAAGTGATTATTTTGTTAATAATGGAGGGCCAGTCTTTATTCATTTAACTTTGAAGGAACATCCATTAGGTGAAATTGTTCATGTGTTATTAAAATATAAAGAAAAAGAAATATCTTTCGATATTCCTTTACTTGTCAAAGCGAGTCTTTCTTTATCTAAATTAGAATCTAAATTGATTTATCAAATTGATCAATTAATTCGATAAACTTTAAAGTTGCTTGTGATAAGCTTCTTCTTTTAAGATAAGCATAGCCAATGCTTCTTGAAGGAAGGGGCTTTTTTAATTGTATTTCATAAACTTTATTTTTGTCTAAAAAATCATGGGAGAATTCTTTAACAACACACGCATTTCCTAAATTGGCATGAGTAAATTCTAAGAGTAAGTGATGGGCTCCTAATTCCATTTCAGGATTTAATAAAATTCCATGTTTAGCAAAGTATTTATCAATATAATTTCTTGAATTACTTGATTTTTCTAAAAGAATAAGATTCTTTTTCGCAATTTCTTGATAGCTGTAAAGATGATCATCTTTTTCTTTAGAGATAAAGATATCATGAATTGTTAAACATTCTTTCATCGCTAGACTTTCATCATCAAAAGGAAGATTGATAAAGGCAAGATCAATCGTTCCATTTTTTAAATGTTCAACTGTTTCAATAGAAGTTCCATTGACAACATTGATTTTGATTGTTGGATAAAGATGATGAAATTGTTTTAATAAATCAATTAAGTAATTTTCACAAATTGAATCACCAGCACCAATATTTAACTGTCCTGAAAGTAATTCGTTATAATGAGAAAGTTCATTTTCAACGCTGGTAATTAAAGCAAGAGCTTCAGTAATGTTTTTATGAAGGAGCATACCTTCTTTAGTAAGAGTAACGCCTTTGTTTAAACGAATGAAGAGTTGGGTATTGAGTTCTTTTTCTAAAGCATGGATTGTTTGAGAAACAGCGGATTGTGAAATGAATAAATTCTTTGCTGCTTTTGAAAAAGAAAGGGTAGATGCTGCTTCGTTAAATATCTTATATTGTTCTAGTTTTATCATATTAGTACTCCTTATATCAAATATATTATATATTAATTTTACTTATATTAAAATATAGCATATAATAAAAATGTATGAAAAAGCCAATGATAGAAAGGTGGAAATGAATTATGGCTGGTGTAGTTGTTGTAGGAAGTATGTGGGGAGATGAAGGTAAAGGAAAAGTTACCGATTATCTTGCACAAAAAGCAGATGTTGTATGTCGTTATGCTGGAGGTAACAATGCAGGTCATACCATTGTTTATGGTGGTAAGAAATTTGCTTTAAAATTAATACCATCAGGTATTTTCTCTGGGCATGAAGTAATCATGGGAAATGGGATGGTTGTTAATCCTAAAGCATTTTTAGAAGAAGTGAAATATTTAAATGACGGTGGTATTGATACAAGCAAAATCAGAATTTCTGATCGTTGTCATGTGATTTTACCTTATCATCTTGAAATTGATGAATTACAAGAAAAGAGAAAAGGTGATAAAAGTATTGGAACTACAAAAAGAGGTATTGGACCTGCTTATGTAGACAAATATAGTCGTATTGGTATTCGTATGGGAGAATTCATTGATGAAGAATTATTCTTAGAAAGATTAAAAGAAACTTTCCCAATGAAAGTCGCTGAATATCCTGAATTAAAAGATATGTTTACAGTAGAAGGTATCTTTGAAGAATACAAAGAATACGCTAAAATTATTAAGCCTTTAGTTTGTGATACAGGAATGTTATTAGATCAATATTTACAAGAAGATAAAAAGGTTTTATTTGAAGGGGCTCAAGGAGCAATGTTAGATATTGATTATGGTACTTATCCATTTGTTACATCATCACATCCAGGAGCTAATGGGGTATCTGAAGGGGCTGGTATTGGACCTTTATATATCAAAGAAGCAATTGGAATTATTAAAGCTTATACAACTCGTGTTGGATCAGGACCATTCCCAACTGAATTAAATGATGCAACAGGTGATTTAATTAGAGAAAGAGGACATGAATATGGTACTGTAACTGAACGTCCAAGAAGAACTGGATGGTTTGATGCTGTAGTTGTTAATCAATCAAGAAGAATGTCTTCTTTAACAGGTATTTCATTAATGTTATTAGATGTTATGAGTGGATTTGATACAATCAAAATCTGTAAAGCTTATAAATTAGATGGTAAAGAAATTTATGGTTTACCTGCAACTGTTAAAGATATTGAAAGATGTGAACCTGTTTATGAAGAATTACCAGGATGGAAAGAAGATATTACACATGTAAAATCTTTTGAAGAATTACCTGTAAATTGTCAAAATTATATTCGTAAAATCGAAGAACTTGTTCATTGTCCAGTAAGAATGTTTAGTGTTGGACCAGATAGAGAACAAACAGTTGTTTTAAAAGATATTAAATTTTAATAAAGGAGGTCTTTCATGAAAAGAGAATTAGTCATTGTCATGGATTTCGGTGGGCAATATAATCAATTAGTTGCTCGTCGTGTTCGTGAATGCAATGTTTATTGTGAAATCTATTCTTATAAAACACCTTTAGAAAAAATTAAAGAAATGAATCCTAAAGGAATCATTTTAACAGGTGGACCAAATAGTTGTTATTTAGAAGATTCACCAACTTATTCTAAAGAATTATTTGAATTAGGTATTCCTGTATTAGGTTTATGTTATGGTGCTCAATTAATGCAACATGTTTTAGGTGGAAAAGTTGAAAGAGCAGATGTAAGAGAATATGGTAAATCAATTTTATTAGTTGATCAACCACAATCTAAAATTTTAAAAGGTGTTCCTGAAACATCTACAGTTTGGATGTCACATTTTGATTATATTTCAAAAATTGCACCTGGTTTTGAAATTACAACACATACAAAAGATTGTCCAGTAGCATCTTGTGAAGATAAAGAAAAAGATTTATATGCGATTCAGTTCCATCCAGAAGTTTTACATAGTGAATATGGTAAAACAATGCTTTCTAACTTTGTTTTAGATGTATGTAACTGTGCTGGTGATTGGCGCATGGATTCTTTCGTTGAAGAACAAATCAAAGCGATCAAAGAAAAAGTTGGTAATGGTAAAGTATTATGTGCTTTATCAGGTGGTGTTGACTCATCTGTTGCAGCCGTTTTACTTTCTAAAGCCATTGGTAATCAATTAACTTGTGTCTTTGTAGATCATGGTTTACTTCGTAAAAACGAAGGGGATGAAGTAGAAGCTGTCTTTGGGCCTGATGGAAATTATGAATTAAATTTCATTAGAGTAAATGCACAAGAAAGATATTATGAAAAGTTAAAAGGTGTTACTGAACCAGAAGCTAAACGTAAAATCATTGGTGAAGAATTTATTCGTGTTTTTGAAGAAGAAGCAAAGAAAATTGGAGCAGTTGATTTCTTAGTACAAGGAACAATTTATCCAGATGTTGTTGAAAGTGGTCTTGGTGGAGAATCTGCCGTTATCAAATCACATCATAATGTTGGTGGATTACCAGATCATGTTGATTTTAAAGAAATTATTGAACCATTACGTGATTTATTCAAAGATGAAGTACGTAAAGTTGGTTTAGAATTAGGAATTCCTGAATACTTAGTATTTAGACAACCATTCCCAGGACCAGGTCTTGGTATTCGTATCATTGGTGAAGTCAATGCTGAAAAAGTAAAAATCGTGCAAGATGCAGATGCAATCTATAGAGAAGAAATCGCTAATGCAGGATTAGACCGTTCAATCGGTCAATACTTTGCTGCTCTTACAAACATGCGTTCTGTAGGAGTTATGGGTGATGAGAGAACTTATGATTATGCAATCGCTTTACGTGCGGTTAATACTATCGATTTCATGACAGCAGAAGCTGCAGAAATTCCTTATGAAGTATTAAATAAAGTTATGTCACGTATTATAAACGAAGTTCGTGGGGTAAACAGAGTAATGTATGATATTACAAGTAAACCTCCAGGAACAATTGAGTTTGAATAATTGAAGTGAGATAGTTGGGGTTGTTATTGAAACAATCCCACTATTTTATATTCACTAAAAAGAAAAAATTCTATGAGTATTACAATTACACAAATCGCAAAACTTGCAGGTGTTTCTAGAGGAACCGTTGATCGTGTTATTCATCAACGAGGACGCGTTGCTCCCGAAGTAGAAAAGAGAATACGAGATATTATGGATGAAAATGATTATCATCCAAATATGTTAGGAAGAGCTTTAGCTGTTTCTAAAACACCACTTACAATAGGAATGATTATGATTGAAAAAGGAAATCCATTTTTTCAATAGATTCATTCAGGAATGAAAGAAGCAATCTCTCAATTTAGAGATTATCCAATTTCAGTTGATTTTAGAGATATTAATGGTGGAGACGAAGAAGAATATTTAAAGGTACTTGATGAATTAGAAAGCAAAGTAAATGCTTTAATTATAGCGGGATTACAAACAAAACGTATTGTAGAAAAAGTAAATCAAATTGCAAAAAAAATTCCTGTTATGACTTTAAATATTGATTTAGAAGATTCTTATAGAATAGGTTTTATTGGAATTGATGATTATAAAGCAGGAACTTGTCTTGCAGGACTTGCGCATAATCTAACAAGGTCAGGAGAAAATATTTTAATTCTTTCTGGTTCAAAAATAATTCATTCACAATCACAAAGAGTCAATGGATTTCTTGATACAATGAAACAATATCCAGAAATTCTGTTAAGTAATGTAATTTATACAGAAGATAAGCTTGAAATATCAAATAAGCTTTTAAAAGAAATTCTTTCAAAGAAATACTATAAGACAATTGTCATGGTAGATTCATGGCTTGCAAATGCGGGAGAAGTTATAGCACAAACAGGTTATGATGATATCAATATTTTTGGATTTGACTTAATGCCACAAAATAAGGAAGCATTAAAACAGGGGAAAGTTACTTATATCATTGATCAAAGTGCTTATATGCAAAGCTATGAATGTGTACATAAAGTATGCGAACATTTGATTTATGGAACAGAACTTCCAAAAGGAAAAAACTATCTTCCTATTCATATTTATAATAAATATAATCTAGACTGATTCTTTAGGTTTTACAAAAGATGAAATTGGATTTTTATTCTTAAGAATTATTTGGACTTTTGACTTTATTAATTAGTAATTTTATTTTAAAAGATTATAATGAGAAACATCATATTAAGTAAGTAATCTGAAAAAGATTGCTTATTTTTTTAATATCAACAAAAATCTATTTTTTGAACACAGTAGTTGTTTATGAGAAATTTTTTTGCAGTTATTGAAAATAATTATAGTTATTTTTAATAATATGTTATATATATTACTATAT
>RRZT010177078.1_pt1 | contig 19969 bp, 16 predicted proteins | sample 2165551 | NCBI WGS metagenome assembly RRZT01 (sample SAMN10456910, study PRJNA506462) | wastewater metagenome | biome: wastewater; feature: sludge; material: wastewater sludge; isolation source: wastewater sludge with Escherichia coli K12::gfp cells carrying plasmid... | place: USA: Moscow, Idaho... | reverse complement strand
CTGTCCTCTTTCTTGCTGATCGGTTATTGGAAACATCTTCCAGCGGGACGACAAGGGGCACGCATGGCCCTGACAGTCACGGGTGCTGGTGGTTTAAGTTTGATTGCGGGGTTGATGTTACTCGGTCATATTGTCGGTTCGTACGACCTCAGTGTGATGTTACAACACCGCGAGTTAATTCAATCCTCCCCTCTCTATTTGCCCGCACTGTTACTGATTCTGGGTGGCTGTTTTACTAAATCGGCACAATTCCCTTTCCATTTTTGGTTGCCCCATGCGATGGCCGCCCCAACACCGGTATCGGCCTATTTGCACTCGGCCACGATGGTCAAAGCCGGTATTTTTCTGTTGGCGCGCTTATGGCCGGTGTTGTCGGGCACACCAGAATGGTTCTATCTCGTCGCCACCACAGGTCTGATCACCATGTTGGTTGCGGCATGGATTGCGCTGTTCAAAGATGACTTAAAAGGGCTGTTGGCGTTTTCGACGGTCAGCCATCTCGGATTGATTACACTCTTGTTGGGGTTGGGTAGCCCGATGGCTGCCGTCGCCGCAGTGTTCCACATCATCAACCACGCGACTTTTAAAGCTGCGTTGTTTATGAATGCAGGCATCGTGGATCATGAAACAGGCACCCGCGACATCAAACAACTGGGTGGACTGTGGCATTTGATGCCCATTACAGCGACCTTAGCCATGGTCGCCGCTGCATCGATGGCAGGGGTGCCCTTACTCAATGGCTTCTTGTCAAAAGAGATGATGTTAGAACAAGTGGCACAAACCGCTTGGTTAGACCAACCGTGGCTCATGGCAATCATCGCCACGCTCGCTGCACTGTGTTCGGTGGCCTATTCCTTCCGCTATATCGTGCATGTGTTCTTTGGCCCACAACGCCATGACTATCCCCATCACCCACATGATCCACCGCTGGGTATGTGGTTGCCGCCAGCGATCTTGGTGTGTTTGGTGATTTTAATTGGCTTATTCCCACAAACTTTTGCCGGTGCATTGGTTGCCAGCAGTGCCAAAGCGGTGATTGGCGGTGCCTTGCCGGATTATCACTTGGCCATTTGGCATGGCGTGACGCCTGCATTATGGATGAGTGTGATCGCGCTGATCGGTGGTTTAAGCCTGTTGGCCAGCTATCGCAAAGTCCGCTCGGCATGGGAGGCAGGGCCACATCCTGATGCAAAAGCGATGTTCCAAGTCTGGATCAAGGGTTTGGTGCAGCTTGCACAGCTGGCAAGTCACGGTTTACACAATGGTTCGTTGCAACGCTATTTAGCGTGGATGGTAGGTGCAGCCGTGGTTGTCGGCTATGGCGCGTTTATGAATAGCAGTTTAAGCGCCGGTAGCCGCGAGTTACTGCCTGCCCATCCCACCGCCATCGCCGCTTGGCTGTTATTGATCCTCGGTTGTCTGTTAACCGTGTGGTTACATCATCAACGACTGTTGGCCCTGATTATGGTCGGGGTGATTGGCATGGTGGTGTGTGTCGGCTTTGTCTATCTCTCAGCGCCCGATCTGGCCTTGACCCAAATCTCGGTTGAGGTCGTGACTGTGATTCTGATGTTATTAGCATTAAATGTCTTGCCCAAAACCACACCTAAAGAAAGTGGGTTTGGCCGTAAAGGGCGCGATATTTTGTTAGCCACGTCCGCAGGGGTTGGTATTGCCACATTGGTATGGGCGTTCCTGACTCGTGATTTCACCACCCTATCTGACTACTACCTTGCTGAATCGCTGCCGGGTGGGGGAGGGACCAATGTGGTCAACGTCATCTTGGTTGATTTCCGTGGTTTTGATACCTATGGCGAAATCACTGTGTTGGGCATTGCTGCTCTGCTGATTTTTGCCTTGTTAGATGGCGCCTTACATGGCGGCAGTGCGGCCAAACGATTGGCACAATGGCTACCCGATCAAGCCCGTGCGGCGGATCGGCACCCACTAATGCTCGTCGTCGCGGCGCGCGTGATGTTGCCTTTGGCGTTGTTAGTTGGCGTGTTTATCTTCTTGCGCGGTCACAATGTCCCCGGGGGCGGCTTTATCGCTGGCTTAGTGGTATCCGTCGCGTTAATCATGCAATACATGGCCAGTGGCTTTGGTTGGGCGGCACAGAAAATCCGCCTTGATTACCATGCGATGATTGGCTCGGGCGTGTTGTTGGCCGGCTTAACCGGTATTGGCTCGTGGTTATTTGGTTATCCATTCTTAACCAGCAGTGTGCTGCATCTTGATCTACCGGCATTGGGCGAGATTCATATTGCGTCTGCGATGTTCTTCGATGCAGGCGTGTTCTCGGTAGTGGTGGGTGCCACCATGTTAGCGTTGTCTCAACTGTCACAAATTGGACGCCGCGCCGAAGCCCTCCCCGTCAATCAAGCGGCGATGGATTGTGATCCATCCCACCCCTTGCAGAAGGACCCCTCATGGAAGCCTTAGTTGCCTCAGCTGTCGGCGTCTTAACCGCCGCAGGGATTTACCTCTTATTGCGTGGCCGCACCTTTCCGGTGGTGTTAGGACTGGCCTTGTTATCGTACGCCACCAATATCTTTTTGTTTGCTATCGGTCGGTTGAAAATCAATCAAGCCCCGATCTTAAGTGACACCGCCCTAGGCTATACCGACCCGTTGCCACAAGCGTTGGTGTTGACTGCGATTGTGATTTCTTTTGCGATGACCGCAGTGATTGTGGTGATGTCATTACGCAGCTATTTGGAAAGCGGCTCTGACCACGTGGATGGCGCACAACAAAACAAGGAGGGAGCATGAATCACTGGCTGATTATGCCAATTGTGCTGCCGGCGGTATTAGGCCCACTGCTGATTATGCTGGGGCGTATCGATCATGTTTTGGCGCGGATTTTATCGTTAGCAGGATGTGTTGCCCTTATCGCGATTAGCGTAGGCCTGTTACAGCAAGCCGATAGCGGGCCACAAACCTATGCCCTCAGTGCATGGGTTGCTCCGTTTGGGATTTTGTTAGTGCTCGACCGCTTATCGGCGGTGATGTTGGTATTAACCGCCGTGCTGGCAACCGTTGTGCTGTTGTATGCCATGGCAGGGTGGGATCGCCGTGGCCGTCATTTTCATGCTCTCTATCAATTCCAATTGATGGGGATTAACGGAGCCTTTCTTACGGGTGACTTTTTCAACCTATTTGTTTTCTTTGAAATTCTCTTAATTGCCTCGTATGGCCTCATGGTACACGGCGGCGGGGCAGATCGACTGCGTGCGGGGGTGCAATATGTGATTGTGAATTTGGTCGGCTCGACCTTATTCTTGATTGCAGTGGGGTTGATTTACTCGGTCACCGGCACACTCAATATGGCTGATTTAGCCCTCAAAGTGCCACAGGTCAGCAGTGATGATTTGGCCTTATTGCAAGTGGGCGCGTTGTTATTGTTATTGGTCTTTGGCGTCAAAGCGGCATTGGTGCCGGTGCATTTCTGGTTACCAGATACCTATGCCCAAGCACCGGCGCCCACCGCTGCGCTGTTTGCGATTTTGACCAAAGTTGGAGCGTATTGCATTTTACGGTTGTATGTGTTGGCCTTTGGTGCACAAGCGGGTGCCTCGGCATGGTTGGCACAAGAGTGGTTGTTGCCTGCGGCAATGGTGAGTCTGACTTTGGGTTTAGTGGGTGTATTAGCGGCAAAACGGCTAGGACAATTGGCCAGCTTTAGCGTAATTGGCTCGATGGGCACAGTCCTGACAGCCATTGCGTTATTCACACCAACGGCTACCGCTGCCGCGCTTTACTATATGTTGCATTCCACCTTGGCAGCAGCAGCATTATTTTTACTCACCGACTTAGTGCGCGAACGACGGGGTCACCATAGCGATGCCCTGACGGTAGCGCCGGTCTTTGCTCACCGCAGCCTATTAGCCGCCGCATTCTTTGTCGCAGCGATTGCAATGGCAGGCTTACCCCCTCTATCGGGCTTCCTCGGTAAGCTGTTGATTTTACAAAGTGCATGGCCCACGCCCTACGCCTTCGATGTCTATTTAGCACTCCTTTCCACTGCCTTGCTCGGGATTATTGGCTTTGTCCGTGCAGGTAGCACCTTGTTTTGGAAAAGTACCGCGCAACAAGGACGAATTGAAGCGGAAGGCGTGTCACATTCGGTCTTGCCGTGGGTGGCGGTTGGTTTGTTATTGAGTGGTATCGTTGCGCTCACCGTGGGTGCCGGTGGGGTACATGACTACCTCAGCCAAACCGCACAACAGCTCTATCAACCACAGCTCTATATCAATGCCGTGTTGTTTCCCCAAGGAGGACAATAACGATGGCCTCGACCACGCCAAAACGCAGTTGGCGACAACGCCATTTTCCCCATCCCTTACTCAGCCTCACCTTATTTGTTGTATGGATGTTGCTACAAAATAGCCTCTCTCTGGCCCATGCCGTCTTAGCACTGTTTTTGAGCTGGGGCATTCCCCTGCTGACGCACAGCTTATGGCCAGAACGACCTAAAATCCGCCATTACGGTAAAGCCATGGCTTATGTGTTGTTGGTGATGTGGGATATTGTGGTGGCAAATATTCAGGTTGCGGCGATTATTCTGTTTCGGCGCAATAACAGCCTGCAAAGCTGTTGGTTGGAAATTCCACTGAGCGTGCGTTCGCCTGAAGCGATTACCGCCTTTGCCGGCACCATCACCATGACCCCCGGCACAGTCAGTTGTGATTTGTCGGCTGATGGTCGCAGCCTGTTGGTGCATTGTTTGGATGTCAGCGATCAAGCTGAAGCGATTGCCGGCATGAAGGCACGCTATGAAGCTCGGTTACAGGAGATTTTCCATGATTGACTACGCGCTACATTTTGGTTTTTTTGCCTTGTCATTGGCCTTACTGATGAATATCTGGCGCGCCATCAAAGGCCCGACCGATATGGATCGTATTTTAGCGGTCGATACGATGGTGATTAACTTAATTGCAGTGATTATCTTGTATGGTATCTACGAGAAAACCACCCTCTATTTTGAAGCGGCCTTGTTATTTGCCATGTTTGGTTTTGTCTCAACCGTTGCCTATTGCAAATTTATTTTGCGCGGCGATGTGATTGAATAATTTGACCAGTTTAAGGAATTACCGTGCATTTGATTCATGAATTGCTTATCTCTGGCCTCATCGTATTGGGTGCTATTTTTGCCTTAGTGGGTTCGTATGGCATGTTGAAGTTCCCCGATCTGATGACACGCCTCCATGCGCCAACCAAGGCCACCACCTTGGGTGTCGGGGGGGCGTTGGTGGCTTCAATGGTGTATTTCCTCACCTTGGAAGGCCATGTCTCTATCCATGAGGTATTGATTTCGCTGTTTTTATTTCTCACAGCACCGATTACAGCGCATTTCATTGCCAAAGCGTATATGCACAAGCATTTGAAGCCAAAACAGTTGCCCAAAACACAAAGCGGTTGGAGCACCTATAGCGCCAGCCCAGCGGAGCAAAGCCACAAGCACAGCCAATCTTCCACCTCTCATCAGTGATGCCTCATGTCATGGACTGGACACAGTTACTCTCAACCACCCGTTTTAAAGTACGCGGTGGGCGGGTGTTGCCGGCAAAAAACAATGGCAGCTTGCCCGGCCATGATGGTTTACGCAGCGATTTTCATGTTGATCACGACCGTGTGGTGTTCTCCAGTGCCTTCCGACGCTTAGGACGGAAAACCCAAGTCCATCCCCTTGCCGTTCACGACCATACCCACAATCGCCTCACCCACAGTGTGGAAGTCGGCTGTGTTGGGCGCAGCCTAGGCAATCGGGTCGGTGCCATGTTGCAAGCAGGGGGACAGCTGTCACCCCACAACACGCCTTTTGATATTGGTAACGTGGTGCAAGTCGCTTGTTTGGCACACGACATTGGCAATCCGCCGTTTGGCCATACCGGCGAGGAAGCCATTCGCGATTGGTTTCGACAACCACGCCATGCCCATTGGCTTGCCAGTTTACCGCCGGCACAGCGGCTGGATATTCAAACCTATGAAGGCAACGCCCATACCCTGCGTATGGTCTCAACGCTGGAAATGTATCGTCATGCAGGGGGAATGCGCTTAACCGCTGCCGCCATTGGCAGCTTAATTAAATACCCTTGGGCGGTAGAGCACGGTGGCAAACGCGGCAAATTCAACCTTTATCAAGCCGAATTGGCCTATTTCCGCACAGTGGCACAAGAGCTTGGGTTACCGGAATATCAACCACGCCGATGGGCACGGCATCCCTTGTCTTATCTGATGGAAGCGGCTGATGATATTTGCTATGCCATTCTTGATTTAGAAGATGCGGTCGAAATGGGATGGCTAGATGCGATTGAATTCGAGCGTTTGCTATCGCCGTTGGTTGATACCGAACGGGTGTGGCATGAACCCGATGTACGGCAAAGATGTGCCATGCTGCGCGGCATGGCGGTGGGACATTGTGTTGTCGATATCGCTGACGTGTTTATGCGCCATCATGATCGTTTGTTAGCCGGCGATCTGCCAGCCCACGATTTATTAGAACTGGCCAGCGAACCCGTGGGAGCCACCGTTGCAGCGGCGAAAGACTTTGCCAGCCGCCGCATTTATCGCCATCGCAACAAACAAGTGATGGAAATTGCTGCCTATCCCTGCCTTGCCGCTTTGCTTGATGTGTTAGTCCCTGCCGCACATCAGCTCTGCACCAAAGGCGATATTTCCACCCGCCAACGGGCAGAGTTGAGCTTATTAGACTATCCTCTCAATCCAGAGCAAGGCTTGTATGCGGCTTATATGGCGATTCTGGATTTTGTTGGTGGCTTAACCGATAACGCTGCGGCGCGCTTGGCGCGGGATATTTCTGGCCTCGGTTTGGGCTAAAACGCTGCACTGCAACATCTTTACGCCACAAAGCGGCGCAAGGCATTCGCAAAGCCCCGATTTGCTCAGTACAATGGGCGCCATTTTTGTGCACGCTCAACCTGATCGTGTGCGTGGCCTCGGTCATTGAAGGACAAATGACGTGAAGATTCTGATTCTTGGTGGTGGGCAAGTCGGTTCAACGGTGGCAGAAAATCTTGCCAATGACGCCAACGATATTACGGTAGTCGATCAAGATGAAGTTGTGCTTAAACAACTGCGCGACCGGCTGGATATTCAAACCTTAGTGGGTAACGCCGCCCACCCTTCGGTGTTAGCCGCCGCCGGTGCCGATGACAGCGATATGCTGTTAGCCCTCACCCGCAATGACGAGACCAATCTGGTTGCGTGTAAGTTAGCAAAAGACTTATTCAATATCCCCACCAAAATCGCCCGTGTTCGTGCCGCCGATTATATGGAATATGGCGACAACAAAGCACTGAACTACTTTGGTGTCGATACTTCGATTTGTCCCGAGCAAATTGTTACCGACAATATCTATCAGCTCTTTGAATACCCCGGGGCACTACAGGTACTCGATTTTGCCGAGGGGCGAGCTCAGTTAGTCGTAGTCAAAGCCCTAAAGGGCGGTTTATTGGTTGAACGGCCACTGCGCCGCATCCGTGAAGACCTACCGCGTGCCGAGTGTCGTATTTCTGCCATCTATCGCCGTGATCGTTTGATTATTCCCGATGGCGATACGGTGATTGAACAGGATGATGAGGTGTTTTTTATTGCCTCACGGCGTTTTATCCCCGCGATGTTGCGTGAACTGCGTAAAACGGAAAAACCGATTAAACGGGTGATGATTGCCGGCGGGGGGAATATTGGTTTTCGCTTGGCCTCTCGCCTAGAAAACGATGGCTACGAAGTCAAAATCATCGAAAACCGCACACCACGTTGCGAATGGCTGACGCAGAATCTGTCACATACTTTGGTTTTGAATGGCGAAGCCACCGATGAGGAATTGCTCGAGGACGAAAATATTGATGAGATGGATGTGTTTGTCGCCATCACTAATGACGATGAAGACAATATCATGTCTTCTCTCCTCGCCAAACGGCTAGGCGCACGCAGCGTTATCGCCTTGGTCAACCGCACCAGCTATGTCGATTTGTTACAAGGCAACCGCATCGACATTGTGATCTCGCCCCATTTATCTACCATCGGCTCATTATTAGCCTACATCCGCCGAGGGGATATTGAAGCTGTCCATCCCCTGCGCCGTGGGGCGGCCGAAGCCATTGAAGCCGTGGTACATGGCAATCGCAAAACATCACGCATTGTCAGCCGTCGTGTCGATGAATTACCGCTGCCACAAGGCTGTTATCTCAGCGCGGTGGTACGCGGTGAAGAAGTATTAATGGCACATCATGATTTGGTCATTGAATCCGGCGATCATCTGATTATCTTTGTCTCTCGCCGCCGCCAAGCGAAGCAGGTCGAGAAACTGTTAGAAGTGAAGTTTGGATTCTTATAACCATGCACAAAATCCTGCCGATTGCTCATGTCTTTTCCAAACTGGTGATGCTGTTTTCTTGTATGTTTGTGTTCCCAGTGTTGGTATCGCTGTATTACCGTGATGGCACAGTGGATGATTTTTTAGTGTCAACATTTGTCGGGCTGGCCATTGGCTTGTTTTTATGGGCCACCACTCGCCAATATGAACGAGAACTGAAACCCCGCGATGGGTTTATCTTGGTCACTTTGCTGTGGCTGGGTTTCTCGGCCACGGCCACCACGCCGTTTTTATTGCATTTCCCGGGAATGAATTTTACCGATGCCTATTTCGAGGCACTGTCCGCCCTAACCACCACCGGCGCTACCGTATTAACTGGCTTGGATACCCTGCCACCGGCGATTAACTTTTGGCGACACTTCCTCAATTGGTTAGGCGGCATGGGGATTATTGTGCTGGCGGTGGCGGTATTACCGTTGCTGGGGGTGGGGGGGATGCAGCTGTATAAAGCCGAGATGCCCGGTTTGATTAAAGACAGCAAACTCACACCGCGCATCGCGACTACCGCTAAAAATCTGTGGGTGTTATACAGCGCGCTCACGCTGGCATGTGCCGTCTGTTTACATTTTGCTGGCATGAATTGGTTTGACTCGGTGTGCCATGCTTTTGCCGCGCTCTCCCTCGGCGGTTTTTCGACTAAAGACAGCAGCATCGGTTTCTACAACTCGCTGGAAATCGAGTTGGTGTTATCGTTTTTTATGTTGTTGGCTGCCATGAATTTCACCTTGCACTTTGTTGCATGGCGCAGCCGCTCTTTACGCAGCTATTGGCAAGACAGTGAAGTCAAAGCGATGTTGCTATTGGTGACAGGCAGCATTCTCTTGCTCAGTTACTATCTTTACCGTCATGGCTTATACGATTTTCCCACCGCCTTACGTCATGTCAGCTTTAATCTGATTTCGATTGCCACCGACAGCGGCTTTGCCAGTGTCGATTTTGGCGCATGGCCTACTTTAGTACCGATGTGGATTTTGGTGTTGTCCTGTATTACCTGTTGTGCTGGCTCAACCGGCGGTGGGGTCAAGATGGCGCGTAACTTGGTGTTATTACGTCAAACCACCTCGGAAATGCTGCGCTTACTCCACCCAAACGCTGTTGTACCGCTAAAAATCAACAGCAAGGTATTACCCAACCAAATCGTGTTATCCGTATTGGCTTTTGTATTTGTGTATATTGCCAGCGTGATTGTCTTGGGTTTCGTTTTAATGTTCAGTGGCTTAGACTACATCACCGCCTTCACTGCGATTGTTGCCTGTATCAATAATGCAGGGCCGGGTTTAGGCGAGGTGGGCCCAGCATCGAATTACGGTGGTCTTACTGATTTTCAAACATGGGGCTGTTCCTTAGCCATGTTGCTAGGACGTTTAGAAATTTTTACTCTGCTTATTCTGTTCACCCCCGCCTTTTGGCGTAAATAAAGTTTATCTCCGCCAGTTATGCATAAAATTCTTCCCATCGCCCATGTGCTGTCGAAATTCATCATGTTGTTTTCGTGCATGTTTGTTTTTCCGGCCTTGGTTTCTCTGTACTACCGCGATGGCACGCTCGATGAATTTTTGCTGTCTATCTTTGCTGGTTTGGCTGTCGGTTTGTTTTTATGGGCTGCCACCCGCCGTTATGAACGAGAACTCAAAGCCCGCGATGGCTTTATTTTGGTGTGCTTAATGTGGTTTGGCTTTGCGGTCACGGCGACCACGCCATTTATGCTGCATTTCCCGGGGATGAGTTTTACCGATGCCTGTTTTGAAGCGCTCTCTACCCTCACCACCACCGGCGCCACCACCTTAACCGGACTCGACGATCTACCGCCCTCCATCAATTTCTGGCGCCATTTTCTAAGCTGGTTGGGTGGAATGGGGATTATTGTGCTGGCAGTCGCGGTGTTGCCGATGTTGGGTATCGGCGGGATGCAGCTCTATAAAGCCGAAATGCCAGGCTTGATCAAAGACAATAAACTCGCCCCCCGTATCGCCAGCACAGCCAAAAGCCTGTGGATTATCTATACCGGCCTGACCATCCTCTGTACCTTCGCCTTATGGATTGTCGGCATGCCGCTATTTGATGCGGTGTGCCATGCTTTTACCACGATTAGCCTTGGCGGTACGTCAACCAAAGACGCCAGCATTGGCTTTTATAATTCTGTCGAGATTGAGATGGTCATCTCATTCTTTATGGTGCTCTCGGCAATGAATTTTGCCCTACATTTCATTGCATGGCGTGAAGGCTCGGTTCGTGTCTATTTTCGTGATACCGAAGCAAAATCGATGTTGGTGTTGTTGGCGGTGAGTATCGTCGGGATCAGTTATTATCTACACCATCATGGCGTGTTTGATTTTATGACCGCACTGCGCCATGTCAGCTTTAACCTGATTTCAATTGCCACCGCCTGTGGCTTTGCCAGCACGGACTTTGGTGCTTGGCCTACCTTTGCGCCGATGTGGATTTTAGTCATGTCCTGTTTTACCGCCTGTGCAGGTTCTACCGGCAGTGGGATTAAAATGGCGCGCAATTTGGTGTTGATTAAACAGACCACCTCTGAAATCACCCGTTTATTACACCCGAACGCTGTGGTTCCGCTGAAAATCAACGGTAAAATTTTACCGAATCAGATTGTGTTATCAGTGTTAGCCTTTGTTTTTGTCTATATCGCCAGCATCATCTTGCTTGGCTTTATTATGATGATCAGCGGCTTAGACTACATTACCGCCTTTACTGCCATTGTCGCTTGTATGAATAATGCCGGCCCAGGCTTAGGTGAAGTTGGCCCTGCTTCGAATTATTCAGGCTTAAACGATTTCCAAACTTGGATTTGTTCATTGACGATGGTGTTAGGCCGCTTGGAAATTTTTACATTATTGATTTTATTAACGCCGACTTTTTGGCGAAAATAAGCCCATCGCTGATGGCATCCTGATAAAAGAGTTCATTATATGAGTTACCCCCGCTTCGTAATTGGCGCATTGTGGCTGCTACCAACGTTGACCTATGCCAACCCCGCCCTGCTCACCGCTCGTGATGCAGTCAAAAACAGCGACTATTCCGGTCTTATACAAGCCGAAAGCGAATTACAAGATCATCCACTGCAAGCCTATCCACGTTATTGGTGGCTGAGTAAAAACTTGGGGCAAACCTCGGGTAATGAGGTACAACAATTTCTCACCCGCTACGACAACACCGTACTCGCAGAGCGTCTGCGAGTCGATTGGCTCAAGCAACTTGGTAAACAAGAACAATGGTCTGAGTTTCAGCGTGAATACCAAAAACTCGCGCCCGTGGCACGCGATAACGAAATTGTGTGCTACGAACTACTGAATAAAACCCAACTTGGCCAAGCCGATAGCCAAGTGTGGGAGCAAGCACGCAAACAATGGTTTAGTGGCCGCGCCAGCACCGAAGGGTGTCAAGCCTTACATGATGTGCTGTTTAATCAGGGTAAATTACTTGAAGCCGATGTGTGGTATCGAGTGCGCTTAGCCTTTTCAGCCAACAATCCTAACCTCGCTCGCCAAATCAGCCAACGCAGCAATACCCCTCTGGCAAGCCAACAGGTGAACAGCCCTAGCTATGATGGCGATTTAAGCCAAGCCCCACAGCGAGAACTGGCGCTCTACGCGGTACAAAAACAAGCGCGACAAAATCCAGACACGGCGGCTTTACAGCTCAATGCCTTAGAAAAAGCGGGTTTAAGCCGCGAAGCCGCCGGTTATGGCTGGGGACAGTTAGCGTTAATCAATGCCAAAAAATTACGCATGGTCGATGCTTTGGCACAATTTGCACGCGCCGATCAAAAACAACTCAATCGTGAGCAGTGGGAATGGTGGGTTCGCGCAGCATTGCGTGAAGGACAATGGGACACTGTGCAACGCACGATTGATGCCATGCCAGCCGAGGTCGCCGCAGAAGCAGATTGGGTGTATTGGAAAGCCCGCGCCTTGAAAGCGCGTGGCCGCAGCCATGAAGCCAATCCACTGTTTGCGCGATTAAGCCAACAACACCATTACTATGGGCAATTAGCCCGCGAAGAGCTCGGCCAAAGTGTCACCGCACCATCGAGCCGCTACACCCCATCCTCTCGCGAAGTTCAAGAGATGCGACAACAGGGCAGTCAAACTCGTGCCCTGAGTTTGTTCGAGATTTCCCGCCAAAGTGCTCGGCCAGAATTGCGTGAAGACGCCAAACGAGAATGGCGCTTTGCCATGCGTGGGCTCAACGACAAACAGCTCTTGGCCAGTGCCGAAGCCGCACAACAAGCAGGGTTTTATGAAATGGCGATTTTTAGTGCCGACCGCACACAAGAATTGCACGATTTCAACTTGCGCTATCTCGCCCCTTATCGCGAGATTACCCGCCGCTATAGCCAAGAGTTCGATATTGATGAAGCATGGGTGTATGGTTTGATGCGACAAGAAAGCCGCTTTGTGCATATCGCTCGCTCTGGCGTGGGTGCCAGCGGCTTAATGCAGTTAATGCCCGCCACCGCAAAATGGGTGGGCAGCAAGCTCGGCGTCAGCAATTTCTCGGTGAATCAAGTGGATACCAATATTCAGTTTGGTACATGGTATTTGCGCCATGTGCAAGACACGTTGAGCGGCCATCCGGTCCTCGCCACTGCCGCCTATAACGCCGGCCCCGGCCGCGCCAGACAATGGCAAGCCGATCGTGCCCTTGAAGGGGCAATCTACGCGGAAACCATCCCTTTTAACGAAACTCGCGATTATGTGAAAAAAGTTTTTGCCAATGCAGTGTATTATGCGCAGCGTTTTGGTGGGGATACGACGCGGTTAAAAGATCGTCTCGGCGTTATTCCAGCACGTTAATGTGCATTTCATGTCGAAAAACAGCAAAAAAGGAAATGGTATGCAATATAAAAAAATCGCTCTCATTGGGGGCAGCGGTTTTGTGGGCACACAAATCGCAGCACGTTTAGCCAGCGTAGAACGTGAATTGGTCATCCCCACCCGTCGTCGCGAACGTCGCAAAGAAGCCTTAATTCTGTTGACCAACACCCAGATGATCGAAACCGACATCTTTAACGAACAAGAATTAGATCATCTGTTGGCAGGCTGTGATGCAGTGATTAACTTAGTTGGGATTTTGCACGGTAGCCGTGATGAATTTGAAAAAGCCCATGTTGAAGTGCCACGCCGTTTAATTGCCGCCTGTCAGCGCAATGGTATCCAACGTCTGTTGCACATGAGTGCCCTCGGCGCCAACCCGCATGGCCCGTCGAACTATCAAGACACCAAAGCAGCCGGTGAAGCGTTAATCCAACACTCGGGCCTAGATTGGACGATCTTCCGCCCTTCGGTGGTGTTTGGTGCTGATGACAACTTCCTGAATATGTTTGCATGTTTGCTCAACACCTTCCCCGTATTGCCATTGGCCGGCGCCAGCACGCGCTTCCAGCCAGTATGGGTGCAAGATGTGGCACGCGCTTTTGTCGAAGCCCTCGCCCGTCCAGCGACGATTGGCCAAACCTTGGAATTGGTTGGCCCAGATACCTACACCTTAAAAGAACTGGTGCAATACGTTGGTGAATTGATCGAACGGCCTCGGTTGGTTGTGGGAATTCCGACTGGCGTAGCAATGCTGCAAGCGATGGTCTTACAGATGGTGCCAGGTCAACCGCTGATGAGTTTTGATAATGTCCGTTCTTTAGAACGTGATAACGTCAGCGAAAGCGGCTTCCCAAGCGAGTTGTTAGGTTTTGCCCCTTCCAAATTAGAAGCGATTGCCCCTGTCTATCTTGGTCCATTGAGCAGCCAAGCTCAGCTCGACGCCTACCGCGCCGGTGCACACCGTTAATTGATTGGGCAATGGCGAGGCATATTCGATGCAAGTGTATATGGTGGGCGGTGCAGTTCGCGATCAATTATTAGGTTTACCTATTCGTGATCGTGATTGGGTTGTGGTGGGTAGCCACGCAGCAGAAATGGTTGCCGCAGGCTATCAACCGGTCGGGCGCGATTTTCCGGTCTTTCTCCATCCACGAACGCATGAAGAATATGCCTTAGCTCGCACCGAGCGTAAAACGGCAGCGGGTTACCATGGCTTTCAATTTCATGCCAGTCCCGAAGTGACGCTAGAACAAGATCTGGCACGCCGCGATTTGACAATCAATGCGATGGCACAAGCGACAGACGGCAGTGTGATTGATCCCTATGGTGGACAAACCGATTTAGCTGCTGGGTGTTTGCGTCATGTCAGCCCTGCTTTTGCAGAAGATCCTGTCCGTATTTTGCGGGTAGCGCGCTTTGCCGCACGCTTTGGCTTTCATGTTGCCCCCGAAACCTTAGATTTAATGCAAAAGATGGTGCAAGCAGGTGAAGTCGATGCTTTGGTACCTGAACGGGTGTGGCAAGAAATCGCTCGTGGTTTACAAGAACCTAAACCTTCGGTGATGTTCGAAGTATTACGGCAATGCGGTGCTTTAGCGCGTATCTTGCCCGAAGTGGATCGCTTATTTGGTGTGCCACAACGCGCAGACTATCACCCTGAAATTGATACGGGGATTCACACCATGATGGTGATTGATGTCGCGGCACAGCAACAACGCTCGCTGGCGACACGATTTGCTGCACTGTGTCACGACCTCGGCAAAGGGCTCACCCCCCCCAACCAGCTACCCCGCCACGAAGGACACGAGGCCCGAGGGATACGCCCCACCACTGAGTTGTGCCAACGATTGAATGTGCCAGCAGAATGCCGTGAATTAGCCTTATTGACCTGCGAATATCACACACACGTTCACCGAGCGAAAGAACTGCGGGCGGAAACAGTGTTAAAACTGTTCCGCAGTTGTGATGCCCTGCGCCGTCCTCAGCGTTTTCTTGAACTGTTACATGCGTGCGAGGCCGATAGTCAAGGCCGCCTTGGTTTCACTGAGCAAGCCTACCCACAAGCAGCCTATCTCACTCGCTTACTCGCAGCAGCCCGTAGTGTCGATGCTGGTGCAATTGCCCAACAATGCAGCAACCCAAAGCAAATCAGCCAACAAGTCGATGCTGCCCGCATCGCTTATATCCAACAAACCAAACAACACCTTCTTGCCGTTTGAGGCGGACAACAACACCTCAAGGCCTCTAGTAGCGGGCGCTTTCAGCTTTAACAGGATTAAGCACATACCCCGTGCTACGCCCACCTGCATCTGTTTTTTGTAACACACCCCGCGCAAGCAAATCGTTAATGTCACGCAACGCGGTATCCGGCGAACATCTAGCGATAGAGGCCCACTTGCTGCTCGTCAATTTACCTTCGAAGCCATCCAGTAGTTTGTTCAATACCTTGATTTGTCGCTGATTCATTGGTGTAGTCGCCCAGCATTGCCAGAACCGTGCTTTACTCAGCACCGTATTAAGTGTCTGCTGAGCCTGATCGACAGCATCATGAAGCGTATTCAAAAACCAAGCAAGCCACTCGGTTACATCCATCGACCGCTTCTGTGTCCGCTCCAAGATGTCATAATATGCCTTACGTTCACGTTGAATCTGTGCCGACAAACTATAAAAGCGTCGTGAGCTGCCATCAGCACGTGCCAATAGCAAGTCACCGATAGCACGTGCAATCCGTCCATTACCGTCTTCAAACGGATGCAGGGTGACAAACCACAGATGACCCAGTCCCGCTTTAATCAGCGGAGGTTCCTTTGAGGGACCATTGAGCCAGTCAAGAAATTGACAGAGTTCTGTGTCTAATCGCTCAGCCGGTGGTGCCTCGAAATGCACTCGCTGACGGCCGATAGAGCCCGATACAACCTGCATTGGACCATTGGCATCATCACGCCAACCACCGACTGTGATTTTGGAAAGACCAGAATAGCCAGTAGGAAACAATGCGGCATGCCATGAAAATAAACGTTCCTGTGACACCGGTGCATGACAGTTGGCAGTTGCATCCAGTACCATTTCAACCACACCTTCAACATGCCGATCGACTGGGGCTAAAGCACCGATATCGACACCTAATCGGCGGGCAATACTTGAACGCACCGATTCAACATTGAGTCGCTCCCCTTCAATCTCGCTGGTTTTGACTACATCCTCGGTAAGGATGGCCAAACTTGCCTGATCGCATAGAGACATCCCTATATCAGCCAAACGCCCTATTAAAAGCCCTTGGGCACGACTTACATCCGCCATAAGGCCAGCCAGCTCAGCAAGATCGAAGCGCCAGTTAGGCCAATCACTGGCCTGCCAAATGTATTTGTAATCTCCGCTATTCATGCGGAGATTATCAGCTTCAATCTCCGCACAAGCAAGTCTTTCTCCGCAAATAGTACGGAGAAAAAGACCATCATTCACCGCATCTGTATCTTCACAATGGCGCACCTCACGACCTTATTGCCAACCACTTGATTTGATCAAAGACTGCAAGCCAATTCGCTCTCTTGGCAAACGGATGGTTAAGCATTATAATGCGCTTCTCTTTCGGTCGGAGTGTGGCGCAGCCTGGTAGCGCACCTGCATGGGGTGCAGGGGGTCGAAGGTTCGAATCCTTTCACTCCGACCATCGAATACAAAAAGCCAGCGTGCATCACGCTGGCTTTTGTTTTATCTATTTCTGGCAGTCGTCAAACGACCGCCCAAAAAATCATACCTGATGGTGCTCTAACATCTGATTAGCATCAAAGCCTAACCGCAACGCCCCCCAATGTTTGCCATTCAAGTAAATCGGCAATGCAATCTCCGACAAAATTTCACCCGTATCACGGATATACGTCTGCAGCAGGAACGGTTGGGTATTTTGCGCTGACTTTAACCCTGTTGGATCGTTAAAGATGCGTTTATCACGGCTATGAACCAGATCTGCCCGTGGGTCACCCGTCAGGGGATGTGAGTAAAAGCTATTATGCGTGGGCGCATAGCCTTTGTTGTCCACCAATAGGGCAAAACGCCCGCCTAATGTTTCATTCACTAACTGGTCATACACCGGCTGTAATAGCGACTCCACTTGTTGGTCATAACTGACATGGTACTTTTTCGGATTGGTGTTAGCGACTAAGCGATAATTTTGATCAAAAAAATTAAGCTGTTTTTGACCACTCCACTCATGTAATAGCTGTTGTAATTGATCACGGTAGCGCCGCGCACGGTTAATCGTGCGGTCAAACTCCCCTTCGCCGACTACAAAACGACTGACCAACTCTTGCACCTGCTCACTTGCAGCCGACAGGCTGCGCGATACGGCCTCGGATTTATGTAATTTTTGGCTAACGGTGTCGCTCAGTTGGTAGATCTTCGACACATTTTTATTCACCTGCTGATTGCTTTCCGCAAATTGCTCCATCGTCAGCGCAATGTGGCTTAGATTTTCAGCTGTGGCACCAAAATCACGTACCATGCCTTCAAAATGCTGCGACGCCTTATCCACTGCTTGGGTAGCAATTTTTGTATCTGTCGTAATCACTGCTGTCTCGGTCAGGGTATTACTCACCAAGCCCAGCATGGCATCGATATTGCCAGAGATGTCTTCTGTCGCCACTTTCACCCGTTCGGCGAGCTTACGCACCTCATCAGCCACCACCGCAAACCCCCGTCCCGACTCACCAGCCCGCGCTGCTTCAATCGCTGCGTTCAAAGCTAATAAATTGGTTTGTTCAGATATGCCTTTAATCAGATCAATGATATTTTTGATACTGGCCGAACGCTCGTTTAACCCCTCAACCGTGGTATTAAAATGCCCCACTTTTTCGCTAATCAGCGTAATACGCGATGACACGTCCACCAATTCACGATGAGAAGTTCGTGCCAGTTCCAAATTCAGTAAGGTCGATTCCGAGATATGGTGAGTTTGGTCGGTGACTTGGTTAATGCCTTGTGTGGTTTCATCACTGGCCACCCGCACCTGCTCTGCTAACGAAGATTGCTCTTTGGCACTGGTTAATGATTCATCGACGTTCTTGAAAGAACGCGCCGACTCCATCGCAATTCGCACCGCCATCAGACGCACATTGCTGATAATTTGCCGCATCTTGGCTAAAAAGCGGTTGTACGATTCAGATAACTCACGGATTTCATCGTAAGTCATCACCGGAATATTACGCGACAGGTCACCCTCACCTTGGCCAATATCATTGAAGATGCTGATAATCAATTTGAGTGGTCGCACAATAAGATAGCGCAGATACCACACCATAAAGCCAATAAATACTAATGAACCGCCCCAAACCAACCATAGCTGCCATAAGAGAACACGAAACTTTTCGTGCACCTCAGCAGCCACACTCGCTTCCAGCTGTGCCTGAACCAAAGTGCGGTTGATATCTGCAAAGCCAACATAGACTAAAAATAAAAAAATCAACTGAAATAAACTAATAAAGAAAAAACTACATAATTTTCGGCTTAATGAATTCCAAAACGTTTTTTCCATTGTTTCGTAGAAACGCCAAAAATTGTCCATGCTATCCCCCAATCCAACCAAGATGCCAGCCAAAAATGATTTCATTTGACATTTTTTGTATATTTTTATATTGGCGGCATCGGCATAAAATATAAAAAAGAAACGGAATTCTAATGCAAGAACGGCGAGATGTTTACCAAAAATTTGGCAATTTCTATGCTGCAGCGCAAGAATTCCCTAGTAATCACACAGAATTGATATTAACAACAATCCTATTGCATATCGTGCAAGGGGCAAGGTATTTTTTATTCGGCACGGGTAACATTAGAGATATTCCTAAGAAATAATGGATATTAAAAAATGACAAAAACTTCTATGGCACGACAACAAAAAACCTTCAACTTAGCTTAGCCAATTTTTCAATACTTGCGCAGCAAGGTCAGGGTCTTCGAGAGGAAACAGATGACTGCCTTCCACTTGAACAATATCAAGACCAAACTTATGTTGTAGCCAAGGCAAGAAATACGGCTTCACCACATTCGATCCTTTAGCAGCAATAAAGAGGCCAGGTATCGTCAATCGGTTCCGCTCACGGTATAGCGCATGTGGCAAAGTACGATAAATTTGATATTCCACCTGTGGCCGAAAGAACAAGCGCCGGCCTTGTTGATGTTCCTCAGTGCCATAACAAGCATAATCGCGTAACACTTGTGGATGAAACTTCGCAAACACCGACTTACTGGCAAAAAATCGCTGCGCCTCGTCCACCGAGGGCCAATAATCACGCCGGTTTAAGGTGTAACGTCCGGGCGTTAATTTATCTATCCAGCCTAGTTTCTTCGCCAACCATAAACTGCGGCCACGCCACGGTGGCATCAACGGTGAATCTACAATCACCACTTTCGAAAACAAGTCAGGACGTTGTAAAGCCGCCATCAGTGTCAAATAGCCACCCAACGAGTGGCCGACACCAATCACCGGCTGCTGATAAGTCTGTTCAATAGTATGAATCGTCTCAGCGACCAGATGCGGCCATCCATCAGTAATTGGATAGTGTGGGTTGTGGCCAATGCGATCCAGAAATCCAATGTCGAATTCAGGCCGCAAAGCGGCAAATAAAGCGTGATAGCAACCGGCAGGAAAGCCATTGGCGTGTGAAAAGTGAATAGTTGGCTTCATCAGAACTCCAAACGACCGTTTGAAAGTAGCAACATAACATGCAATATCAGTCAGG
>RRZT012580476.1_pt1 | contig 19976 bp, 17 predicted proteins | sample 2165551 | NCBI WGS metagenome assembly RRZT01 (sample SAMN10456910, study PRJNA506462) | wastewater metagenome | biome: wastewater; feature: sludge; material: wastewater sludge; isolation source: wastewater sludge with Escherichia coli K12::gfp cells carrying plasmid... | place: USA: Moscow, Idaho... | reverse complement strand
ATACTTCCTTAATTTTCCTTCCGCTGCTAATTGACTCGTAAACAATCCCACATCCCACATCCAATCACTTTTAGTTCCTAAGAAATACGATTTAGTATCATCTTCAAATATCAGACCTTGCCCATAATGAGATTTCAAATAAACAGTTCTATTCTCTTGATCTAGCATCAATATATTTTTATCTCTAGTTCTTAACTCAATATAATTGTCTTCATTATTCTCACCATGATGCATAATAAATGAAAATTGATCTTTATCTCTAATCAATGTATAATTTAATTTATCGTGCATTACAAAAACTTTTCTATTACCAGTTCTCTTTTCAATAAAATTTAATTCAGGATGATCTTGATAAACATGATAGTGTGCTTGTCTAGGTGTTTTAGTTACAACATGAGAATCTGAACAAGCTTCCCTTAAATCTTCAGCTAATACTTTTAATCTATCACTAGCATTAACAAAGTGTTGACTATAATTATCTGCTCTTTTTTCATGATTTGTAATTCTAACATCAGAATTAGTTTCTTTAGATCTATCAATTTTTTGACCTTCACCTGCTAAAGATTCTTCTAAACCGTTTGGAGGTTGAATTCCTGAACCCATAGATTCATTCATTTCCCATAAAGGTTCATCTTCGTGAACGATTGCGTTTTCATAGACTCCTTGATTGAAATCATTATTTCTGAAAGTTACTTCAACCCACTGGTTATACCACGGGACTGAATGTACTCCTTGATTTGAAAACTTTGGATAAACCCAAATATATTTCATAGGATATATTTGATTTTTTTGAACATCTTTAGGAGTTTGCAGCTCCGGAATATGTACTTGGATTCTTCCTATGCCCAGAGGATCTTTTCTATTTACTACATATCCTCGATATGTTTTTCCTGCTGAAGCTTCTGAACTAAATTTATAAACTGTACTATTTAAAGGTATTTCACCATACTTTGGCAATTCAGTCAATTTTAATCCTTTCTATTTTAAAATATGTTAAATCTTCAAATTTAACAACCCATAAATTCTTTTAAATAGGATATGTAAATGGAAAAGTTAAATATAACTGAATACACAAAGCAAATGAATGATCAAATGAGAATTGAGCAATTATTAAGAGAAAAAATAGTAATTACAGATTACGCTAAATTATCTATTCAAGATAAGCAAATTAATTTGTTTTATTCTCAAACAAAAACATTAATTAATATGCAAATAATGATAGCTAAAAAATCAGTCGATATTGCTAAATTTGCTAAATCAAAAAATGTTGTAATAAATAATGCTGAATTTAGAACATTCGCTAACACAAGCGTTTCATTTTTGAAACATGTAAAATCATTCGGAACTTCTAAAGCTTATATAAATTCAACGACAACATATAAGATGTTAGCATTATCAATGAAACAGAATGCAATCTCTCATATGATTCATTTAAATGAGGAAGCTCTTAAAAAGTATGAAGTTTTAAAAGTTGAGTTCAAAAAGATTGAAGATTCATTAAATCAAATCAAAGGTATGACTGAATCTGTAGATGTGTTCTTAGAAGCTAGTATTAAAGAAGCAGCAACAAAATTGATGAATAAAATAACTAGCGGATTTGTAGTTGTAGTTAAATCATTATTAGAAGGTTGGGAATTTATAATTAAAAGCGCTAAGCCTTTAGCTACATCTATTAACAAAACGATTCATGCAGCTACAAAGGGTGTAAAAGATACAGCAGGTAGAGTTTTATATTCTATTGGTAATAAATTAATGCCTGAATTTTTTGAAAATGTTTCACAATTTGTAGGTAAGAATACAATTGAGTCAGCTTTAGGTTCATTTTTAACTTGGGGTGCTGCAGGAATTTTAAAATTATTTGGATTTACATTTATGTCTACAGTGCTGATTGGAATAACTGTAATCAATACAGGAACAAGTTATATAATGAAAGCTAATGAATTTTTAGCTATGAAAGATGAATTAAGTGATATGATTAAAGCTGGTGAGCAAATTGCTAATGAAATAGGAAATTTAGATATTTAAGAGAAGATGTAATAGTCTTCTCTTAATCTATTTTTAATTTAAATTAAACTATAATTAGTTTGTAAATCATTAGAAGTGTAGAATGAATCAAAGAAAAGGAGTATTTTTGAAATATTTAAAAGAGATTGAAGTTAGTGAAGGTGTTATATTTAAGAAAATTAACACAGCTCGTTGGGTAGTAGCTTATCATAATGAAGATGAAGAATATAATGTTCATTTTGATCAAAAAATAAGTAGAAAATTTGAAGACATTATATTAGATTCAATGTTAGAATTTTTTAATGTCCATCCTGAATTAGGTACAGCATATTTTCAATTATATAGAGTATTTCTAAAATATTCATTAGATGAAAAACTATTGCAATCAATTGTGCATTTAATGAACCAAATATATGACGCTTTAGAAATTTGGCTAAAAACACATCCTGATGTTACAGGAATAAGAATTCCTGACGGATTGAGAAGTTCTATTAAAAGTGAAGTTTTAGAACCTGAATTAATAGCAAATTTAGCAATATATTCTTGGAAAATTAAATTCTTAGCGATGTATAAATATAATAAAGTTATGCAGATAACAGAATTGGATAAATTGATTATCAGAAAAATAGCTAAGAAGCATCTAATAGATACAGGATTAGATGAAACTATTATGAATATTGTAAAAGGTAAAGTAATTCAAACTTTACAATCTAGAAATGAAATGTGGAAATATTTAGAATATAGTATTAGAAAAGCTCACGAATTATATATTTCACAATTATATAATTATACAATTTCATTTATTATATTATTTATGAGAAATGCTCATAATCCTGTTGGGTATATTGGAGATTTTTTAAATAAGCAAATAATGTATGTATTCACAGATATCTATCAAACTGAAGTTGTTTATCATGATATTGAAGAAAAACATGTTAAATACAAGTCTATGGAATACCAAGCAATAATTGATGACATTTCAAGAATAATGCAAAATTCAGTTAATAATTTCTATGATATAAAACATATTTCTAAATTTCAAAATGCATTTAAAAGTAATACATTGATAAGCGAATTAATCGTTATTCCTATTCTATCAAAATTAATATTTCCTATAGATTTAAACCCTAGAGGATACTATAATATTAATATAAGTATTTTCAATTTATATTTATCAATATTATTGATGAGTCCATTATTTAGATTTAAATATATTCCAAAATTAATAACTTCAAATACAACTCAAAGTACTAGAGTTAATTATAGAAAGCATAGTTCAGAAACTCAAGTTATTGAACAAATTAGTAATATGAATCTTCCAGGAATAAGCATTCTTAAAAAAGATGATATGTTATCAATATATTTGACTGAAATGGCTGGTTATATTTATACAAACATTATTCAGGATTCAACATATGAATTTAGTTTAATTGAATTCATTCAAGAATATCATACATTAATGTCAACACTTTCAAATCCTCAAGAAGTTGAGAGAATAAAAGCTATATTGCAAAATATTAATTATGAATTTAAAAAGAAAGTTGATCCTGTTGAATCTCAACACAAAATGCAAAGGATAAGTTAATGAATGATAATTTAGAGATATTTGAATCTGCTATTAATAATTCAGAAGATGTAATTAAACGAACATCAGAAACAATAAATGTTATTAAAAATGAAACTTCTATTTTAAAAGATAAGCAAACAAAAATAGATAAAGTTATTGAACAGTTAGAATCAGATGTTATAAATACAGATAAGGAAAATTCTAAAGAATTTAAAAACTTTAGAGATAGACCTATGTCTGCTTCTGAAAAGATGGAAAAAATAAAAGCATTTGTCGAATTATCAAGAATTAGCGTTGATATTTCTAAAACAGCTATAAAAAGTGCTCAAGATATTCAAAAGATAAGACTTGATGCAACTGATAAAGCTAAAAGATTATTTCCTGATGATTTTGATACAGCATCATTAACAATGGATGATGTAATTAAGATGAAAAATAATCCAGATGCTTATTTAGATGATATTAAAGAATTAAAAGATAAAAATAAATCTAAGAATAAGGAAGATTAAATGTCTGTTGATGAAGATGTGTGGGGATTAAGAGCTGATTGGTGTAAAGCTAATAACCTTAGCTCATATGATCCATTTTTTTGGAAATGTAGCTTAATTGGTGTTCAGCAAAATATAACATATGATGAACTAATGAAAAAATATGATGTGACAGATATTGAAGAATATGAAGTAGTTAATGATTGCAACAGTTAAACAAGTATTAATTGAAAATATATTACAATTTTAAAAATAAATAAAGGATTACAAACATGGCAAAAGAAAAAGTAGCATCTAATGAAGCAATAAGTGCAACTCAAAGTTTAATTGATAGTTTAAGAAAAGAAGTTAAAGGTGAAGAAAGTTCAGGGATTGTATTAAAAGCTACTGGTATTGAAGCTTACGATTTATTCTCAGGTGGAGGGTTTCCTCAAGGTGACTTTATAGAATTTGTTGGAAATCCAGGATCAGGAAAAACAACTGTAGCTTTACAATTATTAGGATTAAGAGCTCAACAAGAGCCTGATGCAATTATTGTAATCATTGATGCTGAAAGATCAATGACAAATGAAAGACTTGCTGCATTTGGATTGGATCCTAAAAGAGTTATACTTATTCAAAAAGGAGTTACTGTTGAATCAGTATTTAATACTCTTAAAATCATAATCAAAGGTAAAATTGAAAGAAAATTAAAAGTGCCTATTTATGTATTATGGGATTCAATTGCGCATACTCCTGCTGAAAAAGAATTAGAAGTTGAAGATTTAAACTCTGCATTAGGTGTTAAAGCTAAAGTTATGGATCACTATATTAGAACATCTCACGGAGCATTTACAGAGCACAATTTAACATTAATTGCAATTAATCAATTAAGAGATGATGTTAAAATGAATATGTATGCTAAAACTACAACTTTAAAAGGTTTAGGTGATAGAACAGTTCCAGGTGGTAAAATGCAATACTTTGCAGCATTCCATTTCTTATTGATCGAAAGAGCAGGAGATTTAGATGGTTCAGAATATGGGTTTCAAGGATACAAATCTACAGCAACATTTATTAAAAATAAATCAGGATTACCATTCCAAAAATTCAATATGATTATTGATTACCATACAGGAGTTAATCATTTCTGGACTACATTTACATATTTAAAAGATGCTAAGTATTTTGCGACAGCAGGTGGTTGGACTACTCTTAAAGGCTATGTTGATGAAAATGGAGTGATGAAAAAATTTAGAGGAGCTCAAGCCAAAGAGAAATATGATGCAGAGCCTGAATTTAAAGAAGCATTTGATAATGCATGGGGTACTTTGAAAAACTTTATTTCTAAACAAATAAATTCAGATCCTATGAGCGCTGATGAAGTTGAAGCTATCAAAGGGGTTATAACTGACACTACTGATTCAGAATAAATAATTTTAACTATTCTTAAAAGGATTTTAAAATGATAGATGAATATTCTAAAGAAGGTCAGTTCGTCAATCAATTGATGTCATATGGATTTTCAGCTCAGGTTGAAATCCAAGACATCAAAGTATATGATGAAATATTAAAAACTGTATTGGATAATGCAGATCCAAAATCTAAAGTTTTTGAGCAATTTAAAAATGTTGAAGATTATGTAGAATTTGTAAAAGATAAATTAGAAGTTAATCCTCCTGCTGTTATGCTAGGATTATATGAATCAAAAGTTATCAAACCTTTTAATGACGCAATGACAATGGGCGGTATTGAATCTACACCTTCAATAAAAAGTCAAACTATGAATTTTGCTAAAGGTTCAATTATGTATTCAGCATTTGGACTCTTAGGAAAAGATGTTAGTAAGAAAATAAATTTAGAATCGTTAATACAATTAGTAGATTCAGAAAATAAATAGAGATAAGCTTAATTGCTTGTCTCTATTTTAATGTTTTAAAAGGAATTAGTGTGAGAGTTAAAGAAATTGAAGAAGCTATAACTTATTTAAATAAAGAGTTTGATATTGATATTTCAGAGTCGCATAAAGCTAAAGATAGCAATATTTTGTTTGTAACTTGTGATAAATTTCAAAAGATGTGCGAAGATGAAAATTATGAATCAGCTCTTGAGCTTGAGAAGAAATTAAATGAATCGTTTTCTAAAGTTTCTAATAATTTTGAAACTATTAAAACAATAGCATTTTTTTAAGGAGTAAATATGATAGTTTCTGACCCAGGCCACTTGTATAAATTAAAATGTAATAAGAGTGATGAATATGTACCATTGAAATTTTTTAAAGATGGTTGTATTAATGAAGACGGATATGCAGGTACCACTAATCAAGAAGTTTTAAGAGCTTTAATTGATAGAATAAAATATCTTGATAATCAATTACCTCATCCAAATAATAAAGAAATAATAAAGTGTTTAAGAAAAGCTATAATATTGCACGAGCAAAGACATCTTGATAGATTATTAGATAAAAATGCTGAAATCGAAAATCTAGAAACATTCGATGACTCTCATATTGTAAGGATCAAATCATGATAATTCAAAAACCTATTGATGATTCATCTGTTAAAGTTAATCCAAATCCGACTCCAAATCCAATTATTAAGTCTAATTCAGAAGAATCAAAAGCTGCTGCAGAAATAAAATATATTGATGAAGTTGAAGAAGCTACAATTATAAATGAAATCCCAAATAATAAATATATTAGTAAATTCGATGTTTCATCAATACAAGCGCCAGAACTTGATAAAATTTATGAAGTGTATTCTTTTAAAGAAGAATTAAATCAAATTCCTGAAGATGTATTTTATGAATACAGATTATTAAATACAATTCAATTTACACAACTTAGTCAATTATTTCTTTCAGATTACATTAATAAATCAGGATTAAATCTTTATGATGAATGGAATATTAGTTTGAATAAATATTCAGAACATACAGAATTAAATTGCTATTTACATCATAATTATTTAAGTGAATATTTCAAAATATATAAGAGCGATGATTTTTATTTTTTAGTTTCAGTAAATTTTGAAATGTTATATAATTTAAAGGAAAATAAACTTTCTGATATAATTAATTCAGATATTCAAAAAATATTAGGTAAACATAATTTAGATTACCTTAAAATACTAACATTAAATATTAGAAATGTTAATGAATATGAAGTAGAATTAATAAAGGATTATACAAAATGAGCATTGTACGAGAAGAAAGATTAGAAGAAATATTAGGGTCAATTAAAGAGGTTTATAATCCCCCAATATTTAAAGCAAATTATTCAAAAGGTATTGATTCCTTGAAACTTGAAAGAGTAAGTGATTTTGAAAGAATCTACCAGGCTATTGATTGGTATTATAATTCATCAGCATTTGAATCAATACCTAAAGTATTAATTGAAAATGATTTCTTAGTTAAAAATATAATTGTGAGATATTTTAAAAATCCTTATTATTGGATTTCGATGAATAAATTAAATGATGAAAGAACTATGGAAATTTATAACATTAGTGTTTCTGAATTATTGAAATATTCTAAATCAATTGTGATGAAATATAATATAGATCCAAATAGAGATAAGCTTTACATCAAAAAACAATTCACTAGAATTAATAATGATGGGTCAAGATCTACAATTCAAGCTAAATTGGGAGTTGATATTGATGATCCTGTATTTAAAGAATTCAAAAAGAATTTTCAAGAAAGAAGTAAACAAAAATATCCTGATAAAGAACTAATATTTTTATATACTTCTATTTTAACAGACGAAGAATTATCATCATATACTACTGAGCATAAAAAATTATTTGATAAAGATACTAGATCTAGAAAGAAAGATCTTTTAAAAGCTCATAACGAAGCTATCAAATACAGAAAAAATAATCCAAATGCTACATATTCAGAACCTATACCTCAACAAAATATTCCAGTTACTGAAGTTTCAGAACACAAAAGTGTAACATCAAGAGTAGATAGAGAAATAAATTCAAATGAAATAGATACTTCAAAAAGAGGATCATTTGAATATATGATATTCGGAGGATATAAAACAGACGAAGGAAATTTTGCTGATCATAATTCTAAATTATTGAGAAAATCATTTATTAATGTATTTTCAAATTCAACAACAGTTGCATATTCTGCAATTTTTCCTAATAAAGAAGATCTAAAAAATACTGAAATATATCCTAAAGTTGTAACAGCGATTGCAAATGCTATTGATTTATATAGACCAAAAGCTATAATCTTAACTGATGATTTACTTCTAGATTTATTTACAAATGAATATAACTCTTCAATGACAGTATATAATTCAAGAAATAAAGTATTTAGTTGGAAATATGATGAGAATTTTGATCAAGGTTATTTTCCTACTGTATTTGCTGTTCCTAGCCCTCATAAATTAGGGAATCAAACAGACCAAGAAAAAGAATTATTATATTCTGAATCATTACAATATATTTATTCATTCATTAAGCAAGGAAATGTTAACGAAGCAATAATAAAATCAAATCAAGTTGATCATTCGCATCTAGCAAATGAAATATTTGAGAAGATGAATGATTGGAATCAAGTTATTGATATGTTCAAACAAGGATATCAATTAGGATTAGTGCAATCATTCTATCATGAAACATTATTCAAAGACCCTTTATTATTAGTGCAATTTAAAAAAGATTCAGAAAAGATATACTTTGATTGTACTGACATTGCTTATGTTTATTACTATTGTGCTAAGAAAGTGGATATTGATAAGAACATAGGTATAGATCCAATTGAAACAGGCGAATTTATGGTTGAAAAATCAATATCAATGAGAGAATTTATAACTTCACCTTGGGGAATTGGAAAGAAAGCAGATAAAGCTAGACATTTTGAATCTGATCTATTAGCCGTAGATAAGTTTACAATATATGCTAAAACATTAGCTATGAAACACGAATTAGATTTTGAAAATATACTAGCTCCTAAATTTGATATGATGTATTTAGATATTGAGGTTTATTCTCCTGATGGATTTCCTAAGCCAGAATATGCAAAAGGTGAGGTTACATCTTTTGCATATATGAATTCAATGGAAGATTTAGTTACAATTGTAATTAATGCTAAAGGTGAAAATGTTTCAGATAAAGCTAATGAATTAATTAATAAATTTTTAAGCGAGTCAAATATCTCTTTGAAAAAAGGGGAAACAATAAATCTAAAAGATTTAATAACATTTGAAGTTATTGAAGTTCAATCAGAATATAATATTTATGTTGAACTTGAAAAATTAATTCAAAGAGATAAATGTGAAATAGGTACTGCTTGGAATGCACAATTCGACTTTAATTATTTAATCAATAGAGCTAAGTTGATGAAATGGGATGATATTTCATTATCTCCTTTTAAAATAAGAGGATATAATTCTCATACAGATTCATTGTATAGACCAGTAGGAATGCACAATGAAGATATGTTAGATATTTATAAAAATGCTCAAAGAAGAAAACCTAAATCATTAAAACTAGGATATATTGCAAATAATGTTCTAGGAATTACTAAACTAGATTATGATGGCGAATTATGGGAATTATATGATAATAATAAACCATTATTTGCAGCATACAATATATTCGATACAATTTTAATTAAATACATTAATATTAAAAGCAACTTGTTTGATCAAATATTATCATTAAGACAATTTCAAGGATCTTCATTAACTTCAATGAATCAAACACTTGCTCCATTTACTTGTTTAAGTATTAGAAAGGCGAGACAAGATGGAGTGTATCTTAGAAGAGTTTTAAAATTTGAAAGAAAAACTGATCAATATGAAGGTGCATTTACAATGACTAGATCTACATTGCGTAGACCTAAATTTGTAGAAGGAGAATTAACTTCTAGAGGATCAACATCTCCTTTAAGATTTGGAGTTACCGATTTCGATCAGTCTTTAACATATGATCAAAAAATATTGATAAATAGAAATGATAAAGAATCAATTATTAAAATAGGTGAATATAAGTTTGAACCAGGTGATCAAGTATTAACTATTGATACAAAAAATAATACTTCAGTGTTTGCGAATGTAAAAGGAAAACTTGTACATAAAAGAAAAGCTCCTATTTATAAAATAAAATTAAAAGATGGATCTTATATTGAAGGAACTGCTGGTCACACTGCTATTGTATTTAGAAATGGAGTAGAAACACAATGCAGAATGGATGAAATTTTAAGTACTGATAAATTTATGACAATTTCATTTGATCTTTAGAAAAAATTATGGGAACTTAATTCCCATAATGTGCTGCTTTTATTGCATCATATTTTTGGCTTATTTCAAGCACATCCTTATGTGCTTGATTTACACTCTCCACATAAGTTAAGCACGCCAATGGAGATTTGAATTCTCGCGTTTCAACAATCCCGTTGTCATAAGTTGCTGTTAACTCTACTCCATTCTCTACTCTAACCATTCTTGTTTTCACTATCTGCATCTTAAAGTCCTCCTTCGTATTTATTTATAAATGCATCCCACAAATCATCACCACCGACTTCCCCAATCCTGTTCACTTCAACTAGAGCAGTCATAGCTTTAGCTAAAGCAATTTGAATCATCTCAGTTGATGATTCAACAGGAAGTTTGTCAATAGGCCACCATGTCCCATTTAATTCCACAGCGATTTCTTTTTCGCTGTGATTAAAAGAAACATTTCCTATCAATCCACCTCTCGGAGAGTAGTGTGTTACTCTTTCTCCAAGCCGGTTAGCAAACGTAGTATGAATTATATTTGACATTTTAAACTCCTTAAAGTTTTAGAGCTATTAACTCTCATATCGCTATTTAAAATTATAGCACAGTTCCTCTTCTTCATACATTATTTATATAGAGTTTTCAAACTAAAACAATAAACAAAAGGAATTTTGATGACTAGAGTTCTATGCACAATGTTAAATAGATATATTGTTTTTGAATCAGAAAATCCTGAAGATTTATATCCTAGTAAAATATTTGAAAAGTTACAATATTGGATAGGCTCAAATGCTAATTCATATTTTATACATAATAAAGAATGGCATAATTCTTCTAGAATTAATTTAAAGGAAGAATTTAATTTCCAACAAGATACGAACTCTGAAAAATGGATTGAATTTATATCATTAAATGAAATACCTAACTTCAGAGATTTTTCATATTTTAAATGTATTTATAACTTTAAAATATATGAAAATGATTTCGTTGAAATATTACATAACCTAACTAAAGTAAAGATTGATTATTCAAAAATTGAAGATATGGATACAAGGACTAAATCTGACTTCTGGAAAACTTTAGATGAAATGTGCGTTGATTATATTGACTTACTAAGTTGTGATGAAGTTTTTGCTGCAGGTAGAGCAATATTAGATAATTTAGGATCTAATTGTGATATTTCATCAAAAGATTGTGAGCAAGTTAGAGATTTCTTAAAATATGTAGAGCAACTATTAGCAAGTGCTGATTTAGTTACAGCTCCTTCTGAAAAACTAATTGAGATATATACAAAAATTGGTGATAAAATTGGATGCGATATTGTTTCAAAATTGATTGAAGATATTGAAAATAAATTCAAAGATGATATAGAAGAAGACATCAAAGATAAGATAGAAGAGTTTGAAACTAAACCTTTAAATCCTCCAATAATTTCAATACCAGAAGCTTTAAGAGATAATCAAATAAATGCTTATGAATTAGAAGATGGAGTCCAAGTTAATGTTCAATTTGAATCAAATGTTAAATCAGGTTCAACTATATTTTTTGAAATAAAAGATTCTAATGATAACATTACTATTGTGAATCATGTTATATCTGAAAAAGATTATTCTGATGGATTTAGATCTATTGCTAGCTTGAATGAATCATTATTTAATAATGGATTATATTCTATTAAAGCAAAAATTAAATCATCAGATGGAAGAATAAGTGAATATAGTAATGAAATAATATTTGAAGTCAATAGAGATTTAATTAGTATTGATTTAAATGCTATTGATAATGACAATTTGATTGAACCTAATTATCAATCAAATGATGTATTAATTAGTGGTACAACAACTAATGTTGAAAACGGAGCGCAAGTTAAAATTGTGATTGAAGATTTAGTTTATTATTCAACAATCGTGAATAATTCATTCAATTATACGGCTCCTTTGAATGATTTCAAAAAATTGTCTGAAGGATTTCATAAGGTTATTGCTTCAGTTACAAATTCTTGGAAAATTTCAAATTCAACTGAAAAAGAAATATTAATAGATAAAAGTTCAGATGAAAGAAGAATTTACATTGATAGTGTCGCAATTGATAATGTTATCAATTATTCTGAAACTCAAACAGATTTAATAATTACAGGTAACACGATTAATATTGAAGATGGACCAATAATAATTAAATTCAACACTTTTGAAATTCAAGCAAGTATTCAAGATAATAAATTTGAATCAACAATAGATTCTAATTATTTACAAACTTTAAAAGATAAAACTGAATATATAGTTACAGCTACAGTTGCTGAAACCGAAACTTTTAATAAAGTTTTTGCTCAAAAGAGATTTAAAACTGATTTTAAAATTCCTACTATTTCATTCAATGCGCTACAAATACAAATGCATCATGATGGTAAGCTAATTAATACAATAATTGATAAGAAATTATTCAAATCAAATAAGTCAAAAGATTTGATAATTGAAGGAACATCTACAAATATTGAAAATAATAAGCTTGTGTCTATTTCATTAAATAATAAAGTGTATACAACATCTATTATAAATTCTAGTTTCAAATATATAATTCCTTCAGAAGATATAATTTTATTAGATGGAGAATATGAAATATCAATATTTTCAAAAAATGACAATGATATTGAAGTGACTGCATCTAAAATATTTGAATTTTTAAGTTATGATATTTTAGAAGTAAATATAATAAATGATTTAAATGGAGATGGAGTTTTAGCAAGTTCTGAAATACATGATAATATTGTAAATTTTGAAATTAAGCTTGATAATTCAATTCCTAAAGACTCTGAAATCATCTTTGAGGTAATTACAAACACAAATACAATAAAACGAAGTTTTAAGTATGTTGATGATCTAATTTATTCTGATTTATATGAAATAAATAAATTAGATTCAATTATTACAGTATCTGCAAAAATTGGAAATGTTATATCTTCTGAAACAAAATATATTCACTTAGAAGTATCTGAATGTGAATTTAGATTTAGATCATTTATAAATGAATTTGAATGTTTCTCTGCATTCAATAATGATTCTGAAATAATAAATTGTGAAGCAGCAGGTGATATTTCATCTGAAGTTCCTTGTTGTTTAGATTTATCTTTAATTAATATTGATGATTTTTGTCAAAACTTTGAAAGTGTTAATTTTAAAAATGATTCGCTACAAATTATAGGTGATAAATTAGGAATTGATTTCAATCAAATAGTTGAATGTCAATTATCTAGATTAATAGCTAGAGCTTTGAAATGCAAAAGTGAAGAAATAAGTGAAGAAATAAAACCTGACCCTGAAGAAATATTAGAAGAATTTTTCCCCAAAAAAAGTCCTGTTATAGCTAACTCATCTAATATGAGCGAACCTTTCTATTTGTATGATAACTTAAAGAATGCTACAGAATATCATCTCCTTGATGAATCTGACCCTACAAGCATTGAAGTAAATTTATCAAAATATTCAATGCTTGGCGAAGGATCTGAAAGTTTTATAAGAATATATTTCTCTGAAATTTTGTTAGAAGACGCTATTGTTAATTTCAAATTTTATCAATTAGATGAATCTGAATTTTTAGGTCAAGAAGATGAAAATGCTCAACCTAAAACAGGTTCTAATACAATCCCTGCTGAATTAATTGCTGAGAATTCAAGCATAACAATCCCTGCAGGATTTGAACATTATGACTATTATTTAAGCAACAATAAAAATTCAACAAGTTCTGATAAGTATTATAAAGTTGAATTAGAGTCAGTAACAGGTACAGGGTATAGCTCTGTTACATTAGGAGTTTCTAATTTCACATTCCTTAAATTAGTAGATTCTAAAAATCAACCTGTATTGCAAATTGACGATTCAATAATGATTGAATCTAGTGTTTTGACTCACTATGTTTATTATTCTGAACCTACAACTCAATCAATTAAATATTCATTTATTTTAGAAGGATTAACAGCAATTGATGAAGTTGATTATTCAAGTAAAACATTAAGTTTCACAAATGGTGTTACTTACAATGCTGAAGACAAAATAATAATTGTTCCGTCAAAAACATATGATTTTTCATTTAGCTATAATGTTCTTAATAATAGTAAAAGAGACAACCCTAGATATGTTAAAGCATATATAGGAGGTGAAAGTGCAATTGGAACTATTTCAGATGATGGAGATCTTTTTAAAGAAAGAAAATCATATATAAATTTTAAAGAAAAATCTAATTATATTGATAATACTAGAGCAGATTTGAATCCTAATTTATGGTATTTAAAAATTGAAGCAGATAAATCAATTGCATCACCTGGAGAATTTATTTCATTTAAATTGTCAATTGTTGATTATAAAGGAAATTTATATGATGGTAACTGGAGCGATAATTTAGATATCTATGCTGAATTAATATATGTAGGAAACTACACAAAAAATGTAAATCATTTTGATCTACCTAGATTAGTAAAAATGAATAATTCTGTTATGGAATTCCATGTTGAAGTAACAGGTCAAGATACTTCTCCTCAATCATTAATGATTTGTAAATTAGCAAATGTTATTGACAGAAATGTTCCTATTTCTGAAGGAGAAATAGAATTTTTCAAAGATAATAATAAAGAACATTTACCTAATTTAATAAAAAGTGCATATGATTCAGCTAGAGTTGTAATAAATTCGCATAATGTTGAAGTGCCTATAAGAGCGGTGCAGATTGAATTATTGGGCCCTGATTATATTGATAGAGGTTCTTCAGGGACATTTGAAATTAAATCTAATATAGCTCCTATTTCTTCAGCTTTGACATTCTTTATTGAATATTTCTATTTTGAAGGAGCCAGTAAAAGTCAAATAACTGAGGTAAGATTAGTAAGCATTCCTCCAAATCAAACTAGCATTAAATTTAATATTAATACTTTATCAGTAGCAACAGCTAAAGATTCAGTTATTAAAATTAAGTTAGATGAACCAAATTCAACAGAATTTGATAGATTCGATTTTATTAATGATTCGAAATCAGTCAAGTTAAAGAATGCAACAAATGATGTAATAGTGAATCTTTTAGGAATGACTTCTGTATATGAAGGAAATTTAGCAAAATATGAAGTTCATATTAGCAGAGCAGTAAGGGATGATTTAACATTTAAAATATTATTAAATTTTGATGAAACAAACTCTAGCGATTTTAGAGAATTTCCTGATATTGTGACTATTCCTTCAGGTGACACTAAAGGTGTATTTACTGTTTCGACTGAAAGTGATGGATTAAGAGAAGAATCAGAAGCATTTCAAGTTTTAATTCATTCACCTAATCTTTCTGAATATACTTATAAATATAGCAATCAAGAATTGACTACATATATAACAGATTCACTTACAACTTTAGAATTAAGTGTTGAATCATTAACAGTAGAAGAATCAAAAACTGCAATACACAAGGTTGAGTTGATTTCCGAATCAACATTCGTTATGACTTATAATTCTTCATTAATATTTTTTGATGGTGTTGAAGCACTTAATTATTCTAATTCAATGACTTTTAGTAATGGAGTTACTTATTCAAATGGTATTATATCAATTCCTGAAACTGTAAAGGATTTTACTGTTTCTTATGAAGTTCCTAATAATAAATCTAAACAATTAGACTCAAAAGATCCAAAATTTAAAGAGCAAAAATATGTGTTAAATATCGGAGGATTTGAAGGAGTTGCTAAAGTTATAGATAATAAAGAAACACTTGAAAGTGATAAAGTATATCTAAACATTGAAGGTCCTGCTGTTATTTATGAAGGATATTTTGGAACTTATACTATAAAATTAAGTTCACCTGCTAATTCTGATATGATATTTAATATTGATTATTTATACAATACATCATCTGAAATAGATATTGAAGTGTTCACAAATCAAGTTAGATTATTCAAAGGTCAATCAGAAGTTCAATTTCAAGTTAAAGTTATTGATGATGAAATTGTAGACGATAATGAAGAATTTTCAGTTATGATAGCATCTTATGAAGGCGGACAATTTGAAGCATTAATTGAACAAAATATGTATGTTACTACTACTATTGCTGACAATGATTTTTCTGATGCTAATAACTTTAGATTAATTGAATATCCATTTATAGGATGGTTTGGTACTAGTGAGTCAGATGACACATTTGCTATTCAAGGTGACGGTTCTGAATTTATATCAAAAGATTTTAGATTAGATGCTTATACAACAGGAATTACTAATGAATTAATAGCTCTTCAAGAAAATGATTATATTGAGACATTTAGGTCTGCAGTAAAAGCTCATCTTAGAAATAATTTAACAGTACTTAATAATTCTAAAAGTATGAGAGCTTATATATCTAAATATAATATTGACAAAGTGTTTGGTTTTGATTTAAATGATTATTCGTTAGAATATTATGAGGTTTATAACATTTTTGTTAATTATAATTTACTAGACGATTATGGATCTTTGAAAGATTTAATAAACAATCCTGATTTTAAGTTAGACAACTTGCAATTTTATTCAACAGATAGATTAATAAATTTCTTCAAAACTTGGGACATTTTAAAGAAAATTGGAAAACCTGGATCAGCTTTATTATATTCAGCTCCTTCAAAAAAACAATTATTAGAAGTTCTATATGAAAATGGTGTATTTTTAACATTCAATCCTATCACAGATACAATTCCTGAAGAAAGTTGTTGGAGACATTATATAATTGAACTTGATAGACCTGAAGTTGAAGAAGAGGAAGAAGACGAGATTGATCCAGATATTGAAATATGGGATGATTTTAGAGATCCTAGATTAACATTAGCTAGATTAAGATATTATTCATTAGCTAGATTGCTTAATTTTATAACACAATTTCAAGTTGTGCAAATATTACAAGTTACACCTCCTGAATTTTATTTGATGACAAGATTTGAAATTTATCAATGGCTATACACTAATAAAGTTGTAACATTTAGTTACTCTCACGAATCACAAATGTTAGATCCTAGAAGTGATGTTAATATTGAACCTTCAGGAAAAGAAACTCCTAAACATATTGAATACGCTATGGAAGTTAAAATCCTAAGAACTCAATTTGCTAATTTTGATTAAGGAATAATTATGGCTACTATTGTAAAAGAACAAAATACTGCTTGGTTGCAAAATTTATTTTATGAATATCAAATTCTTAGAAGATTTGGTTGGGAAGAAGATTATATTCTTCAGCATTTAACAAAAGCTCAGATGTTAGATATGTTAAAAGAATTGACTATTTTAGATAGCAATTATATTGTTATTCATGATGATTCAGGCTCTGGGGAACCTGGAGATGGTGAAGATGATGAAGATGATATGTCTGAATGTCCAGATAATTTCGAATCTGATTGGTTAAGAATTAATAAACCTAAGGGTGTGCTAACAGGCAGTGATTTAAATAAGAACTCGTGGTTAATTCATTTTAAAGAAAAATATAAAGATGTTGATTTCTATGCTATGGAAGAATCTGATATTCAAATACTTCTTGATCAAGATGGATTTTTTATGTTATTGCAATACAATCTAAATCCTAAACTTTTAAGCAAAGATATGTTAATATATTATTTAAATGCAATAGGAATGATTGATAAACGTAAAGAATTAAGTCTTGAAGATATGAAGAATTTACTAATTCATTCAGATTTATATTCTCATGAAGATGAAGAAAAATTAGCATACATTCCATTACTCTTAACTGAGGACATGTTTAGTGAGTTTAATAAAGGAACTGTTTTTGATGTTAGTTATAAATTAATATTTAGAGGAACAGATGTCAATGCATTCTCATCTGTACAAACATATTTAAATAATATTGAGCAATATTTAATAACATGTGATGATGAAACTGAAACTTTAGTTGATATTTATAAATCTTATGATTATGATAAAAAAGGATTCATTACATATGAATGGACAAATCATGTAGTTCAAGTTAGATTTAGATATAAAGTTGGTAAAACAGATGAACAAATAATGCGATTGGGTTGGGGGCTTAATACTACAAAAAGATCTCCAGAATTAAAAATCGCAATAGGTGATATTAAAATTAAAGCAATTTAAAAATATAAATAATTAACAATGAACTACTAGTTTACAGAAAGTTGTATGCTAGTAGCTCATATTTTATACAAATAAGGATGAAAAATGTTTAAACAGTTTGCAACTATTGTGCTCGGAGTATTTTTAAGTTCTATGTTAATTCATAAAATTTATACTCACAAATATACAGATGAGAAAATGATCACAATCGCTGATATTTCTTATGTTGGAAACCCTTCAACAAATAATACATTATACAAAACTTATAATGTAATAGATGATGAAGGTCAAGAATATGTGTTGTATGGTGAAGACAAACCAAATAGCAATATCAAATATTTAGCGAATGTATTAGAAATTGGAGAAACATATGAAATTAAGTATTATACTGCTTTTTCAGAAGATCTTCCAATTATAACAGAAATAACCATTGCGGCAGGAGAAACTAAATGAGAATATTAGCCAAAAATAAAGACGAAAATAAAAAGCAACATATTTTTACAATTGAAATAGATACTTCTGAAGAGAATAAAGATCTAATTGATAAAGTAGTTTACGCTTTATTATTTGCTCAAGAAAGTAAACTTGAAAACTTTTATTGGGAATATGAAAATAGAATAGATTATGCTCTTAATAAACTAACGCAATTATCTAAAGAACTTTCTGATGTGAAAATCAAAAGAATAAATTTTGACGAAATGGTTAAATTGGTAGATGATTATTTAATAAATAATTATAGCATAAAATTAAGCCAATTATCTTCTAGTAGTAACATAGATTTATTTGATATGTCTAAATGCTATGTAATATTTGCTACTTTAATAAATCCTAGTGATTTTATATTTAATAATAAATATCAGAAATCATTTAAAGAAATGAGACATAATTCTGAATCAACATTTGCAATGGAACAAGTTTTAGAATATTTCAAAAAATATCATCCTGCAATTTATTCTGACATAGAAAAGGTGTTATAATGGAAGATCAATTATTAAAAAATGTATTTTATTTCAATGGACATTTATGGTATAAAATTAACAAGAAAGAAGTCTTAAGTAACATACCTGATGCTGTTGGAGGAAAATATTCAAACAAGTTGTTGAAAAATGACGGAACATTTAAAGAATTTTTAGTATATGTTTCTACTACTGAAAAAATATATTATAAACATGAATTTTTTGATGAATTCTTTGAAGGGTGCGTTCCATCAATTGAAGAATTATTTGAATTCATGAGTCATATTAAATTCAGAGTGTTTAGAAAAATTAAAATAAAAATGTGAGATAAAGGAAGAGAGATATGCTAGGATACTATGTGATAGATTCATTAAATGTTGATAATGAATGGGAAGAAATTAGGTATGATGAAAAATCATTGTGTGAAAGTTTATTTAATTTCAACAAAGTTGTTAAATTAAATCCTATTATTGTTACTCAAGATAATATCATTGAATTTACAATAAGAGGAATCAAGTTTAATAAAAAAGGTAAAAATATTGAAATAATTGCAGATATAATACATCCTGATAATTTCAATATTAAAAATTATGAATTTAAATTAATTCTTGACACATATGATTCAAAAGAATTCAATTTGACTAATGTTTCAAAAATATTAAGATTAAGTAT
>RRZT011195293.1_pt1 | contig 19978 bp, 17 predicted proteins | sample 2165551 | NCBI WGS metagenome assembly RRZT01 (sample SAMN10456910, study PRJNA506462) | wastewater metagenome | biome: wastewater; feature: sludge; material: wastewater sludge; isolation source: wastewater sludge with Escherichia coli K12::gfp cells carrying plasmid... | place: USA: Moscow, Idaho... | reverse complement strand
CTCCATAATTATAATATAGAACAAGGCGACATCTTAAGAGACCTGCCAAAACTGAATTGGACAGGCAGTAAAGCCTCCCTGATAGAACTGATTTATGCGTTGCATTATCAGGGTATTTTTAACAACGGAACCACAGACATATGCCTCTGTGATATTATATGACATGATGGACTGTGATAGCAGGAGTTTCTGTTGCGAAAGTTGCGCTTGAGCCATCAACAGGTCAGTGGTGCTGGCTAAACCTTCATGATGGCGATTGGTTAGAATACGTAAGGCTTCGTCGGCTTGCCCTACACTTGTATTTTGCTTGTTTATCTCTATTTGCAAATCGGTCAGATCTCGCTTAGTTTTATTTAGCTCCAGTTCTTCTTTTTTGATGTGCAGATTGAGCTCTTCTTGCATTTTATCACGTTGAAATTGTGCAGACTTCATCTTACTCCGATTCTGATTGCCGGAAAATATTGTCCAGCTTAGATTTATACCTACCAAATAAGAATCATTACGGAATTTGAAGGCTTTAGAATCATTCAGTCCATACGAACCGAAAGCATTGATACGTGGCAGGAATGCCATTTGTGACGATTTTACCATCATATCAGTTGCATTCACAGCCTTGTTTAACGCCATTATATCGGAACGAAAAGATGAAAGTTCAGCGGCTTGATACAGGCTCATCTGTTGGGACAAGGAATCTGTTGTATACACTTCATCGTTAGCATCCTGTCCCATCAAAAGCCGTAGCCCGTCGGAAGCATTATGTATATTACTTTCAGCTTTTGCCAGGGCTGCCTCAATCGTATTCACCTGTACCTGAGCATTCAACACATCCGATTTTTGAACTAATCCTTGATTATAAAAATTGGAAACTGATTGATGTATTTGTTTCACATCATCTAATGATTTTTGAAGAATGTTTCGAGCCTGATACGACATTTGTAATTGAGTATATGCTTTTCGCACTTCAAACTCAATATATTCTTTAGTTCGTTCGACCTTATGTCTATAGACTTCTTCGTTAGCTTTTGCCCCTTTCCGTGCATAAATCATGTCCATATTCAGCAATGGTAGCTTAGCCTCTACCTGCGTACTGTAATTTTGGCTGGCTCCCGGATTGTTTAGCTTGGCAGGATCGAAATCCATAGCTGTAACAGATTCTTGTTGTAGCAAAAAGCCAAATGCATTCAATGGATTATTGGTACTTAAAGCAGTATACCCTACCGTAATTTGAGGAAGGAATACGGCATCTGTTTGATGATAATTTGCATTCGCTACTTTGCCATCTAAATCGGACATTTTCACATTACTGTTATTTTTCACTGCTATTTCTACAGCTTTATCAACGGTGATGTATGGTGAATTTTGCGCCTGGATAGAGAAGCCAAGCCAAATCACACTTAATGTAATAATTATCGCTCTTTTCATTTTTATCATGTTCTTTATTATCGTTTATTTTATTTTCCATTGGAAATATACAGCAAAGGAAAATAATATTTTCCAAAGAAACAAATTTCCACAGGAAAATATAGTAAAATATTATTTATTGCATTATTACGAACATATGTTCATAATAATATTATCTTTGAATGTTTTAAAACCGCAATCAAATAATATTTATGGCTCGAATAAAGAAAAAGAGACTAGTCCAGATGGCTCCTTGTTTTGGAGGATTCAAGCCATTCGGAGTACTTAACGAAAAACGTAGTAAAGTCATGATAAATATTGAAGAATACGAGGCTCTCAAGTTATGTGACTATGAACATTTGACTCAAGCAGAAGCGGCAGAATTAATGAATATCTCACGCCCTACATTTACCCGTATTTATGAAAGTGTTCGATCTAAAATTGCACGGGCATTCATTGAAGGCTTACCGATTACTTATGAGGGAGGAGATAGCTTGATTGCAGAATGGTACACGTGTGATAAATGCGAAATTATATTTACTCTAAAAAATATAGGTGGAAAGAGCTGTCCCCTTTGCAAGAGTAAAGAGATTACATTAAATAAATTTGAGTAAATGATTATTGCGATTTCAACAGATAAAAAAGACGATTTGGATCAGCCGGTTTCGGAAAACTTTGGACGAAGCCAATGCTTCTGTTTGTATAATGCGGATACAGAAGAGGTGATATTTATCGAGAATATAGCAGGGGCGGGAAAACAGAATGCGGGAATAAAAACTATAAATTTCTTACTTGAACTAAATGTTGATACTGTCCTATCAGGTCGTTTTGGTACTATAACGACTGTTTTATTAAGAGAAAAAAACATCCAGATAATCATTCCACAGAGAACAAAAATAGTAAGTGAAATTATCAATCAATTAAAAAATCAAAAGTTATGAAAATTGCAATACCAACAAGAGCGAATGCTGTTGATAATCATTTCGGACATTGTGAATCCTATTCTATATTTACCATCGGAGAGAATAAAAATATAGAAAGTACCGAGACGTTAGCTTCTCCTCAGGGATGTGGCTGCAAAAGTAATATCGCCTCGGTCCTACAAGACAAGGATGTAACAATTATGCTTGCCGGTAATATGGGAACAGGCGCATTAAATATCCTAACAAAACATGGGATAAAAGTATATCGTGGATGTTCCGGAAATGTAACAGGGCTAATCAATGACTTCTTAGACGGTAAAGTGACTGATTCGGGAGAGGGGTGTAATCATCATGAGGAAGGCCATCAGTGTGAACATCACTGATACAAGGATGCAAAGAAAGTGTTAGTCTGCCGATAAGCAGACTAACACTTTTTATCAGTAAATAATTAGTTGAGACCATGTTATTCCGCTAATATCAGTAAGGGTCAGTTTGTATTCACCCTTTTCTAAGGCATGAAGACGCTCATCATCTATAGTCAATACGGCTTTGCTACCTAAAGGTATTACCAAACTGTGTTTTCCCGGAGTAACTTTTGCAACGTAATAATTGCTGATGTTCGTCTCGGGAAACATCGATAATTCTGATCCACTTTTATTAATAACAATATTACCCTCTTTATCCTTCAGTTCAATGCCAATCAGGAAAGAACCGTATACATCTGCTCCTTCTACCCTGAATATCGTAAAGGATAATCCCTTGTTTGTCAAGCTAGCATCTGATATCTCTACAATGGGTTTAACCGACTTGTTGTGAAGATTCCCCCATACTCCATTATGAAAATATTGGTTTGTGAACAAGGTCATAAAGAATATAACGATTGTTCCCGAAATTGCTATTCGTTGTATTGTTTTCATATTTAAAGGAAGGGACCCAGATCCAATCCAAGAAAACAACTTTAGTCTAGACTCCGGCATCTTTTTGAGTAAACAATTATCAATTGAATATTTCCCTCCACCAGTGAAAAACAGTGCAAATCCTGTGGATATACCCAATATTCCGATTTGCCACTCATCCAGACATGTTGTTCCCAACCAACCCGAGCCAAGTAAAATACCTGTTGCTAAAGCCAATACTCCAACGCTCATTAGCCGGGTCATTAGCCCGAGCATAATGAACAGTCCGACAATTGCTTCTATAATAGTAAAGATAACCATCGCCCACCAAAGAGTATCGGGATTAGATACTAGATATTCTATCATAGGTTTTATTCCTAGAGCATTTGGCAGGAAGTGGTTAAATTTTTCTCCGATATATCCCGAAACGTCGGGATTTAACTTGTTTTCAAGAATCAATCGTCGCCAAAAAGCAGAGAAGTAAGTCCACCCGACAACCAATCGTAGTGCTAGCGTGAAAGTCCCTGAAAGACTATATAGTTGAGATAATTCTTTATGATTCTTTTGCATAAGAAAGTTGTTTAATTGTTAAATACTCGAATAAATGAGAAACCCAATAAAATAAATTTCATTTTATTGGTAATTTTAAAACATATTTTCGGGATTTAAATAATTAACTTTCGAAAGAGGAGAAAAATAGGAACCTCTTTGTATCTACTAAGGTTGAAATAGCCAATGTGGGAAATGACTGAAGTGTTTGAATCAGAAGAGGGACTATCTGAATCTTTTCGTAAAAATTGAACTTTAATATTAAAATATTGTTTTCTTTTTTGCGATTCTTTATCCTTAGTTAATACAGCTAGGCATACTTTGGAAGATTTGTAATTGTCAGTTTGAGCAGATGTATTCACCGGAATGTCCAATAATAATCTAACTTCCTGTTTAAGTGGGCAAGAAAGGCTTATGAGGATTGCCAATGGCAATAGAGCCAAATATGTGATAATACTTTTATACATCAACTCGAAAACTTGTACAAATAGAAAGTAAAACAAAGACGAAGCAACAATGTTTGTTTATTTTGTTTATTTTAAGATTCCGTATTCCTCTTTAATTACTTCGGAGTGTCTCCTATATAGCTTTGAAAATTATAATTTGAATGTATATTTAGAATATGACTGTCTGCCATTTATAAACAAATGTCTATCCTTAGTTATTTTATTCTATCCCATAAATCCTAATTAGTAATTATCAATAGTTACCTCATTATTTTTTCTATAAGTTAAAGATGCTTCTTTCATATATGACCTAATCTTATGATAAGTAAGGATATTTATCTATTCTGAGATCACTACAAATATATTATCACTTTCTTTTTGATTCAATAAGGCATTACTTATATATATCCTACGATATAATTTGAGTTAAATGTTTGTTTTAGAGAATACGATAATTGCTAATCTTTGTATGTCTAAAATTGTAAAATATTATTTATATGAAAAAAAAGAAAATTCTTTTAAATAAGAATTCGGTGTTAATAGCTTTTCGGAAAACCCTCGAAATGAAAAAGCTGAGTGGTCGATATCACACGGTTGCGAACTATGTGAGCTTTATTAATAAATTAAATCTGTATCTTGGGAAACAAAGCGAATCTTTTTCTCTAGATGAGCTAAACAAAGGGTGGGTTGAATCATATATTGAATGGCTACATGAAAGACATCCGGATAAACCCCAAACTGTAGATTTCTATTTTAGAGGACTCCGCTCCTTATTTAACGCTACAATTAAGACCAAAGAATATGCCGATCTTAATATTATAAATCCATTTATTGGATTGTATGTGAAGAAAGGATTAACGCCTAAAAGAGCACTTTCCGTAAAAATGTTGTCGAAACTGCTAAATCCGGAATTAGGTTCATCTCTAACCGATAGTCAAAGAGAATCCTTAGATATATTATTAGTGAGTCTATATTGCCGGGGGATGGTCTTTCATGACATATATAACCTCAGCTGGGATATGATTAACGATTTCTGGCAAATTGAATACCGCCGAAGTAAAACCGGACAGTCTATTCGTTTGACTGTTCCAAAAGAGGCACAAGAAATTATGTTACGATATAAAAAAACAATAATTTGTATATCTTTCCTTTTCTTAGAGAAAAAAATAATAAAACTGTATTATGTGAGAAATCGGCATTAAGACGAATCAATCGGCATGCTTTAATTATTGGTCAAATGCTTCATCTCCCGGGTAAATTAACTACTTATGTTATGCGGCATAGTTGGGCCACATTAATGCTGGAAGCCGGAAAATCGGTTGAGATTATTAGCCAATGCATGGGGCATACATCAATAAGAACAACACAAATATATTTATCGTCTATTTCAACGACAAAAGTAGATCGGGAAGTAAATGATATGTTGAATCGTTTTGTTCGATTGGGTAAGAAAAGAAAAGGAAAATATCAAAAAGACTTTTGCACTTCGGTAGTCCCATAAGACTCTTTCTTTGTGGGAAAGAGTTTTCCAACTGTGTCTTAAATATTTGCAGCAAAAATAATTATATTTTTTTAAGATTCAATAATTATTGTCGATATTTATTAAATATCAATTATTTCTATATTGGATTGTAGTATATGAAACTATATTTTGATCATAGCTTACATTTTTCCACACTCAATTTTGCCTGACAATAAGGTAATAAAATAATATAACACATTCTTAGACAAATTTATAAGTTTTATATTCTCTGAATGTAAAACTTCACTATAAACAGAATACACAATTAAGATTAAGAAGTCTCTTTCCCACAAAGAAAGAGACTTCTTGCTGTAAAACACTTTAACAATTGAACTTAAAGATGAATTTCAGCAATCAATTAAACAAGGTCTACGTCGTCATTTTAATCTTTATTTTTTGTAACCAGCAAGCTCGGAGCCAAGAGGTTGCAATAAAGACTAATCTGGCTTATTGGGCTACTACAACACCTAATTTGGGGATGGAGTTTGCTTTGGGCAAAAAGAGTACACTTGAAATCAGCGGAGGTTTCAATCCTTTTGAATTCTCAGATAATAAGAGGTTCAAGCATTGGCTCGTCCAACCGGAATATCGTTGGTGGTTCTGTGAAACCTTTAACGGACATTTTCTTGGAGTGCACGCACATGGTGCACAATTTAATGTAGGAGGGTGGGATATTCCTATCGGTAGACTGGATGTCTTTAAAGATAAACGCTATGAAGGTTATCTCTATGGTGGAGGCCTTAGTTATGGCTATCAATGGGTGTTGAGTAATCGTTGGAACTTCGAGTTCAATATCGGAGCGGGATATGCCCGCATTCATTATAATGAATACCCATGCAAAGATTGCGGAACTAAGCAGGATGAAGGTAATTATAATTATTGGGGTGTGACAAAAGCTGAACTCTCATTTATTTACATAATAAAATAGGACACAATGAACAATAATATAATGAAAGCAATACTGATCGTAATCTTCTTAGGCTTTATAATACCTCTTCGTTCCCAGATGATACAATCAGGAGATTTTAAGGTTTCTTCCGAGCATATCAGTAAGGAAAGTAATCATGTATCTATTTCGATGATTTTTGATTTGGATGGGATGATCGTTAAACGAAATGAAATGGTTATTTTAACTCCTGTTCTTAAATCAAATGAACCTAATGGAGAGATATTATCACTTGCACCAGTAGTTATAACCGGAACTCTGCGTAATAAAATTATTAACCGTAAACAGAACCTGGGAAACGGTGATCAACTCCCTTTTGAAACAGAACCACAGACCATCTTAAAACGTAAAAACAACACATCCCAGTCAGTAAATTATAATACATCCGTGGCTTACAGACAATGGATGGATAATGCCTCGCTTACAATTCAAAAAGCTGTATCCGGATGCGCTAACTGTTATGATGAGTCAGACAGGCAATTAATCGTTCAAAATATTTTGCCAAAGCGAGATCCGGCATCTTACAAATTGACATTTATCATACCGGAAGTGGAACCTGTGAAAGCACGCAGTGACCGTCACACGGCGACTTTCAACTATCATGTTGATCGCTATGAACTGTTAAGGGATTACAGGAATAATAGAGTTCAATTTGATGAAGTAGACAGGGTTATTGGGGATATAAGAGATAACCAAGATCTTGAAATAACCGAATTCACCATTGCCGGATATGCCTCTCCCGAAGGCAGCTTTGAACATAACCGCATACTGGCGCAAAACAGGGCTAATTCCTTTGCTCATTACCTGGTCTCCAAATTTGGTGTCTCGCACGACAAATTTACGGTTGAAGGCAAAGGAGAAGACTGGGAAGGTCTGCGTAAAGCCATTTCTGTTTCATTCCTGGCAGACAAACAAAATATTCTGAATATAATTGACAAGGTTCAGAATCCCGATGTGCGGGATATTGAACTGTTGAAACTTTCAAACGGAGATACCTACAAAACACTGCTTAATAATTATTATCCTCTATTGAGACGTACAGAATATACAGTAGCCTACGTGGTACGTGCCTTTAATGTGGAAGAAGCCAGAGAAGTGATAAAGAAAAATCCAAAACTTCTCAGCCTAAACGAAATGTACCTGGTGGCAGAAAGTTACCCATCGAACAGCAAAGAGTTTCGTGACGTCTTTGATATCGCAGTCAGATTATACCCTGAGAGCGAAATTGCTATTATTAATTCCGCAGCCGCAGATATTGAAAGCAAAAATTATGACACAGCCATTGAACGGCTAAAAAGAATAGAAGAGAAACCGACTGTGTGGAATAATCTTGGTGTGGCTTATATATTAAAAGGTGATATGGAAAAAGCTTTAGGGTATTTCAATAAATCAGCAGATAACGGAGATAAAGATGCAAGTGCCAATCTGGAAATTATTAATAGAATCCTCAAATAAAAATAATATACAATACTGATAAACCGCATTATTCACAAAACAAACAAAAATAGATTTTTAATTTTTAATCGATAAAAAAATGAAAGTAACCAAATTATTTTTAACTGCTGCAATCGCATTAAGTTTGGGATTGACAGCATGTAGCAATGACGATGATATATCATCGGGCGGAGAAAAAGAAGGTAATACGAATGTGAGTGTTACCTTGAAGATGTCCCAGAATTCAGGGTTGAGGGCAACAAAAGCTCTGCCTGAAGATTACAACAATATCGGGGAATGGGCTGGAAAAGACGATATAAAAACTGTAGCTGTTTATCTCATAGACGGATCATCGGTTACCTCAAAATCACTTGAAGTCGGTGCCAGTGGCTCAGGGAAAGATTATGAAAAAATCATAAACGGTAGTGACATAACACTGGTTCCTAAAACACAAAATGCTGCAATTAAGACTACAGCCGGAGCCAAGAAAGTATATGTTCTGGTAAACGGAACAACAGAAGTAGTAAATGCGTTGGCTAAAACGCCGGTGGCTGAGTTTGAAAATGCTTACACCCAGGCGGCGTTGTATCTGGCTAACTCGGGTGCCCAAACATTTACCAATACTTCTGCGGATAAACTAGCAGTCAAAAATGGGACGACAGATGAAACAATCGTCATGACCAATGTTGAGCCTAAAACAATAAATGTGGAAGCCAATGTAACAGATACCGAAACGTTGGCTACAACCTCACCTAAAAACCGTGTTAGCCTGGAAGTGGAAAGAGCTGTCGCCCGGGTTATGGTTTCGACTCAGGCTTTGAGCTACACCGTGCCTTCAGCGGGAGGTTCACCCCTGGGTGTAATATCCGATATCAACTGGGTACTGGCACAAGGTGAAAGTTCATTGTTTATCCAACGCAAAGCAGATTGGGTTACACCTAGCTATTCATGGGTTCCCGTTTCAGATGCTGACTTTTGGGGAACCGATATTACAGGTAGCTCTTCTAGATACGATTATTCGGGTTTGTTTGAAAACTATGACTCTGCTAACCAGTTCGGAGGAACTGCCGTTAAAACAATGACTGACTATGCAACCGATCCTTACGGACAAGTAACTGCAGAGTTGAATGCCGAACTGTCAGGTAAATTTATCCTGCCAAACACACACGCTTATGCTGCAGGTGCTACTTCCAGCTATAAAAAAGGGAATACAGCCTATGTGCTTATCCGTGCTAAATTCACACCTGCGGCTGCAGCATTTGCTGACGGTGAAACGTATACTCCAAATAACGACTTCTTCGTGGGTGAAAACGGTAAGTTTTATACTACCGCGGAAAATGCACAGAATACAGCTAAAGGCGGTGCCGCAAATCAAAAAGTCGCCAGATACGTAAAAGGTAAAGTTCTGTATTATGCATGGGTAAATCCAGATGAAGTTCCGGCATGGTATAATTCTCCGGTTATAAGAAATAACGTATACCATATCCACATTACAGGATTCAGAAATCTGGGAACAAACTGGAACCCGTTATTTCCTGAAGATCCGAATAATCCTAAAGGTTCTGAAGACCCTTCTAATCCGGGAACGAACCTACCTCTAAATCCGGATCCGAAACCAAGTGTGCCGGGATACGAAGAACCGGAGAATCCGATTAAACCGACTGATCCGTTAACTACTCCTGAAACGTGGATGAGCGTGGATGTGAAAGTTCTTCCTTGGACGCTTCACTCGTATTCTGTATCTCCGGGGATTTAATCCTCAAAAATAAAAAACAATAACTTCGGTAGGGAGCCGTATTTCCCTACCGATTATTCAAATCAAACATTAAATTAATAAAAAGTACAAGGGATGAAGAATTTACGAATCTGGATAATAATGGTATTGTTCGCGACAGGGGCTCTTTTCTGGGGTTGCGATTCCCTTATCTACGATGACCTGAAAGATTGCCCTCAGGGTGTTTATGTAAAATTCTACTCCAAGACCCCATGTGCGGACGATTCTCTGTTTATCGGGAACGTGTCCTCACTTACCGTATTTGCATTCGACCAGGAAGGCAAACTTTCAACTACAATACAACAGCAAAACGTAAACCTGAGCCGTGACTTTGAAGTGCTTGTACCAGTCTCCAATGGGAACTATTCCTTTATAGCATGGGCAGGGATAAATGATAAATTCAACAAGAACACATTTTCTCCCGGGGTAACCACAAAAGAGGATGTGATGATGACTATTAACTCAACAAATAATATAGCGACCACTCTTACTTCTACAGAACATATATGGCATGGTGAAAGCCCAGTCGTTTTTTTACCCAATCCGGAAGAATACGGCTCGTTATATAAACATACTGCTATAAATTTAAAAGAGCTAACCAACAGGATCAAAATTATTATTGAGTTTGATAAGGTAACCATGAAAGAATATGATCCTACAAAACTCAATGTGGATGTTTCTTCAGCCAATGGTACGGTACGTATAAACGGTACGATGCCTATGAATACTCCGGTACTGACCTATCCGTCGATAGAGACCAAACTGGAAGGAAATACAGGTGAATGGAATTATGCCATGCTGGACCTTACTACCGGCTACAGCAACAAACTGAATATTACCTATACAGGAAACGATAAGGAAGAAACCGTCTTTGACGGTGACCTGATTGCCAGCATCCTGTTAAGGGCTGTAGACAAGGGTGTAAACCTCGACTGTGAAAATGACTTTACAATCAAATTCCTGATCAAGGATTATTGTGCCGAGTGCTGGACTCACTTCAGTTGCGCCATTTATGTGAACAACTGGCTTGTTCATAGCTATAGCACTGATTTATAAATTTAAGCCTGCCGGGCTTGAATAATCCAAACGATTATGATATTAAAAATACGATATATACTCTTACTCTGTCTGCCGGTTCTGCTTGTGGCTTGTGACTCTTTTATCTATGAAAATCAGGATGAAACAGACAAGACAACCAAAGGACAGGAGGTATACTTATCTGTAACCAGGGCGCAGGCAGCCGATACGGAAACAATCAATGAAGATGCAGCAGATAATGAAGATCGCGTACACGATCTGGCCTTGCTGGTCTTCGATTCATCGACCGGAGAAAAGATCTCTGAATATTTCGATGAAGCAATACCCTTTACAGATAAGGAAAAAACCTTTACCGTAAAGCTGACCACAGGACAGCGTGATTTTTATTTTGTGGCCAATATGCCGATGGCAGCATTGAAGGTGATAGCCACAAAGTCATTGATGGACAGTTACATGTCTGCTTTCCGCGATATGGATACAGACCTGTATCTTTCAGCCGCAGAAAGTAAGGGCTTCCCGATGTCCAGAACATATCTGAACCAAACAGTAAGTGAAGGCGGAAACATCTACCAGCCGAAGCCTTTCCGACCTGTTGTGAACGGGACAGAAGAAAACCGGGTGAAGTTAATCCGTGCTGTCGCCAAACTCGAGGTCGTAATAGAGGGGGCATCTATAGGTTCCGGTGTCAAGAACATTTATTATAAAAATGCATATCGTCAGTTCGGGCTCATACCGGATATGTATCTTGCAACTGTAGGGTATTATGAAGATAAGCTATTAAAAAAAGTGGGTAATTCATACCTGTACTATATGCCGGAAGCCATGATGATGAATACAAATCCTGTATGGTCAGTGGCAGATCATAAACCGGTCAACTACTTCAGTATTGAAACCCTTGACGGAAAATCCTACGACATACCTGTCATTACAGACGACCGCACCATCACAGACACGGATTATCTGGCCTTTGCCACCGGTCAAAATACGGATAAACCCGACTATAACATCTACAGAAACAGGCATTACTACTATGTTATCAAAAAATTGCAAACGATAGAAATCATTTATACCATCGATCCATGGACAGTTAAAAAAAGTGCAACTTACATGGGTTACGGGTACAATGTGAACGTTGACAATGACGGGAATATAACGATCAGTAATACGATAGAAGTTTGTGATCCGCATCATGTTACGCTGAAAGCTATAAACGGATGTACCTTCTCGGACGCTGCATTGACTAAAGAATTTATAAAGACAAGCCCTACTGACAAAGAGGATTATACACTGACAAATATTCCTCAATCTGGGAATTATCTGGAAGTATATTACAATGGGATTCTGGTGAAGACATTCAGTAAATAAAAGAATATGAAAATATATATATACATAATAGGCTTCTTAAGTCTGCTGTTCACCGGTTGTTCAGGTGATGACAACCCTGTGGCAGGCAGTACGGATAATGAAAAAATAATACTCTCTTTTCAAATAAACAGTTTCGTTAAAGGGAGTCTGAAAGCAGCTACTGACAATGGCTCTGCCGCTGAACAGACAATTGATAACCTGTATGTGTTTTTATTTCCTACATCAGGGGCACAGACATTTAAATCTTATTACATACCATCGGCTAGTTTTTCCGGCGGTTCATGGAACAATACAGATAACAAAGTATTACTCAACCTTACACAGGCAGAAGCTGGTAGCAGAGATGTATATGTTGTAGCCAACTGTACCGGAATAAAAACATCACTTGATGGAGTCTCTACCGTAACAGGGTTACAATCGGTTTTACAGTCAAACAGCACGCCTTGGTCTACGACACTAACGACTCCTATCTTGATGTCGGGCAATAAGACACACAATTTTAATTCGAATTACCAGCTTAGCAGTATTCCTCTGATTCGGGCTGTGGCCAAAGTACAACTCAACATAAGCTTGACAGCAAAGCATCAGGAAAAACCATTGTCTGGGGAAGGCACTACACGATATAAATATAGGCTTATCGATTTCGATAAGAATACCTATGTCCTGAAACAGATATTGAAAACCGATAATCTGGTCAGCTCACTCGCTTGGATAAACTGGAACGATGCTATAACATCCTATACGCTTGATGGCAATGGAAAAGTAACAAACCTGACCCTGATAACTTACCTCAACGAACGGGATAATGCAGGAACAAGCATAGAGCTCAGTTTGCCTTATTTTGACGGGGGATTCCTACCCCCACCTGAATTTGGAGACGAGACCTACAAATTGCAACTGCCGGCAAAAATAGAGCGCAATAACTGGTATGTGTACGATGTGGAGATTTAGACGGAAGTTATAGAATTAAATATTCACAATAAATGTGATAAACAAAACGAATATGAAATTTGATATAGACATGATACTTAAAAGTACATACAGTACATGCAGGTTAAGAATATTTTTAGTTCTTACTTGTTTTCTTTTTACAGACCTTCTCTCAAGTATTCATAATACAATAAATGCCGCAGAGCCACTTAAAAGCACTACAGATATTAAATTGAGATCATTAATTACAGGGCTAAAGCCAGATGTTTATCTTACAGATGGAAAGTGTGCGATGTATGGCAACTCCGCCCCTTTAGTGTTATATGTGGATGCAAATGACATATCCTCTCTTTATAGTAAAAGAAAGGAGTTCTCTTCAGTAGAGCTTATTCAGATACGTTTGCAATCCACTGATGATGAACGGATGGAAATAGACTGTTCCCGCTTAGAAGCTTTCACCTCATTAGAATATATCCTTTTTGTTTATGAATATCCTGTCTGCGACGATAATGAAAACGAGGAATGTCTGAACGTTAAAGTTTCGGAAGCAGTGATTAATAATACTGTAGAAACAGAAGAATATATACAAGTCTTCTACCAATTATGTATTCCTCAGTAAACGAAAAAATGAAGAATATGAAAAAACTATATCATCATAAAAATAGAGTGGGCTGGAAATGGATTCTATTATTTCTATTTATAGGGATAACTTCTTCCTTCCAGGATATAGGGGCACAGGTGAGAGTCCCATTCACTCAGCGAACATCAACTTACAGTCCTGATACAAAAGTATATAATATCAAGGGAGACTTTACAATGATAGGTAATACGAATCTCACGTTACGAAATTATAGTGATAATGGCAGTAATAATGCTAATATGGACTATGTAGATGTAGATGGTGACCCTAATACTTTAAACTCATCTTCAGCCACCCTTACTTTTTCTACAGAAGGTGGTGTGGCAGATCCGAATTGTTCTAATATTATATATGCAGGACTCTACTGGACAGGCAGGGCACATAATGGGACAAGCCCTAATGCGTTTACAATCGGAGGTTCAACTGAAGATCAATCTAATGCTGATAGTTTTAACGGCTATTTCTTGTCTATCACTGCCACCGATGAATCTCAGGGTTCAGGCACATCAGATGGTCGTATTGCGATCTATACTTTTACTCCTTCCGGGGGAGGAAATACAGTTGTTTTTCGCTTCCGTTCCTGGAACTCGGGAAACTCCTATCAAGGTTCAGTAACAGTTCAGATCGGTAACGGAACAGAAACTGCACTCTCTGGAGATTTGACAAGTACGTTTAGTAACAACTATTCCTTTACCTTTAATACTCCTTACGGCATAAGTTCCGGCAGCCAGACTATTTTTCTCAATTCATTGAGAAAAAGGAGAACAAATAACAATATTAATAACAATTACCTAGCAAGTGTAACATCCGGTGCAAAATTATTGAATAAGCGACAGGTAAAACTGAAAAAAGCCGGAGGAAGCTATCAGACCGTTACAGCGAACGCCAACGATATCTATTATCCAATGGCAGACGACGGATACATGTATTCAGCTTATGCAGAGGTAACTGATTATGTTAAGGCAAATGGATTAGGTGAATATTTTGTAGCTGATATTGCTTTACAGGAAGGTAACGGAGGTGGAACCGGATTTTATGGTGGTTGGGGATTGATCGTAGTCTATGAAAACTCCAAGATGAAATGGCGCGATGTAACTCTTTTTGACGGTCATGCTTATGTCGCAGGAGGGAATTATACATATGAACTACCGGTTTCCGGTTTTAACACTGTTCAGCAGGGTCCTGTGGATGTAAAATTAGGATTAATGGCTGGCGAAGGAGATGTTGGTATTTCTGGAGACCAGTTTAAGATAAGAAATGCAGCCAATAGTAATTGGGTCAATCTCTCCCATGGAGACAATACAACAAATAACTTCTTTAATTCATCAATATATACAGGAGGAAATGCTCGTAATCCCAATTTAAAAAACAACACGGGATTAGACATTTCTATGTTTACACTCAATAATGATGATAAATCTTTGATGAGTAATAATCAGACTTCCACTCGTTTTGAGTATAACTCTACACAAGATACATATATTATTTTCTGTATTGCTATGGCAGTGGATGCTTATATACCGGAAGTACAAAGTGAGAATAATGTGATATCTGTAAATGATATTCCATACGTCCCGGGAGAATCATCGACAACCGTATATCCTAACGATGAGATTGAATATACTGTATTTCTTAAGAACTTGCGAACAGAAGCAGTAAAGAATGGTAAGATTATTATACCTGTTCCATTCACAACCACTTATATGAGTTCTTACGCTGAATATTTTTGGCAAGGTAATCCTTCTATGTCGGGGACAGTAACCTATGATCCGGCTCTCGGAGGAACCGGATCCATTATATGGAATATAGGTAATATTCCTTTGCCTGTAGATAAAGACGAAGTATTAGCTAAGTTAACCTATCGATTGAAAGTTACGAATGATTGCTTTATTCTCAACAACGCATCTTGTATAACGGTTTCTGTAGATGGGACTACTACTGGAACAGGAGTGACCTTCGGAGTATCATTTACAAATAATAAATTTATTACTGGATTTATAAAAGATGGATCCTGCGATGGACAGCCTATATATGAACCTGTAAACTTCAATATAGATGCAACTGATTACTTAGCTACAAGTTGTACGGTCCCGGAGGGAGAAGATCCTGATTATTATACTCGCAGAAAGTTTAAATATTGTGGGTTGTCTGCTGGGGGAACTATTCCCTTTACAGATGTTTCACCCAATTTCCCCAAAGGCTCAAAATTTTACAGTAAAGTAAATAAAGATGTCGCAACTGGTATTGTAACTCCCACTGACGATGCTATACAATATACTTCAGCGACAGGTTTCCCTGTAGGAACTTTTGGTGAATCTTCTATTTATTATGCTATTCCTCCAGGAATGTATATAACCTGTTACTGGGAGTTTATAATTATTGTGGACCAATATTGCAGTAATTATTGGCATGGAACAGAAAGTACCAATTGGGCAATAGCCAATAACTGGACAGCTAAGAAAGTGCCTGATACTGGAGAAGACATTGAATTTGCGACTGCTGTTAATAATAGTAATAATCCGGCTCAAAGAGATCTATATCTAGACAAAGACCGTATTATAGGTGATCTGATTAATAATTCGAATGTAGATTTAGTTATCACTACTCAAAATCAGCTAACTATCAATGGTACTGTAAAAGACGACAATTCCAATAAGGGTACTATCGTTATAAAATCAGATCCAGATAAGGCTACGGGAACGTTAATATTCACGAATCCTCCCAATAATACAACAGTAAATGCCATTGTCGAATTTTATAATAAAGCTTATGAATGCGCGACTTGCGGATTTTATAAAAAACAATGGCAATATTTTGGTATTCCGGTACAATCCTCAGATTTTCCTTACTTGGATCCGAAAGTTGAAACTATAAACGAGTGGGTTGAGCCTTATATTTATAGCAATAAATGGCGTCCGGCTCCATATACTCCGGATCTAAGCTTAAAAGCATTCAAAGGTTATGAAATCACAAATAATACCAACGCTGAGCCGACTCATATATATCGTTTTCCTGGTATACTCAATGTCGGTGATGCAACTGTGGGTGTTACCCGGACACTTAATGTAAATTATTCGGGGATGAATCTTATTGCTAATTCATTTACAGCAGCCATACCCATAACATCTGCGGCTATAAGTCATGAAAGTGTGGTACTAGAATCGAATACCGTTTATCTGTTTAATATCGGAACCCGAGACCAATGGCGCAAGCTTAACGGAGGAAGTGCAGACGGAATTGCGGCAGGACAATATCAGGCTGTTCCATTCAATCTTGCCGGACAAGCTGGAATACCGGACAGGATATTATCCATGCATACATTTATGTTGGATGTAACAACTCCTGGTAATATTACACTTAAATATGACCAACTGGTAAAAAATGACTTGAATGAATCTACAATAAAACCATGGAAATCGGCACAGCTCAGAAGTAGTTCATCATCAGAGTTACCACATGTTATAGTAGATGTGATTAGTAATGAATCGGCTGATAGAGTGTGGCTTTTCGAGAATTATAATACAACTACAGGATTTGATAACGGCTGGGACGGTTACAAGATAAAAGAAGGGGAACTTATTCAAGCATATATTCCGGGAAGTGACCAGTCTGACTATCAGATAGCCACAGTTCCAGATATGAATGGAACTGTAATCAGTATCAGATCCGAAGCTATGACAAATTATTCAATCAGTCTGTCGGTATCCCCTGAAGTTGAATCCCGTAATCTTTTCCTTAGAGATTTATTTACCGGACGAAATTATCCTGTTGTAAACGATGCGGAATATGTAATCGCAGGATTTAATACTTCAAAATCTGATCGATTCAAAATAATGGCATCTACTTCAGGTATTATTGAGGACAAGACAGAATCTTCCTTAATAAATATTTACGTAAGAAATAATATTATAACGATAAATAATCAAAGCGAGGAAGATTGTACAGCTATAGTTTACGATTTGATGGGTAAACTTGTTATGAAAAAACAAGTTCGAAAAAACGGAATTACTGAGTTTTCTGGTAGCCCATCAATTAGACAAGGGATTTACATAGTGAAAGTTCTTGGAGAGAACAATTCTATCAACAAAACAGACCGTGTTTTATTAAGATAGAAAATAAAAATGCTGCCGATTAGTATTGGCAGTAGTGTAGTTTTGTAAAGTTTGTGAACCGTGTGAGATGCGATATTTCGCGCGGTTTTTTTAAGAAAAAACAGTCAAATAAAATTAAAATATGCTACCGATTGAGATAGGTAGTTATGTAAAGTTTGTGTTAAGGATGATCCGCGTGAGATGTGATATTTCGCGCGGTTTATAAATTATACCGATAAAATGAACATAAGGTGTAATGAATAATTTCTAACCATATGTTTGTAATATATGATCTTAGAGTAAAGTGTTTAAGAGAATGGAATAAGAAGAAATAATGAAAAAATAACTTAAATGATTAAAAGGTTTTTCAAAAGATACGATTGGGTAAAAATTGCAGGCATATTGACAATAATAAGTATAGATATCCTCATTATTCTATTTATTTCTTCTTTGTTTTCTACCTGCACAGGAAATTGAATGTACATATAAGTAAAGGATATATAAAGGAGTATACAATATAAAAATTAAACATATCTAATACATGGAACGATACGCTAAGCGGATAATAAGAAACTTACAGAACCAGATAATTAAAGGGACTTATAACCCTCAGGAAGGTTTAGTTTACGGATTAAGTGATTCCCCTTTTGGGGATATTTATTGTATATATCGACTGGAGAAAGATATACTGACATGTTTTACACTTTTCGAACCTGAAGTACCCGACAAAGCAGAGAGAGAGGTCCTAGCCTATCTCGAAGGATTAAATAAAGAACCCGGAGGTGGATGTTTTTATATAGACAATATTTTATCCCGGATTATTTTTGCTGTGGATTATGAGATCTCCAGGGAAACTGATACTCCTTCATTTGACAGTTTCTGCACGTTGGGCTTCTATCGCTTTAAGAAGGACAGACAGATATTATACTGGATGCTGACAGGAAAAATGGCCAAGAATCCGGATGTAAAATTGCGTAGATACTAATATATATAGCTGAGAGAAAAAATATAGATAATATCAGGAATTGATCATGGACTTTTTCTCAACGGATACGATCTTATCGATTCTATTTCTATCGGACGTTATCAGTCTGCAAATATTTAAGACTTATCTTTTTCTAAAAATAAAAACATGAAAATAAGCGAATTAATAACAGATTTACAGAAACAGCAGGATTTATGCGGAGACCATGAAATTAAAGTCCGGACCCATCACTCCGGGGTAAGATATAGTATTGATTATATAACGTATTGGACAAAAGAAAAGGAATATCATATTGGTATTGAAAGAAATGTGGAGCCAAGCCGCTCCTATAAATAAACGATAAAAAGAGATGTACTAATATCCTTTTCTTAACAGGCTGATACTTGTCTCAGAGTATCTGGCTTGACCAGTCAAATGAAATTTTGGAAGTTAAATATTATATCTATATAGAGTCAAGAATTTCTCTTATTTCAATCAATACGACAAATAGGGAATTACATATTATCTAGAGAATATTATTGATGACACACATTATTAAAATAGAGAGACCTAAAATATGAGTAAGATAAAGATGTATGCAGTCATATCTCTTGATGGCTATATAGCTCAAGTAAACGGGGATATAGATTTCTCGGAAAAGTACATAAAGCAATATGATTATGGATTCAAAGATTTTCTTCGAACAATTGATTGTGTTCTTTTCAGTCATCGCCATTATACGATGATTCAATGTTATAATTATCGTTGGAAATACGAAAATCTTCCTTGCTATGTTATATCCAGGCATTTTTTTGAAGCCCCACCGAAAAGGGATATCCGTATTATCCTTGATAACAGGAAATCATCCAGATCCTATATGAACCAGGTACAGGAGATCATTTCCTATGGGGGCGGTGATATCTGGCTTGCAGGAGATCATGAATTAATTGCCGAATTTTCAGAACAGGAATTGATAGATGAATTTACCCTTATAATAATTCCGGTAACTCTGGGGCATGGTTTTCCCTTGTCCATGGGAAATGCGAAAGAAAACTATTG